>Ga0187781_10000464_pt1 | contig 28733 bp, 26 predicted proteins | sample 0715_SJ02_MP02_2_FD_132447 | JGI IMG/M metagenome (GOLD analysis project Ga0187781, IMG submission 132447) | Tropical peat soil microbial communities from peatlands in Department of Meta, Colombia - 0715_SJ02_MP02_20_MG | ecosystem: Environmental > Terrestrial > Soil > Wetlands > Peat | place... | reverse complement strand
GGGATCCGGTGCTGCACACGGCGATCTCCGATCTCGAGGCGCAGCAGGTCGAGTGCCGCGGCTCGTTCAAGTGGGAGCGCGGGGGAGAGACGCCGTTCGACGCGACGGCGCTGGGCAAGGCGCTCGCAAAGGACCCCAACGGCCATCTCTATTATTTCGATTACCCGCTTGAAGGCGATGACGGCGCGGTTATCACAGTGGCGACGACGCGCCCCGAGACCATGCTTGGCGATACCGGCGTCGCCGTTCATCCCGAAAACGAGAAGCTAAGGCATCTTATCGGGCGCACGGTGATTTTGCCGCTGGTCGGACGCCGCATTCCGGTCATAGCCGACGACTACGCCGATCCCGAGAAGGGCACGGGCGCGGTGAAGATCACGCCCGCGCACGACTTCAACGATTTCGAGGTCGGCAAGCGTCACGGGCTGCCGCTCGTCAGCGTGCTCGATGCGCTCGCCTGCCTAAAGCTTTCCGATAATGACGAGTTCACGGCGAACGTCGTCGCGACGCCGGAGCTTGAGGCCGCGATCGAAGCGCTGCACGGGCTCGATCGCACCGTCGCGCGCGTGCGCGTCGTCGAGTTGATGGAGAGCCGCGGCCTGCTGGCCAAGGTCGAGCCCAACACGCATATGGTCCCGCACGGCGACCGCTCGCATTCGGTGCTGGAGCCGCGACTGACCGATCAATGGTATGTCGACGCGAAAACCTTGGCGCAGCCGGCGCTCGAAGCTGCGCGCGATGGCCGCACGAGCTTCGTTCCCAAGAACTGGGAGAAGACCTATTTCGATTGGCTTGTGAACATCCAGCCCTGGTGCGTGTCGCGCCAGCTTTGGTGGGGTCATCGCATCCCGGCCTGGTATGGGCCGAAGCTGACGCCCTTTGGCTACAGCGTCGACGAGCTCGCCGTCTTCGTCGCGAACGACGAAGCCGATGCGCTTGCCCAAATGGCGGAATATTACAAGGGCAAACCGGTTCGCGTTTTCGAGACGCAAAAGGATGCGCTTGCATTTTGGCATGCAAGCTGGGGAGCTGCGGCGACCTCGCCTGCGACGGCAAAAGATTTTCCTGTCTGGCGCGACGAGGACGTCCTCGACACCTGGTTCTCCTCGGCGCTGTGGCCCTTCTCGACGCTCGGCTGGCCCGACGATACGCCGGAACTCGAACGCTTCTATCCGACTGACGTGCTCGTCACCGGCTTCGACATCATCTTCTTCTGGGTCGCCCGCATGATGATGATGGGCCTCCACTTCAAGCAGGAGGTTCCGTTCCGCGACGTCTACATCCACGCGCTCGTCCGCGACGAGAAGGGCGCGAAGATGTCGAAGTCGAAGGGCAACGTCGTCGACCCGCTCGACCTCATCGACGGCATCGAGCTGGAGCCGCTCGTGGCGAAGCGCCTGCAGGGGCTCATGAACCCGCAAGACGCCGCCAAGATCGAGCGCGACACGCGCCGCGATTATCCGAAGGGCTTTCCCGCCTATGGGGCCGACGCGCTGCGCTTCACCATGGCGGCGATGGCGGCGCAGGGGCGCGACATCAAGCTCTCGGTCGGGCGTATCGAAGGCTATCGCAACTTCGCGACCAAGCTCTGGAACGCCTCGCGCTTCGCCGAGATGAATCTTTGCGCGCGTGTGGCGGGCTACGACCCCGCCAAAAACGAGATCACGCTCAACCGCTGGATCGTGACCGAAACCTCGCGCGTCGCGCGCGAGGTCAGCGCCGCGATCGAGTCCTATCGCTTCAACGACGCGGCGAACGGCGTCTACCGCTTCGTCTGGAACATTTTCTGCGACTGGTACGTCGAGCTTTCGAAGCCGCTGCTACAGGGCGAAGACGACGTGGAGAAGAACGAGACGCGCGCCTGCACGGCCTTCGTGCTCGACCAAATCTACGCGCTGCTGCATCCGTTCATGCCCTTCATCACCGAGGAGCTGTGGGCGATCAAAGGCGCCGAAGGGCCTGCACGAGAGAGCTTGCTGACGCTCGCGCCCTGGCCGCAGCTCCAAGCCTTCGAAGACGCCGAGGCCGAGGCCGAGATCGGCTGGATCGTCGATCTCGTCTCCGACATCCGCTCGCTGCGCGCCGAGATGGGCCTGCAGACCGCCGAACTGCCGCTCGTGATCGTCGGCGCCGAGGCGAAGGTCGCCCAGCGCGCGAAACGCGCCGAGGACACGCTCAAGAAGCTCGCGCGCCTCTCAAGCGTGTCTTTCGCCGAAACGGCGCCCAAGAGCAGCGCGCAGCTGCTCGTGCGCGGAACGCTCGCCGCCATTCCGCTCGAAGGCGTCATCGATCTCGACGCCGAGGCGAAGAGGCTTGGCAAGGAGATCGAGAAGAACGAGGCCGAGGCCAAGAAGCTCGAAGCCAAGCTCGCCAATCCCGGCTTTCTCGCCAAGGCCGAGGACGAGGTCGTCGAGGAGCATCGCGAGCGCCTCGAGTCGGCGCTGGCGCAGACCGAAAAGCTCAAGGCCGCGCTCACGCGGCTCGGCTGATCGGGCGGGCGCTCGGCTCGCCTATCCGGGTTTTTGCGCCGTCCCAAGCGCCTTATAAGGTCAAGGCGGCGGCGCGCGGGGTTGAGCCGTCCCCGATGAGGATGGCCATGACTGTTTCGCGACGCGATCCCAATCGCCTCAAGCTGCTTCTGCTCGCCGCAGCGGCCGCGACCATGCTTTGGTCTCCTGCGCGGGCGGTCTCCTGCGGCGACGGGCCGGCCGGCTTTCAGCCCTGGCTTGCCGAATTCAAAGAGGAAGCCGCTGCGCAAGGCGTCTCTCGTTCGGTGCTCCAATCGGCGCTCGGCGGCGTGAAATACGACTCCAAGGTCATCTCGCGCGACCGCGGCCAGGGCGTCTTCAAAAGGAGCTTTGGAGACTTTTCCAGTCGCCTGCTGACGCCGGCCCGCATTGCGAAAGGCAAGGCGCTGCTGCGCCAGCACGCGGCGCTGCTGCAGCGCATCGAGAACGCCTATGGCGTCCCCGGCCCGGTGATCGTCGCGATCTGGGGGCTCGAGACGAATTTCGGCGCCAGCAACGGCAATTTCCCGATCTTCAGCTCGGTCGCGACGCTCGCCTACGACTGCCGCCGCTCGGAGACCTTTCAGAAGGAGCTGATTGCCGCGCTCATGATCGTTCAGCGCGGCTACATGCGCGCTCAAGCGATGCGCGGCGACTGGGCCGGCGAGATCGGCCAGACCCAGCTCATGCCGACCTCTTATCTGAAATACGCCGTGGACTTCGACGGCGACGGCGCCGCCGATCTCATCCACGACGCCGCCGACGCGCTCGCCTCCACGGCCAACTTCCTGCGGTCGAACGGCTGGCGGGCCGGGGCCGGCTGGGACGAGGGGGAGCCGAACTTCCAGGCGCTGCTCGCCTGGAATCAGGCGACCGTCTACGCCAAGACGGTCGCAGCCTTCGCGGACACGCTCGCCGGTCGGCGGTAGGCCGCCGCGAGCGGCCTCACTCCGCCGGAGTCGGCGGAGGACCGTGCGGCTCCGGGTCCCGCGGCGGCGTGACCGCCTTCACGGGGCGCGGCGCGGGCCGGTGGTTCATGTAAATGAAGTAGGAGGCGATCACGGCCAGCACCAGCACGATGTATACGGGCAGGGTTCGCTCGAAGCTCAGGCCGACCGAGAAGGGGAAGCGCGACACCCAGTGCTCGCCGTGATCGCCGTCAACGGTCACGATGCCGACGAAATAGCCCGCCTCCGGGAAGCTGTGCTCGAAATTGACGGTTCCGGTGCGGTAATAGCGCGGCGGCTTGTGGGCGACGGTGATCGCCTCGAGGTTGTCGTTCTCCTTCGCCGGGCCGCCGACGTCGCGCACGATGCGGATGTCGATCTTCATGTCGCGCAGCTCCGCCTGCTCGGCGTCGAGCACCATGATCATCTTGCCGGTCGAAGGAATGTCCTCGCAGAACTCGTTCTTCGAGTCATCGGGCGTGTAGCCGGTGAACTTCATGATGTCCGGGCCGATGAACAGCAGGCAGCGCGCTTTGGCCGCGCCGAGGTCGCCATGGGCGGAAGCCGGATGCGGGGCGAGCAGCGACAGCGCTGCGGCGATTAGCCCCATCGACAGCAGACGCCAATGATTCGCACTATTGCGAACGGCCGCGGCGAAGCGCTTTGCTCCGGCGGAGGTGGAGGAGTGCGGGCGTGAGCGCATAGCAAACTCCTAGTCTCTCCGAGGCGAAGACAGGCCTAGCGTCGCGCCGCCGCCGCTAGCGTCTTTGGCCTCGGCTTTGGAACGATGTTACCCCATTCTGAGGCGCCTTCAAGGGGCGGCCGAGAAAGCCGTCGCGCGCGCCGATGCGGGCCGAGAGCAAGAGGCGACATGCTTTAAAGATTTGTGACGCCGCGGCGACAGGTGTAATCGGGTTACCCCGCGGCCTCGCGGGCGGGCGGCAGCGCAGCCCAAATGTCTTTTGAGGATAGCTGCGCAGCGATTCTTGCCTATTTCTCGACATATCTATCGTCTGCCGCCAAAAAATGCTCAAGGCGCCTCGCCGCTGGGCGGAGCGACTTTGCCTGCTTGGTTTTGTCCGATAAGAAAACAGGCTGAAAAATTGCTGTAAAAAGTGAGATTTTTCGCCGCGTCGTCGTCTTCGAGCGGGCGGAAAGCATAAAAATCGTTCATCCCGCGCCGCACTTGTCTCGCGCCTCCGCAAACGCCATATTGGCGGCAAGCTTTCGGCCCGCAGACGGGTCATCACGAGAGGTCCAAATGTCCTACTACGATCGCAACAGAGCCTATGGCGCGCCCGCCGCTCGACAGCCGTCCGCGGCGATCGATCAAGGCCTGCGCGCCTACATGCTGGGCGTTTACAATTACATGACCTTGGGCCTGGGCGTGACCGGCGTCACTGCGTGGGGCGCCTATATGCTCGCCGTCACGCGCTCGGCGACGGGCCGCGTGGCGCTGACGCCCTTCGGCGAGCTCATCTTCACGAGTCCGCTGCGCTGGGTCGTCATCTTCGCGCCGCTCGCGTTCGTCTTCTTCCTCGGCGCGCGCTTCGAGCAAATCTCTGCTTTTACCGCCCGCACGCTGTTCCTCGCTTACGCCGCCCTGGTCGGCCTGTCGCTCTCGATCCTGTTCCTCGTCTACACGCATGGCTCGATCGCGCAGGTGTTCTTCATCACGGCGGCAGCCTTCGGCGGCCTGAGCCTTTACGGCTACACGACGCAGCGCGAGCTCTCGGCCTTCGGATCCTTCCTGATCATGGGCGTCTGGGGCCTCGTCATCGCCGGCATCGTCAACATCTTCTTGCAGAACTCGGGCCTGCAGCTTGCGATTTCGATCATCGCCGTACTGGTGTTCTCGGGCCTCACTGCTTGGGACACGCAAGCCATCAAGGACTCTTATTTCGAAGGCGACGGCTGGGAACTCGCCCAGAAGAAGAGCGTCTACGGCGCGCTGCGGCTCTACCTCGACTTCATCAACATGTTCATCTCGCTGTTGCGCATCTTCGGAGATCGCAACAACTGAGCGGCCGCCGCCGCGCCGAGATTTGAGGCTCCGCACGCGGGGCCTTTTCGTTTTGCAGATTTTCTTCGGTTATTTGGCTTTCTCGGGGAACCTTTCCAAGAATTCATATTCGGGACGCACTCGGGCCACTTGCGTTTGATTTTATCGGTCTAAATATAGCGTCATTGCCACGAGCGGTCGGCGCGACGATCCGGTGTTCGTCAGCCCCCCAGCCCCCCGGTGAGCCGCGCCGTATGAGCTCCCGCACGTTCGTGGCATGAACGGATCGATGCGGACCCCCGCGCCGGTCCGTTCTATTTTTGTCGACTTGCATCTTTCCGGCCCATCGCCAATATCAACGACGCCGGGAGCATGGGCGCATCGGCGCCATACTTCGCGATGCGCGAGTCGCCGAGCGGCGATCGAATCGACCACCGCAAGATCATTCGGAGTTTGAAACAAGTGACCGACGAAGCCGCCTCTGCAACCAAGGAAGCGAAAGCGACAGCGGAAAGCCATGGCTTCACCGCCGATGTCGCACGCCTGCTGCAATTGATGGCCCATTCCGTTTATTCCGAGCGCGACGTGTTCTTGCGCGAGCTCGTGTCCAACTCGGCCGACGCCTGCGAGAAACTGCGCTATGAGGCGCTCTCCAACGAAGCGCTCGCCTCTCTCGCCGGCTCGCCTCTCGTCAGGATCTCGATCGACAAGGACCAGCGCCTGCTCACGGTCGCGGACAACGGCGTCGGCATGAGCCGCGACGAGCTCGTCGCGGCGCTCGGTTCGATTGCGAGCTCCGGTACGCGCGCCTTTCTCGAAAGCATCGAGCAGGAGAAGCGCGCCGGCTTGGGAGAAAGCCTGATTGGGCAGTTCGGCGTCGGTTTCTATTCGGCCTTCATGGTCGCGGACAAGGTCACGGTCACGACGCGTCGCGCCGGATCCGATCAAGCCTGGCTTTGGACTTCGGACGGCAAAGGAACCTTTGAGATAGCGCCCGTTGCGCTCGAGGACGCCCCGCCGGTCGGCGCTCGAGTCGCGCTGCATCTGAATTCCGAGAGCAGCGAGTTCTTAGACGAGTGGCGGGTCGAGCGCGTCTTGAAGGATCATTCCGGCGCGATAGCCGTCCCGGTCGAGCTCGTCGCTGAAGCCGAGCAGCCGCCCCGCAGGGTCGTCGATGGTCAAGCCGTCTGGACGCGGCCGAAGTCCGAGATCTCCGCCGAGGAATACAGGGACTTCTACCGACAGCTCTCCGGCCAGTTCGACGAGCCGGCGCTGACGCTTCATTGGCGCGCGGAAGGCCGCACGGAATTCACGGTCCTGGCCTTCGTTCCCGGGTCGCGTCCTTTCGATCTGACTGATCCTCTCCGCAAGGCCAAGAGCAGGCTTTACGTGCGACGCGTTTTGATCTCGAAAGAGATCGAGCTCCTGCCGGCGTGGCTGCGCTTCGTCCGGCTCGTCGTCGACAGCGCCGACATTCCCCTGAACATGTCGCGCGAGATGGCGCAGCAGAGCCCGATCATCGGCCAGATCAAGCAGGCGGTCACGACCCGCGTCGTCCAGGAGCTCACCAAGCTCGCCGAAAACGATCCTTCGAAATTCGCCGAGGTCTGGGACAACTTCGGCGCGACCATCAAGGAAGGGCTGCACGAGGATCCCGCGCGCCGCGACGACATTTTCAAGATCGCGCGCTTCGCCTCGACCAAGGCCGGGGGGAAGACTCGGACGCTCAAGGACTATGTGGCGGATCTGCGCGAGAACCAGACGGCGATCTTCTATGCCGTCGGCGACGATCGCAAGCGCTTGAGCCTGAGCCCCCATCTCGAGGAGTTTTTGGCTCGGGGCGTCGAGGTGCTGCTGCTCGATGACGCCGTCGACGCCTTCTGGGTCACGAGCTGCCTCGGTTTCGACGGCAAGCCGTTCAAGTCGGTGACGCAGGGCGCGGCCGACATCGGCCTCGTGCCGATGTTGGAGGGCAAAGAAGCGCCCGCCGCCGACGAGCACGGGGCCGAGGCCGCCGCGCTCGTCCAAAGAATGAAGGACGCGTTGCAAGAACATGTCGCCGACGTCCGCGTCTCGACAAGGTTGCGCGACAGCGCGGTCTGCCTGATCGCGCCGGAGCACGGCCTCGACCGGCGCCTCGCGCGGCTGCTCGCCGACCACGGACAGGCCGAGGCGATCGCAAAGCCCGTGCTGGAGATCAATCCGCGCCACGGCGCGATAGCCGCGCTGTTCGACGCGCCCCAGGACGAAAAGACCAAGGACGCCTATTTCCTGCTGCTCGACGCCGCGCGCATCGCCGACGGCGAGGAGCCGGTCGACTCGGCGGCCTTCGTCAAGAGGCTCACGTCGCGTCTGACGCCTGAGGGCGCGACGGCTTGAGCGCCGCCCCGGCTTTCGCGCCCGACGAGACGGTCTTCGCGGCGTTGATGCGTCTCAAGGCCGCGCTGCGGACGCAAGGCGTCGAGGAAGCGGAGGCCGAAGCGCGGGCGCTGCTGCTCGCTGCGACGGGCTTGAGCCGCGCCGACTTCGTGCTGGAGCCGGAGCGGCGGCTTGGAACGGGAGCCGCGGCGCGCCTAGAAGACTTCGCGAAAAGGCGCGCTGCGCGAGAGCCGGCCTCGCGCATCCTGGGCGCCCGCGGCTTTTGGACGCTCGAGCTTAAGGTCGCCCCCGGAGTCCTCGATCCGCGCGCCGACACCGAGACCGTCGTCGCGCTGGCGCTGAGGCTGCTCAAGGACCGCCGCGCCGAGCCCCTGTCGATACTCGATCTCGGCTCCGGGTCGGGGGCGATTCTTTGCGCGCTCCTCAGCGAGCTGCCGGCGGCGCGCGGCGTCGGGGTCGACATTTCTCCTGTCGCCTGTCAGGCGACCAGGGCCAATCTTGCCCGGAGCGGCGTGGGGGATCGCGGCGCCGCGCTCTGCGGCAGCTGGGCGGAAGCGATCTTCGCGTCTTTCGATCTTGTCGTCTCAAATCCGCCTTATATTAGGTCGAGTGATATCGCAGCGCTGGCGCCTGAGGTGGCTCTGCACGATCCGAGAACGGCGCTTGACGGCGGGCGGGACGGCCTCCTGTGCTACCGGCGAATGATTCCGGATTTGCCGCGCCTCCTTCGGCGCGGCGGGGTCGCGGTGCTGGAGGCGGGCGTGGGCCAGGCTCCCGAAATTGCGGAGGTGATGCGTGGCGTCGGTCTCACTGTCGCCGGCGTGGAGCCGGATCTCGGGGGGCGAGAGCGTGCGGTCGCAGCGGTCTGGTGAGGCTTTTTTTGCGTTCCGAGCAGGGACGCTCTTGGCGGAGCCGGATCGCTCTTGTATATAGACCTTAAGATAGTGGCGTTCGCCGCCGCTGCGCCGACATGATCGAAGGGGGATTGAGGCGCAGGGTCAATAGCGATGTGGAGTTGCGACCACCCACACGCGCAGCGAAGCCGGTGAAGCCGAGCCTGCTCGGCGAGATCGAACGTCCCTCGCAGAAGAGTTGGGAACCACGCGTTTGATGCGCCTTGATTCGCCGCTGCGGAGACGCCGGGCGAATCGTCGGAATTGCAAAAGTCGTCGAGGTCCGGCCGCATCCTTTTGGACCGTCGGGCGTGGAAGCGGTGAACGCGGTTCTTCCCGAGGGGACGTCGTCAAGGGGCGAATTTCGTGAATGCGCGCGAAGCGCCGGCAACAGGCGTCCGCATTTTCGCTCTTTTGGCGGGCGGTCGCAGCGAATCGAAGCGAGCGGGATTTCAGACGGCCCGCGCGGCTTCCGGGTTATTTGGGGAATGTCGATGAGACCAGGACAGAATAAACGTTTGCGCGGACGCAGCGGGCGCAAGGGACCCAATCCGCTGACGCGCTCCTTCGAGTCGAACGGTCCCGATGTGAAGATTCGCGGCACGGCGCAGCACGTCGCTGAGAAATACCTCCAGCTGGCGCGCGACGCCCAATCCTCCGGCGACATCGTTCTGGCCGAGAACCTGCTCCAGCACGCCGAGCATTATTTCCGCCTGATCTCTGCGGCGCAGCAGGCTCAGGCGACGAACGGCTTCGGACGTCAGTCATACGAGGCTGAACTCGACGAGGACGACGACGACGATTTCGCTGGCGTTCCGGACCGATTCGCGCCGCTGTCGGAGCGTTTGCCGCCTCCGGCCTATCAGCAGCAGCAGCAGCCGTTCGCCTCCGCGCCGGCGGCGCAGCCGTTGTTTGCGCCACAGCCGCCGCCGCCGCAGCCCTTCGAGGAGCGTCCGGCCTATCCGGATCAGCCCCGTCCCGAACAGCCTCCGCGCCACGAGCGCCAGGCGCGCCAGCAGCGCCCACCGTTTCGCGAACGTTCGATGGAGCGCAGCTTGGTCGACCGCGGGGAGCAAGGCGGCGAAGGCTCCGAGGGCGGCCGCCAGTTCGGCTTCAACCGCAATCGCGATCGCGACCGTCCGCGGTTCCAGCCGCGCCGTGAGCCCATGGGCGAGCCGTCGTCCGCTTCCGACGCGATATCGCCGGGCGGGCTTCCGGCCTTCATCACGGCGCCCACGCCGCGTCCTGCCGCTGCGCCCACGACGGCGCCCGTTGAGGCCTCGGAGCCGATCATGGCCGAGGATCGCGAGTCGAGCGTGTTCCACAACCGCCGCCGCCGCAGGCTGCGGCCGCAGCTCGGTGAGCCTGGCGGCCAGGATGAGACGCCGGTGGGCGGCGAGCTGCCGCTAGGGGAGTGAGCTAAGGGAGGGCGCGAGATTTGCGCGCCTCATCCCAGGTCTCCGCCCGTTTTGGGGCGGAGCGGCGAGGTTGGTTCCTCGCCTGTATCGCGGCGCGCGGCGACCGTTGCGATCTGAGGCGCGATCGACGTTCGAAAGCAGCTGCGCTGCAGCGCTCACTTCTTATTTTCGAGCGGCGCGTTCAAGATCCAGCGGTGGCCGAAGGGATCGCGAAAAACAGCGAATCGCGTGCCCCAGAACGAATTGGTCGGCTGCGTCTCGATCTTGGCGCCCAAGCCAGAAGCGCGGCTGCAAATGTCGTCGATCTCTCTCGGCGCGTCATATTCGAGGCTCACCGACATGGTGACGGGCTCGGCCGGCATCGGCGACCGCGTCTGCCCGAGCTCGGGGAAGGCGTCGGCCAGCATGACCGAGCCGCCGTTGATTGAGAGCTCGCAATGGGCGATCCGCAGTCCGTCGACGGCGGGCATCAGGGCGCGCTGCTTGGCCCCGAAGATCGCGGTATAGAAGCCGATCGCCGCCGCGGCGGGCGAGACGGTCAGATAGGGGGCGACTCGGGGTCGGCTCATGGTTCCTCGATCCTTATGTTGTCGCCCCAGACGCAAGAGCGCAGGCTTTTGAAATTCGCTTTATCCCGCCGCAGCGTGTTTGTCTCCCCCAGGCCATCCCGCGCGCACAGGCGGAGCCGCGCGCCCCATTTGAACTGGCGCGGCGGCGCGATCAGGCGCGCGCCGCGCGCCGGCGTCGTTCCTTTGAGCGCGACGAGGTAGGAGAATTTCTCGTCCTCGAACGGCGCCTCGGCGCTTTTGAGCGCCTTATGGTCGCGCGAGCGCGGCAGCCGCGCGGCGAAATGGCACCAGTCGGGGGCCGCGAGCGGGCAGGACGCCTCATGTGGGCAAGGCAGGGCGATCGTCGCCCCCGCCGCGATCAGCAGGCCGCGCAGGCGCATGAGCCGGCTCCAGCCGCGTGGCGTTCCCGGCTCGACCACGACGAGCGCTTCCCTGCATCGAGCCCACAGGCCATCGAGAACGCCGGACATGGCGTCGTCGGCGATCTCGGTCAGCGCGTAGCTCGCGAGCACGAGATCGGCTTTTGCGAGATCTGCGGGCAAGGCGGTCAGATCGGCGTCGACAAAAGTCCCGTTCGCCATCGCCGCCTGGGCGCTCGCCCCCGCGAGCTGTCGAGCAAGCGCCAGAAAGGGCGGGCTGCGGTCGACGAGGGCGACCGAAGCAATGTTGGGCCACGTCTCCAGCGCCGCCGCAGCCCCGCTCCCCAGTCCGCAGCCTGCGTCGAGAAGGCTTTGCGGAGCGAAATCGGGAATTTCCTCGCGAAGCCGCCGCAGCACGGCGGCCGCCGCCGCGTAAGTCGCAGGAAGGCGGGTGAGCGCATAGGCCAGGGCGTCCGTCTCGTCGCGGATCGTTTCCTTCGAATCCGCGCCGGCGCGAAACCCTTCGGAAATGCGTCGCGCCCTCTCGCGCAGCTCCTTGCGCGACGCGCTTTCGAGGAGCTCCCCGAGGACGTGCGAGAGGGTCGCGGGCGGCGCAAGCGAGGCTGCGGTCAATGAAAGCCCTCCCTTCTTTTTTAAGCGCGCATGCGCTTTTCGAGCGCGCCGGTTGCGCGTAAATAGGCGGTCAACGCCAATAAGCGCCGCGCTCGCGCGGCGAAAGGAAAAAGACTCAGATGTCACAGGGTAGAGCCGCGCCGCGCACGATGTACGACAAAATCTTCGACGACCACGTCGTCGACGCCCAAGACGACGGCTCCTGCCTGCTCTATATCGACCGCCACCTCATTCACGAGGTCACCAGTCCGCAAGCCTTCGAAGGTCTGCGCGCGAGCGGGCGCCGGCTGCGCAGCCCCGAGCGCACGCTGGCCGTGGTCGATCACAATGTGCCGACGACCGACCGCTCGCAGCCGATCGAGGATCCCGAGAGCCGCGCGCAGGTGGCTCAGCTCGCCGTGAACGCCAGCGAATTTGGGGTCGAGTATTATGACGAGCACGACCGGCGTCAGGGCGTCGTCCACATCGTCGGCCCAGAACAGGGCTTCACGCTGCCCGGCATGACCATCGTCTGCGGGGACAGCCACACCTCCACGCACGGCGCCTTCGGCGCGCTGGCGCACGGGATCGGCACCTCCGAGGTGGAGCACGTCCTGGCGACGCAGACTTTGATCCAGAAGAAAGCCGCCAACATGGTGGTGCAGGTCGACGGCAGGCTCGCGCCCGGCGCGACCGCCAAGGACATCATCCTCGCCATCATCGGCGAGATCGGCACGGCGGGCGGCACCGGCCACGTGATCGAATATGCCGGCGAGGCCATCCGCGACCTTTCCATGGAGGGGCGCATGACCGTCTGCAACATGTCGATCGAGGCGGGGGCGAGGGCTGGCCTCGTCGCGCCCGACGAGAAGACCTATCGCTATCTCGACGGCCTGCCGAAGGCGCCCAAGGGCGACGCCTTCGACGCCGCGCGTCGCTATTGGGACAGCCTGCGCAGCGACGAAGGCGCGCATTTCGACCGCATCGTGACGCTCGACGCCTCGAGCCTGCCGCCGATCGTCACCTGGGGCACGAGCCCCGAGGACGTGATTCCGATCACCGGCGTCGTGCCGACGCCGCAGGACGCCAAGACCTCCGCCAAAAGCGCGGCGATCGCTCGGGCGCTGGAATACATGGGGCTCAAGGGCGGCGAGAAGATCGCCGACATCGAGATCGACCGCGTGTTCATCGGCTCTTGCACCAACGGTCGGATCGAGGACCTGCGCGCGGCCGCCGAGATGGTTAAAGGCAAGACCGTCGCCGCCCGCGTCGCCGCGATGGTGGTGCCGGGCTCCGGCCTCGTGAAGGCGCAGGCCGAGGCCGAGGGGCTGGACAAGATCTTTCTCGCCGCTGGCTTCGAATGGCGCGAGCCTGGCTGCTCGATGTGCCTCGCGATGAATCCGGATCGGCTGGCGCCCGGCGAGCGATGCGCCTCGACCTCGAATCGCAATTTCGAGGGACGCCAGGGTTTCAAGGGCCGGACGCATCTCGTCTCGCCGGCGATGGCGGCGGCGGCGGCGATCGCTGGACGTTTCGTCGACGTGCGGACGTGGCGCTGATTTGGGGGCCCCTCCCAGCCGGCCGGGGCCGAAGATTAAGGGAGCGCAGATGAACGAGACCGATCTCCGCAACTTCGGCGCCCTCAGGGCGCCGACGCTCGCCGACATCGACGGGTTGGCGCATCAGATTTACGCCAGCTTGCCTTCGAGATTCACGCGGCTGTGCGAGGGGCTCGTCATCCATGTCGACGACTTCCCCGAGGACGACGTGCTCGAGGAGATGGAGTGCGAGACCGAGTTCGATCTCCTCGGCCTCTTTCGCGGCCGCGGTCTGACCCAGGGCGAGCATCTGGCGCAGACGGGGGACGAGCCCAACATGATCTGGCTCTATCGTCGCCCGATTCTGGATTTCTGGGCCGATGGCGAGGATTCGCTGTCGGCGGTCGTCGCCCATGTGCTGGTCCATGAGATCGGCCATCACTTCGGCCTGAGCGATGACGATATGGAAAACATAGAGGCGACCACAGGCTAGGCCGCGGTCGCCTTGCTTCAAATAATTTGATTGGGCGTCAGCGCTTGCCGATCGTCAGCTTGTCGTCATGCGCCTTCATGGCGCCGACGACCTCGTTGAAATAGGCATGGTCGTCCGCGAGATCGGCGGCGGGCGCGCATTCGGGGCGGCAGGAGTAAGACTCCCGGTGCGGCCCGCGCATGACGACGAGCTTGTCGCCGGCCGGCACCACCGTGATCAGCGATTCGCCGACCTGCGCTCCCGTGGTGTCGAGGACGATCAGATTGGTGGTGCCGAAGCTTTTGCCGGTGATGACCATGAGCTGGTTGCTCTTGAGCATGGTCACATCCGCAATCAGCGGATTGCCAATGACGAGCGTGTGCGCGCCGGCGGGAATCTTGACGACGCGCGCATAGTCGAGATCGACGACGATCTCGCGTCCATCCTCGGCGGCGAGCGCCGACGCGGCGCCGCAAACGATCGAAAAGGCCAGCAATCCGCCAAGCAGCCGGACGACTGCCGAGCGGGGGAGAGCGACGGGCGGCGATAGAAACTTCATTGAATCACCACGATGACTGCGTGCGAGGCGCCTTTCGGCCTCGCCGCGGCGAAGCCGCGCGCCGAAACCTCGACGCACACGCAAAGTTAAACATCGAATGGTGAATCAAAGCTGAACCTCGTCGCAGGCGCCGGCCTTCGCGGCGGCTGCGCAAGCAAATTCTCGCGGTCGCCGCGCAAGCAAGCCAATTTTTCCTAGCCGAAAAACGCTTCCGGCAACGTCGTTAATTATTCTTGACGGTCCGCGAATCGGTTGTCATTCATCCACGAATTCAAATGATTATAGCAGGGTCCCGATGTTGTCCCGGCTAAGGATTCGCCCGCCCGGGCGGCGTGGGCGGAGCCGAATTCGGATATGGCTCGAACTTTCGCCGGTGCGATCAATGTCTTTGAAAGTTTCTGCCGGCAAATTCGTTTGCGTTCGGTCGAGACAAAAATCTGATCGGACCGGACAATGTCAGATACAGAAACATCGGAGCACAACCATGAAGACCATTTTCGCGCGCTTCGTCAAGGACGAGTCGGGCGCCACCGCGATCGAGTACGGCCTCATCGCCTCGCTGATCGCCATCGCCGCCATCGGCACCTTCAAGGTCGTCGGCAGCCGCCTGAACCTCACCTTCGGCGACATCGCGAACAACCTCTCGTCTCAGTAATCCGCTCCGGCGAGATCTCTGCTCGAGCAAAGGCGGCTCCCGAAAGGGAGCCGCTTTTAGCATGTGCGCCTAGGCCTGCTGAGTCATGAGCCAACAGCAAAGGTAATGTGGCGCGTCATTGCTTCGCTTTGCTCGCAATGACGGAACCTTGTTTTCGCCACCGTCCTTACGCCGCAGTAGAGATAGGGGACCTCTCGTGACGCCGCCCTCCCTCATGGCGATGGCGACGCAAGGGATTTTGCGCGAGATTTGGCGCATGCCGGGGAGCTTTAGGGGGCTTTTGTGGGCGAGAGTCCCGGAATTCCGGCAAAAATGGCTTCGTTCTGGCAAAATCGCCGCGCGCCCGAGATTTAGTTGTAATTTGCTTATTTTACGTAGTTCGTCCCGCGTCAGGTTTCGGCGCAGAATCTTCGTGCTCTTTGTGTCTAAAAAGAAACTACATCCCGATTGGCTGGATCGCCACCTGGAAGCCGAGGTCTGTGAGACGGCGAACGAGGCGATGAGCCGTTCGGGATTTGTTTTGGCGGTCGAAGTGTTTGGGGCCTAGCTCGACGTAAAACTCCCCGTTTTTGAGCATGTGATAGGCCGAGCGGAGGATCGAGGCGGCGAGGGGCGTTCCCCGATTTTCTAAGCTTCGTCGCGACGCGCCTTCGACGCGCCTCCCGGCGACCCTTGATGAGATTAAAGGGCCCGAAAGGTTTGTCTCTTACGTTCGGCTCACGTCGCAGAGCCGCCGCCCTTCCAGCATCCGCCAAAGAGAGACTTCGATGTTTGCATCCGTCGCGCTGATCCTCTTTCCTGTGCTGATGGTGTTCGCCGCTCTGGCTGATCTCTTCACGATGACAATCCCGAATCGGGTCTCGCTGCTGCTCGTCGCTTTCTATTTCGCCCTGGCGCTCTATCTGCGCCAACCCTGGGAGCTCGTCGCCATGAACGCGAGCTGCGGCGTCGCGATGCTGCTCATCACCTTCACGATGTTCAGCTTCCGCTGGATCGGCGGCGGCGACGCCAAGCTCGCCGCGGCGACCGCTCTGTGGCTCGGCTGGGGCGCGCTGTTCGAATACGGCGTGATCGCCTCGCTCATCGGCGGCGCGCTGACGGTGGCGATCATGGCGCTGCGCTTCTCCGAGCGCCTGCCGCCGCAGCTCCTCTCTTACGAGTTCATGCGCCGCCTCGCCGATAAGTCCGGCGGCGTCCCTTACGGAATCGCGCTCGCGCTCGCAGGGCTGCTCATCTATCCGCACACTTCGGTGTGGATGGGGCTGACCGCGGGGTGAGACGCCATTTCGCCGCGCAGGCGCGGGTTTTCCCACGAGCTTTCGGGCCGTGGAATTGCGCTTGGCTTCACGGGCGCGCAGCGATTATGCTCGCTCGGACGACGCGCCGATGCCCTCACGCCTCACCGAAGACGAACTCATTGCGAAGTTCTTCGCGCCGCTCGCCGGGACGGCGGGGCTGAACCTCGCCGATGACGCGGCTCTTCTGCCGGCGGGGAACGCCAAGATCGTCGCGACGGCCGATGCGCTCGTTTCCGGCGTGCATTTCTTCCCCGCCGATCCGCCGGGCTGCGTCGCCAGGAAAGCGCTGCGGGTAAATCTCTCCGATCTCGCCGCCAAGGGCGCAGCGCCCATGGGCTTTCTGTTGACGCTCGCGTTGCCGGCCGATTGGACCGAGGATTGGCTAGCAGCTTTCGCCGCGGGTCTCGCGGAAGACGCGAGAGACTACGGCTGCCCGCTGCTCGGGGGCGACACGGTGGCGACGCCGGGGCCGATGACCATCTCGATCGCCGCGCTCGGCGAGGCGCCGCAGGGCGCGTTCGTCTCCCGCGCCGGCGCGAACGCCGGCGATGCGATCCTCGTCAGCGGAACCATCGGCGACGCCGCTCTGGGTCTTGTGCTGCGGCGCGACCCCGCCTTGGCGGCGCGGCTGTCCCCCGCGTCGCGGGACGAGCTGCTCGATCGCTATCTGCTGCCGCGCCCGCGGCTATCGCTGGCACCGGCGTTGCGCCACGCGGCCAGCGCCGCCATGGACGTGTCGGATGGCCTCGTCGGCGATCTCGAGAAGCTCGCCCGCGCCTCGAGCGTCGGGGCGCGGGCGGCGCTCGACCGTATTCCGCTCTCAGCGGCCGCGCGGGAGGCCGTCGCGCTCGATCCGGCGCTGCTGGCGGTCGCCGTGACCGGCGGCGACGACTATGAGATTCTTTGCTGCGCCGCCGATGGCGCAGCTCTTAGCGCCGAGGCGCGGGACGCCGGCGTCGCGCTCACGCAAATCGGCGAGATCGTCGCCGGCCCGCCCGACGCGGTTTTTCTCGACAGCCGCGGCGCGCCCGCGACATACGGGAAAAAATCCTACAGCCATTTCTAAAGGTCCCGCCTCCGGCGCCGCTCGGCGCAAGAGCCGCGGACAGAGAACGGAGCAGAACGCAAGCGTCGCCGAGTTTTCCTCAGCTCCGACGACGGCCTCTGCCGATGGCCTCTTGCGCGCGATCTAGCTTTGTTCTATTATGTTCACTGTATGGACCTTCCGTGTTTGAGGGTGCTGGAGGAGAACGAGATGGGTGCTGTCGTTTTGAGTTTTGCCGAGGAGGCGCGTGGGCGGAAAGCGCGCTTGGGCTATGTGGGACGGAATTTGGGTCCGGGACGGGCGCTTGCGTCGCTGTGCGGGTCGAGCCTGCGTGACGACTTTTTTTCCTGGCGCGGCGCTTCGGGGAGGATCTACGTCTGTTCCGTTTTCGGGCGAGAAGATTTTTCGGTCGTTGAAGAATTCCGCGGCGTGTCGTTGGTCGGCGTCGCGCGCAGGGGCGGGGAGCGCCGCGCGCTGTGCGTGCTGTCGTCGTCCGAGCTGCGGCTGCGCGGCCACGCGGGCGTTGACGAATGGCACGTGCATTTTGGCAATGACGAGAAGAAGCTGCGCGATCTGTCGGCGTCGCTGCTGGGGTGACGACCCCCTCGCGTATCGACTGCGTTGTGATAGGATTTCCTTATGAGCGCTCAGCTTCTCTTCGATCAGTTCGCCTATGCCGACCGTCTCAAGCGGGGCGGCTTCACGGAAGAGCAGGCGCGCGCCTCGACTGAGGCGCTCGGCGCGGCCCTGCTGCAGTCGGTGGCGACGAAGCAGGACCTCGCGCAGCTCGAATCCTCTTTAAGAGCCGAGATCGTCCGGCTGGACGGCAAGATCGAGGGCGGCGTCTCGAAGCTTCAGTCGGAGATTGGGCGGGTCGAGGGGAAGCTTGGATCGGACATCGATAGGCTCGAGGGGAAGCTCGGATCGGAGATCCTGCGGCTCGAAGGGAAGCTGGGATCTGAGGTCTTGCGGCTCGAGATCAAAGTCGATTCGGAGACCGAGCGGCTGGAGTCGAAAATCGATTTTGTGGCTGAACGTCTTGAGTCGAAAGTCGATTCCTCCGCCGAACGGCTCGAGGCCAAAATCAGTTCGGAGCACGAACGGCTCGAGGCCAAAATCTGTTCGGAGAACGAGCGGTTGGAAGGAAAGACCGACGCGGAGGTTCGGCGTCTTGAAGCCCGCATGGATCGTCTCGACGCCAAGATCGACGTCGTGAAAGCCGAGCTGAAATCGGACATCGCCGCGGTCAAGAACGACATGATCCGATGGATGTTCATCTTCAACGTGGGTCTTGGCGGCTTCTTCTTCGCAGCGCTGAAATTCGTGAGATAGGCGGCCGGAGTGGCGTGGTTTACGGCGGGGCGCAAAAGCGGGTAGAGGTCCTTCAAGAGGCAATCGCAGGCGGAAACGCCCGCTGGATCAGGACCGATAGATCATGGATCGCACGAGCTCGCGTTCTGCGCCCGGCATGTCGCGGCCCTGCGGCGTGCTCTCCAGCCGCGGCATCGGCGCGCTCATCGAAGCCGGCGCCATTGCGGCGGCTGCACCCTTCGCGCCAGGACAGGTGCAGCCGGCGAGCCTCGATTTGCGGCTCGGACCGAAGGCGTTCCGCGTGCGCGCGAGCTTTCTGCCCGGCAAGGAGCGCAGGGTCGCCGACATGCTCGCGCAGCTCACCTCCGACGAAATCTCGCTTCGAGACGACGGCGCGGTGCTCGAGCGCGGCTGCTTCTACGTTGCGCCTCTCCAGGAGCGGCTCGATTTGCCGCCTGAGCTCTCGGGCGCCGCCAATCCGAAGAGCTCCACCGGCCGCCTCGACATCTTCACGCGCCTGATCACCGATCGCGGCGAGCGCTTCGATCTCGCGCCTCCCGGCTATAAGGGGCCGCTCTATGCCGAAATTTCCCCCCGCAGCTTCTCGGTGCGCGCGCGCGAGGGCTCGCGGCTCACGCAGCTGCGCTTTCGCCGTCATGCGCCCGGCGCCCCGCAGCAGACGAGCTTCGCGCTGTCCGACGCCGAGCTCGAAGCGATCCATGCGCGCGAAAGCCTTGTAGACGGACCGCTTAATCTCCGCGACGGCGTGGTGCTGCGGATCGATCTCTCGCAGCCGCTCGCCGGCGGAATCGTAGGCTACCGCGCGCAAAAGCACACCGACGTGATCGACGTCGATCGCGTCGGCGCCTACGCCATAGAGGACTTCTGGGACAAGCTGCCGGCGCGCGCCGATAAGAGGCTGATCCTCGATCCCGGGGACTTTTACATTCTCGCCTCGCGCGAGCGCTTAGCGATCCCGCCCGATCTCGCCGCCGAGATGGCGCCGATGGACGCGGCGATCGGCGAGTTCCGCGTCCATTACGCCGGCTTCTTCGATCCCGGCTTCGGCGGGACGGCTCAGGGAGAGCCGGGCAGTCGCGCCGTGCTCGAGGTGCGCAGCCGCGAGGTGCCGTTCATCCTGGAGGACGGCCAATTCATCGGCCGCCTCGTCTACGAGCCGATGGTCGAGGCGCCAGACGCGCTTTATGGCGAGGCGGGATTTTCGAATTACCAGGGGCAGGGGCTCAAGCTCTCGAAGCATTTTGTCGCGACGTGAGTCCAGGATGCGGGCGGCGCGCGGATTTTTTCGCCTCTTGCGCGGCGGCGGCGGCGGCGCTAGGGCTCGTCCCATGCGGACGTGGCGAAACCGGTAGACGCAGCAGACTTTAAAATTGGAGCGTCCGCGGAGAAATCCGCGGAATGGATCCGCTCAAAGTCGGGGAAAGCTAAAGGCCTCGCGCCAAAGCCGATCCCGAGCCAAGCCGCCGTTGCGCGGAAGGTGTAGAGACTAGACGGGCGGCGCCTAAAGCTTTTTTTAAAAAGCCATGGCGAAGGGATAGTCCAGACCACGAACGCTCATTCACGAGCGGCGGCGAAAGCCGAAGTGGCAAGAAAATCTGCTTCTCGTAACAGGGAGTGCGGGTTCGAGTCCCGCCGTCCGCACCATCCGCCTCACGCCTGGGCTCCTCGATTGAGGATATGCTGCGCCGCGCGCATCCCCGAGAGATAGGCGCCGTGAACCGTCGCCTGATAGTCGCTGCTCGTATGCTCGCCGGCGAAGAGGATCCGGCCTTCGGGCTCCCCCAGCGCATCGCAATATTCGAGCGCGCCGCCCACAGGCACATAGGAATAGCCGCCGCGCGCATATGGGTCATGCTCCCAGGAGGTCGTCGTCACGCGCAGAGGCGGCGTCGCCTTCGGATAGGCGGAGCGTAGCGCGGCGAAAGCCTCTTTCGCGATTCGCTCGCTCGACACGCCCTCAAGCTCGCTCGCGGCCGCGCCCGAATGCAGGGCAAGCAGAATCGGCCGGCCCGCCTCTTTCGACAGGCTGATGAACTCTCGCCATTTGGGGCCATCGATCACGATGTCGATCGCCTTCGCCTCGTCCCAAAACATGTCGGCAAATTCCAGGAAGGTCTTGTGCAGATTGCCCATGGCGAGGCCGGCGAGCGCCTCCCTCTTTCGCTTCGAGAGCGGCGGCGAGAAGGCGATCGTGTTCTCGCGAAGAACTCCAAGCGGAACGGTCACGATCGCGAAATCTGCGAAATAAACGCGCCCGCCGGAAGAGACCACGACGGCTTCACCCTCCTCGCGCAGAGCGTCGACGGGCGAGCGCAGGCTTATGTCGAGACCGCGCGCGAGGAGCCTAGTCAGCGCGTCATATCCCCCTGCGACGAACATGTCGCCGCCGGGAAAATCCTTGCCCTCGTAATAATATTGCAGCGAAAGCTTCTCGAGAGGCGCGCCATATTCGGTCTCCACATCGACGGCGACGATCTGGCGGAACAGCCTCTCGTCGAAGCCGGACATTTCCTCCTTGCCGATGTAGCGCTCAAGCGCGTCGGCAAGCGATTCGTCGCCCTCGCCGAGCTTTCTCTTGCGCTTCTCGACATAGTCGAAAAAGTCGTCCACGTCCGTCTCGTCGTCAATCTTCCTGCCCGCGTGATAGAGGACGCAATCGTCCCAGTCGGTCTCGTGGAAGACGGCGCCGGCCTCGAGCAGCAGGGGGGCGATGGGGTTCTTGCGGGGGCCGTGCACCCACGAGGCGCCGAGATCGAGCGGCGTCGCGCCCGAACGGTCGGTGAAGACGCGTCCGCCGATCCGATCGCGCGCCTCCAGGGTCAGCACGCGACGCCCGCCCTCCGTCAGACGACGCGCGGCGGCCAGTCCCGCGACGCCGGCGCCGACCACGATCGCATCATATCTTGCGCCGTCTGGCGGCGGGTTGGCGGTCATTGCTCATCCTCCGACGAGGCGGGTGACGATCTTCGCGGTATATTCGACCATCGGCACGATGCGCGCGTAGTTCAAGCGCGTCGGGCCGATGACTCCCAGCGCGCCGATCATGCGGCGATTGCCGTCGTGGAGGGGCGCGGCGATCATCGATGAGCCCGAGAGCGAGAAGAGCTTGTTCTCCGAGCCGATGAAGATGCGCACGCCTTCGCCTTCCTCGGCGCGCTCCAACAGATCGATGACCTCGGTCTTGGTCTCGAGATCGGCGAAGAGCAGCCGGATACGCTCCAGATCCTCTTGCGCCTTGAGGTCTTGCAGCAGATGCGCCTGGCCGCGCACGATGAGCTGGCGCCCAGCCCCGGCCCAGGAGGCGAGGCCCGTCTCGACAAGCTTCGCGGTCAGCGCGTCGAGCTCGGCCTGCGCCGCGGCGCGCGAGGCCTCGACTTTTGCGCGCGCCTCCTCGAGCGTGAGGCCGCGGATGCGGGCGTTGAGGTAATTGGCGGCTTCGATCAGCGCCGAGGCCGGCAGGTCCCGCGGCACCGGCAGCACCCGGTTTTCGACGGCGCCATCCTCGGCGACGAGGATCGCGAGCGCGCGTTCCGGCTCCAGCCGCACGAAGTCAATCTGCTTCAAGCGCGCGTCGCCCTTGCCGACCACGACGACGCCCGCGGCGTGGGTCAGCCCCGAGAGCAGGGTCGTCGCTTCGGTCAGCACGCCCTCGAGACCGCGACCCTTGGAGGCGGCTTCGACCTGCGCCTCGATCTGCGCCCGCTCGCTCCGTTCCACGTCGCCGATTTGCAACAGCGAATCGACGAAGAAGCGCAGGCCGAGCTCGGTCGGCAGCCGCCCCGCGCTGATGTGCGGCGCATAGACGAGGCCGATCTCCTCCAAATCCTGCATGACGTTGCGGACCGAGGCCGGCGACAGCGTCATGGGCAGGAGCTTCGAGAGCTGGCGCGAGCCGACGGGCTCGCCCGAAGCGAGATAGGAATCGACGATGAGCCGAAAAATCTCGCGCGAGCGCTCGCCGAGCTGTGCAAGATTGGAGGAGGGGATTTGGGGCGGCTTCATGGGAGCGAGCATAGCGGAATTGCCGCCGCGGTCGAGACGCCTCGAACGCCACTGCCAGGAACGGGAGTCAAACTCATCGCGCTTACATCGCGCACTGGTTGCGCGCGGTCACGCCAAACCGCGTTCCTTTTGGAGCAGCGAACAGCTCGCAATTTGGCGACAGCGGCTGAGACCGACGCCCGGTTCTTGGGCGATCTACCCCCAAATGGTCCGGTTTCATCGCGGAATCGCGCAGCCGGCGCCTTGGCTTTGGAGATCGCCGAAGCTCACGGGATGAGAGCGTCGAGCTCGGGGAGCAGCTCGACGCTCTCCTGCTCATTGGGATCGGTGCGCGCGACGACGGCTATGGCAGGCTCCCGCCCGGTGTTGATCGGCAGATGCGGCACGTTTGCGCCGATGTAAGCGAAGTCGCCGCCGCGCGTGACGAAGCTGTGCTCGAGCCGGTCGCCGAAATAGGTCGTCGCCTCGCCGCTGATCATGTAGATCGCGGTCTCGTGCGAGACGTGCTTGTGCGCCTTGGCGCGTGCGCCGGGCGGGATCGTCAGGATCTCGAGGTGGATCGCCTTCGCGCCGACGCTTTGCGCCGAAATCCCCGGCGCGAAGGCCAGGCCCTGCTTGCCGATGACGGAATCGCAGCCGCGCACGACGCGGCAGCGCGGGGAGTTGGATTGTGCCGGCGCGTTCTGCATGATCGGCTCTTTCTCAAGTGCGATTTGCGGGGTTATCCGCAGCTCATGCGCCAGATTTGCGCAAAATGGCGGGATCGGCAAGTCGGCGGAGCGCGTGGAGGCGTCCTTTGCGACGACCTCAAAACTCGCGGCGCCGCCGAAATCGCCGGACCGGCGGTGAGCAGCGGCGCCGCGATGCGTCTTGAAACGTCTCTTGCAAATTGCCGGGCCGTCTTTCCCCCCACAGGTCGACGGCTCGACTCGACGCAACATGGCCAGCTTAAGGGTTTCTTCAGAAATGTTTGTGCGCTGGCGCACATTGCGGATAGGCCGGCGTCGGCGTCGGCGTCTTGGCGCTTTAGCCGCGCCGTTGAGAAGCGCGCGCACGCCTTCGGCCGACCAATCGATGGGGGCGACGGCGCCCAAAGGCGCGAGCGCCGCGCCGTCCGCAGGCGGATCGCGCCCTTTCGCAAGTTCTTCGGCGCGCGCCAGCACGGCGGCGAGGCGGTCGGGATCGGCGGCCTTGAGCGGGATCAGCAGCTCGACCGTGCGCTCGCCCGATTTCACCGCCGTCGGGCGCGGCAAGGCGCTGATGGTCTCGCCTGATATATTCTGCAGGTCGCGGATGCTGAGACGGGGCGTTGCAGTTACATGTAGCCGTATGTATTGGAGCGCAAGAGAGAACGCGCATATTGACCGTTTCCGCTGCTCAAACTAGTTATATGACTAGTTTATACGGAAGAGGCGCAGCGATGACGAGCTGGTCGGTTCAGGATGCAAAGGCCCGCTTCAGCGAACTGCTGGACACTTGCTTGAAGCAGGGGCCCCAGCTGGTGACCAAGCGCGGAGTCGAAGCCGCGGTTCTCGTCCCCAAGGGCGAGTGGGATCGCTTGCTACGCGCCGCGCGGCCGAGCCTCAAGGAAATGCTGCTCGCGCCCGAACCGCGCGCGGACATCCCCGTTCCGCCGCGCGGGCGGCTGCGCCGCCGCCGGCCGGTCGAATTCGATTAGCGCGATGTACCTGCTGGATACGAATGTCGTTTCCGAGTTGCGGCGGGCGAAGCCGCATGGCGCCGTGATCGCTTGGCTCAAGGCCGTCGCCGACGCGGATCTGTTTCTCTCCGCGGTGACGATCGGGGAGCTGCAAGCGGGAGTCGAGATCACCCGGAAGCGGGATCCCGCCAAGGCCGAAGAGATCGAAGCCTGGCTCGAAACCATGGCGGAGAGCTACAACGTCTTGCCGATGGACGCGCGCGCCTTCCGCCGCTGGGCCAAGCTCATGCAGGGACAAAGCGATGACCTCATCGAGGATGCGATGATCGCGGCGACGGCGCTGACGAACAATTTGACCGTCGCGACGCGGAATGTGCGGGATTTTGAGAGGTTGGGGGCGAGGACGGTGAATCCGTTTGTCGGGTTGAATTAGCTGCGTGTACGCCAGCCGTGCTCTTCGGGCAGCTTTCGCACGGCCTCGACCGACCAGTCGACGGGATCGACCTCGCCGAAAGGCGCGAGCGCCGAGCCCCTTCCTTTGACCGCACTTTGCTAAGCGTCGTCGTGCCTTTCATCTCGCGAGGATGCAGATCTAAACCGTAAGGGAGTTCCCCCGGCTTTGCCGGGGTGGCAGTAGACGTTTGACGTTTCCCGCAGTCCACCTGAAAACACAAAAACGCCGCGCCCTTACATTCGGGGTCGCGGCGCTACTGCGCTAACGGTTTCAGCGCCCGAGGAAAGCCTGGAGCCGTCAGCTTGTAGATAACTCTATGCTTCCTTCAGATGAAGGAGGGCTTCTTCGACGTGTTTCTGGGCGGCGTCGAGGTTGTTTTTCCGCCCCTCTCTGACCGCGGCGGTCAAATGCGCGATCCCTTGCGTTTTGTGTTGGCTCGGCGTCGCCTTTTCCGATAACGCAGCTTGCTGGATAGCATCTTCCGCGTGCCGCGCAATACCGTCCGTGTCGCCAATCTGCGCGCTGTCGAGCGCCTTGCCCAGATATCTCAAGGCGGCAGTCAAGCCGCGATTCGATTTGGCGTGATCCTCGGCGACGACAGAGGGCGCCGCCGCATGGCTGGCCGCGCGCGCATGGTCATCGGCGCCGCGCGGTGCCTCAGGACCGAGCACGCCATGGTTCAACTTGCTGTGATCCATGCCGACGACATTCGGATCAACCGCGCCGCTGCTCGCGGCTGCTTCGCTGGCGGCGCGCTTCGGCGTTTCGGGACCGAGCACGCCATGGTTCAACTTGCTGTGATCCATGCCGACGACATTCGGATCAGCCGCGCCGCTGCTCGCCGTTTCCGCACGCCCGGCCGCCACGCCAAAACTCAGGAAGACCGCAACCGCCACACCGCTCAGAACAATCGAACACCGCGTCATTTGCTCGTCTCCATATCTTGTCTGGGATTGGCCGGATAACCTCGCGCCTTTGACAGGGCCGCGAAGTCGCGGACAGCGCCGCTGGAGCACACGATCGCGGATGGACGTTAAAGCAACGTGAAGCTTGGCTTTCAGCGGGCCGCCGCCCACAGACGCAAAAACGCCGCGCCCTTACATCCGGGGTCGCGGCGCTTCTCGATCGGCAGAAGAACTGCCAACCTATGGATGCCCTGCGCGGACCAGCGCAGAGACGCAAGCCAAAGTGGCCAAACAAAAGGGGCGGCCACCGCCCCCACGGAAGGCCGCTCCCATGTTTGCGAAAACGCCCGTAGCACTTAACGACTATGCTCATTTTTAAACGGCGGGCGAGCGGCGAGGCAATTGTGGAAAGCGCGTAATTTAGTCGAAATGAACAAGATCTGTTGAAAATCCGCAACTTCGAGGCCGATTGATCAAGCCCGTGCGATCCTGGCGCATGTAATCGAGGCTTATCGGGGGGCCGCCGGATTGGGAAGGCATGGAACAGAGAAAGCAGCGCCAGAAGCGTGGGGGGCATTCTTCCGACGCTGCCCCCATCATCAAAGCACGACGATAGGCGGAGCAGAATGCTCCAAGCCTATTTTATGGGTGGCCTTGCGGCGCAAGAAAGTTGCCAAATAGTTGACTATTTCCCGACGCTCTTCGAACAAATGTACTACAGCCCGTGAGGCTCCCCAACATCCGCGACGCCGATAGCGCCGGCAGGAATCGGCCCATAGTTATTCACAGGAATTGATTCAGCTTACGTAATCGCCCCGATAGCGTGACCTCTCCAAACCGGCGAAGCTGTATTCGCGTTCTGCTGAGTTGATCTGGAACAAGCCTCCGGACCCCAGCGCGACCGAAGCTTCACGCATCGATCCAGATTGCACGCAGCAGGACGCGCCTCCCATCTTCCCCGCGAGTAAAGCAGCGCCGAGAGCGAGGCGGGAAGCCCTCGACGCTGCCCCCATCGCCTAGGCTGCGACAATGGAGCTCAGAGCTCCGAGGCAGACGCTTACCCGCGCAATCACGATGACTTCAACTCGGCTATTTTACGGTGGCTCGATGCGCGCTTGCGCCGGAAGACCGCTCGCCCGACGCCGCGAGCGCCGGCAGGAAGCGGGCCGCCGCGTCCAGTCCCCTTTCGTCACAGGCGATGGACTTCGCAATGTGTGCATTCTATGAATGTTCCGAGAACTGACAGTAAAAATATCCCCGGGACTTTTGTGGAACATCGGGCATGTAAGGCTGGGAAAGTTTCGCTGGGACAAAAACTTATGTCAGCCGATGTTTTGGCGGGGAGAAGCGCGCGGCCATAGATCGAGCTGGAGGCCGCCGCGTCGAATTTACCCCTCGGGTGGCGGGGTAGCGCCTCTTTTCCACACGATCAAGCACGAGGACCCGGGAATGGCGCCGGCACAACCACTGGCGGCGCTTGATAGAACGCTCGCGCATAAATGCGCCTGACTCGTAGGATGGGTTAGGAAGGCCGCTCATGAGTTTATGGCGGCTGCCCTACACAGGCGGCGGAGCCGGGCCAAGCCGCAGCCGCGGGGCGCTGTAGGCACCTGTCGCGCACGGTGTGGACGGCATGGGCAGCTCGGTCGCGCCGGCCTTCATCCACGAGCGCAGGCGCCAGGGCCGGGAATTTGCGAGGGAGCGAGCGGAGTTTTGCGAGCAGGAGAGCCTACGCCGCGGCGGGAAGGTTCTGCATACGCTTCTCTACCACGCTATGGCTGTTTCGCTCGCGCGTCCCGAGTAGCCGGCGCGTGCGAGTGGGTAGCATATCATCGTCCGCAACGATGAGCAGCCCATCATCGACAACGAGCCACTGCAGCCCGAGCGCACCGAGCAAGGCCTGCAAGCTCATCGGACCGAAGCGCTTCATGCCGGCTTCGAGCTTCGACGTCTAGCCATTGGCATAGCCCGCCAGTTCGTCCATGGCGCGGCTCGGAATGCCAAGCTGATAGCGCCGGGCGGCGCAGATGGCGGCGATTTCGGATTGCGATCGACAGAAATGAACGCTCACGGGAAAGCCCCCCTGGGGAAGCAGTGACACTGCGCGACGGTATGTGTGGACGGCCCCGGCGATGCAAGGAAAATTTTTGGGTTTCGCGAAGGATGGGTCGAGTGCGAGCATGTGTTCGGCCTGTTCGTGCAGCGTTTTCGTTGTGCCGCTGGCCCTGATGAAATCCGCGGATCGGCTCCCAATCAGCGAAACGCGCTGTGGCGCGCCATCCGCTTTGCGGGTTTTGCCTCTCCCCGGCCGCGACCGGTCCGTCATCATTCCCCAAGCGCTTCCCCTGCTTTCCGGAGAGCTTGTCGCCCCTCGGAAACTTCAGTCTTCGACGATCACGCTGGCGTCACCGCCGCGCCCCGTGGCCGATAGGCTTCGCCGCGCGACAGCATCGCCCAGATCACCCGAGCCGCCTTGGCCGCCATCGCCACGACGACAACAAGTCTTGGGCGCCGCTTGATCATCGCCGCGAGCCAAGGCGAGGCCTTGTCCGGCTGCGCCACGGCGTGGCGGAACACCGCCATCTGGCCCATCACCAGCAAGCTTCGCAGCTCGCGATTGCCGGCCTTGCTGATTGCGCCGATGCGCACCTTCTCGCCGCTCGAGTTCTGCCTCGGCGTGAGACCCAGCCAGGCGGCGAAGTCGCGCCCGGTCTTAAAGCGCGTCACGTCGCCGACGAGCGCGCGGATCGTCCCCGCAGTCACCAAGCCCACGCCAGGAATCTTCATCAGCCGCCGGCTGGCTTCGTCGGCGCGCGCCTGACGTTGAAGCTTGGCGTCGAACGCGGCGATGCGCGCCTGCGTCGCCTCGATCATGTCGGCGAGCTCGGCGAGAGTCTCGTAAGCTTGCTCTGGCAACGGCTCCTCTTTCGCCCGCACCAGCGCGATGAGCCGTCCCGCCCCCGCGGGCCCGATCGCCGCGACGACGCCGAACTCGGTCAAATGCGCGCGCAACGCGTTGATCAACGCCGTGCGCTGCGCCACCAGAAGTCCTCGCGTCTTGTAAGCCTGCGCCAGCGCCTGCTCGTCGCGGCTCTTGACCGGCGTGAAGCGCATGTGGGGGCGGCTC
>Ga0187781_10000462_pt1 | contig 28860 bp, 27 predicted proteins | sample 0715_SJ02_MP02_2_FD_132447 | JGI IMG/M metagenome (GOLD analysis project Ga0187781, IMG submission 132447) | Tropical peat soil microbial communities from peatlands in Department of Meta, Colombia - 0715_SJ02_MP02_20_MG | ecosystem: Environmental > Terrestrial > Soil > Wetlands > Peat | place... | reverse complement strand
GCGCCGCGATTCGAATATTGCGCGCCAACCGACCATCAACACCACTCGTGGACCTCACGCCCCTCCCGCAGCACGATCTGTAGCCCGCGTTCCCGCGACTCGCGTCCAGCGGATTCTGCTCTAATTCGCAGATCCTGCCGCCTTGCCGTGACCATGGCCAAGACCATAAGGGCGCAGCAAAAGGGCGTCAACCAAGGGAATAGCGGAATATTATCGGAATATTATACGAGCAGGGCCGCGCACAGCGGCGGCCGGACTCGCGGCGACGCGCGCCTTGTCGCCCGTGCGCTGGCTCGCCCAGGACTTCCCGATGGGATATTCCCGAGTGTCGAGCACTGCGGCGCACGCTGCTGGACGATCGCGAGCGGACTTTCGCCCGTCCAATCCCGGAATTTTGCTGCTGCTGATCCCGGAGGATGTCAGGTGCTGCCCGAGATGCTCACGGGCTTGCCTCGCTCGAGCGTCCAGGCATATTTGCCGCGGGTCTCGAACGAGCCGTAGCGGATGCGGTTGCCCCGATCGTCGCGACGCCAAGCGCGCGGATTCTTCCCCCGAATGGTCGAAGCGCTCTCCCAGGCAATGTCGCGATCTTTCTTTCTCGCCATACCGATTCTCCAGAATTAACGGAAATTAAGACACCGCTCCAGCGGAACCTTTTGCGCTGCCAAATATCGGAAGTGCGCGCGCAATCGTCAAGACAATCGTCACGCGCCGCGGCGAGCGGCGCCGCCACCACATCAAATAAACGAGGCCATCACGGTTTTTCTCTCTAAAAAATGAAATTGTCCGGAGGCCATCGTCTTCCTGCCCGCGGGAGGGAAAGTTGCCGCGCCAATATATTGTTCTGACAGATAATTCACCACCTTTCCAAATCCTCATGGTCGGGAAAAACGACGTACCGGGATCAATTTCGCCAGAACGCCGGCACCCTTTGCAGCAGCGCGCGCGCCTCAGCGGCATCGGCGGCGATCTGCGCCTTGAGCGCATCGATGCCCGGGAATTTGCGCTCGGGGCGGAGATAGTCGATGAGCGCGACGCGAAGATGGCGGCCGTAGAGGTCGCCCGAAAAATCGAACAAATGCGCCTCGAGGCGGAGATCCGTGCCGCCGAAAGTGGGGCGATTGCCGAAATTGGCGACCGCGTCGAGCCAGCGCGTGCCGCAGCCCTCAGCCAGCCCGGCACGCACGGCGTAGACGCCGGCGGCGGGACGCAGATAATCCTGCAGGAAGAGGTTGGCGGTGGGAAAGCCGATGGTGCGGCCGCGCCGGTCGCCGCGCTCGACCCGGCCGTCGATCTCCCAGAAACGCCCGAGCAGCTCGGCCGCCTCGCGCGGGCGCCCGAAGCGGAGATGTTCGCGGATCTGCGTCGAGGAATAGGCTGCACCGGTCGCCGCCTGCATCGGCGCGACGATGTCGACATCGAAGCCCAGCGCCGCGCCGCAGCCGGCGAGCAGCGCCGGATTGCCGCGGCGCTGATGGCCAAAGACGAAATCGTAGCCGACCACGACGTGGCGCGCGCCGAGCTCGCGAACCAGCACACCGTCGACGAAATCCTCGGCGCTGCGCCGGGCGAAATCGAGGTCGAAATGAAGGGTAAAGAGAAGGTCGACGCCGAGCGCCTCGATGCGGCGCGACTTGACGCGGAACGGCGTCAAGCGGAAGGGCGGATCCTGCGGCCGGAAGACGCTGCGCGGATGCGGTTCGAAGGTGAGCACGGCCAGGGGCGCGCCGAGGCGACGCGCGATCGCCCTGGCCTCGCCGATGACGCGCTGATGGCCGAGATGGACGCCGTCGAAATTACCCAGCGCGACCACCGCGCCGCGATCGCCGGGAGCCACCTTGCTGTGGCGGAAGATGCGCATGGATAGAGGCTTGAGCTCCTGGTTGCCGCCCGCGAAAATATCGCGCTCGAGGCGGCAAGGATAGGTGCAAGTCGCCGCTCAGCGGCGCGACGGCACCATGACCAGGGCATCGCCGTCGATCACCACCGTCTCGCCGACATGGCAGACGGTCTTGAGCATCACCCGCGCCTTGTCGCGAATGATGTCGATGACGGTAACCCGTGCCTTGACCCGGTCGCCGATGCGTACCGGGGCGCGAAAGCTCAGATTCTGCGTCAGATAGATCGTGCCGGGGCCGGGCAAGCGCGACGCAATGGTGGTGGAGAAGAAGCTCGCCGACAGCATGCCGTGGACGATACGGCCCTTGAAGCGGGTGGCGCGGGCGTAGGCCTCGTCGAGATGCACCGGGTTGCGATCCCCGGAAACGTCGGCGAATTTGACCACATCCTGCTCGGAGATGACATGCTCATAGACGGCGGTCATGCCGATCAAGAGGTCTTCCAGGGCATAGCCGGCCGCCAGCGGGTTTCCGGCGCGAATATCATCCATCGACACACCTCGGAAAAGAATCGGCTTACCGTGCTCAAGCGGATCGCGCGGCCAGGGATGGTGCGGCGCAACCTACCCCTCCCGTCGGCCCGGAGCAAGCCACGGTAACCCAAAGCCACTTACGTAGGTTTAAGATAGGGACTCTCTTCGCAATTGCGAGAGGGCCTATTCTTGCCCTGAACGCGGCTCGATCGGCAGCAGCGCGGCGAGCCCAAGCTGCTCCTCGAGCAGCGCCGCCGCCGCCAGCAGCGCCGCCTCGCCGCGCGGCCGGCCGACAAGCTGCAATCCGACAGGAAGCCCGGCGCGGGTAAAGCCACAGGGCAGCGACAGGGCGGGGCAGCCGACCAGGCTCACCGCATAGCTCATGGCAAGCCAATCGACGTAATTGTCGAAGCGGCGGCCCGCCGCCTCCTGGACATAGCGCTGTTCGACGTCGAAGGGGGGCACGATCACCGCCGGCGTTGCCAGCAGGTCGTAATCGGCGAAGAAGCCGGCAACACGCTCATAGAGCCGGGCGCGCCCGCGCATCGCCTTGCCTATCGCGGCGCCGTCGAGCGCCAGCCCCTTTTCGATATTCCAGACCATCTCGGGCTTGAGGCGGTCGCGGTGCTCCGCCAGCAGCGGCGCATAATTGGCGGCAAAGCGCACGGCGCGCAGCGTCTGGAAGATCTCGCTGGTGCCGCTGAAATCGGGGCCCGCCTCCTCGACCGCGGCGCCGCGCTCGGCGAAACGGCGCGAAGCGGCGGCGGCGAGATCGGCAACCTCCGGCTCGACCGGCAGGAAGCCCAGATCGCGCGAGAAGCCGATGCGGCCTGGCGCGCGGGCGGAAGCGGCGAGCACGGCGTCAAGAAAGGGCTCGGCCGGCGGCTCGATCGACAGCGGATCGCGGGGGTCGAAGGCCGCCATGGCGTCGAGCATGAGGGCGAGATCGCCGACGGTGCGCGCCATCGGCCCGGCGACGGCGAGCCCGTCATAGACGTGCTTTTCCGGACCTTGGGGCACCAGGCCGGGGCTGGGGCGCAGCCCCACCACCGAGCAGAAGCTCGCCGGAATGCGCAGGCTGCCGCCGAGATCGCTGCCATTGGCGAGCCAGACCTCGCCGGTGGCGAGCGCCACCGCGGCGCCGCCCGAGGAGCCGCCGCAGCTCAGGGCGGTGTTCCAGGGATTGCGCGTCTTGCCGAAGACCGGATTGAAGGTGTTGGCGCCGGCGGCGAATTCCGGCGCGTTCGAGCGCGCCAGCACGATGCCGCCGTTGCGCTCCAGCGCCTCGACCTGGAGATCGGAGCGCCCAGGCACGCGATCGGCATAGATTGGCGAGCCGTGCGTGCTGCGCACGCCGGCGACGTCCATTGAATCCTTGATGGCGAGCGGCAGCCCGCCGAGCCAGCCGCGCCGGCGCTCCGGTGAAGGCGCCGCCATCAATCGGCGTGCCGCCGCCCGCGCCCGGTCGGGACAACGAACCGGCAGCGCGTTCACCGCGCCGTCCACCGCTTCGATGCGGGCGAGGGCGGCGTCGATGAGCTCGAGCGGCGAGACCTCGCGCCGTTCGAGCAGCGCCAGCGCTTGGCGCGCGGTCAGGCGGACGAGATCATCGCTGCCGGCCATGGATGGTCCTCCCGGGAACGCAACGCTAGCATCCTCTTGCCGCGGGCGGGAGAGGCGAAAGCGCTTCCGCCGGCGTGGGCGCGCCGCTAAGCTCCGCCGCCATGGACTCGGACGGCGCCCTGCCACTGCGCGAAATGTGGTATTTCGCGCTGCCCGGCGCGGCGCTCGCGCGCAGAGGGATGCAGGCGAAGACGCTGCTGGGCGAGCCGTTGCTGCTCGGCCGCGGCGATGACGGAGCGGTGTTCGCATTGCGCGACATCTGCCCGCATCGCGGCATTCCGCTGTCCTGCGGCCGCTTCGACGGGCGCGAGGTCGAATGCTGCTATCACGGTTGGCGTTTCGACACGACGGGAAGGTGCGCCGCCATCCCCTCGCTCATCCCCGGCCAGGAACTCGACATCTCGCGTCTCGGCGTCAAGGCTTATCCGGTGCGCGAGAGGCAAGGCAATGTCTGGATCTATTTCGGCGAGGACCCTGCCGGCGCGCCGGAGGTGCCGACGTTGCCCGAGATCGGCGAGCGCGCGCCCGATCTCTTCGAGAGCATGCGCTTCCCGTGCAGCATCGATCACGCGGTGGTGGGGCTGATGGACCCGGCGCACGGCCCTTTCGTGCATCAGGCATGGTGGTGGCGCGGAAGGCGGTCGATCCACGAGAAGGCCAAGGCCTTTGCCGCCTCGCCTTTCGGCTTCACCATGCTGCGCCACGCGCCGTCGCGCAATTCCAACGGCTATAAACTGCTCGGCGGCGCGCCCGAGACCGAGATCGTTTTCCGGCTACCGAGCGTGCGCATCGAGCATATCCGCGCAGGACGACACGCGGTGGTCAATCTCACCGCGGTGACGCCGCTGTCGGACAGCGAATGCGAGGTCAATCACGCGATCTGGTGGAGCGTGCCGTACCTCACGCCGCTGAAGCCGCTGCTGAGGCCGTTCGTGCGCGCCTTCCTGCGCCAGGACCGCGACATCATGGCGCTGCAGGCGAAGGGGCTCACCCACCAGCCGAGCCTGCTGCTGATCAACGACGCCGACACTCAGGCGCGCTGGTACTATCGGCTCAAGAACGAATATGCGCGCGCGCGCGCCGAGCACCGGCCCTTCGTCAACCCGGTGAAGGAGCGCGTGCTGCGCTGGCGGAGCTGAGATGAAAACGCCCGTGCTCTGCACCATCGGCTATGAGAAGGCGAGCCAGGCCGAGGTGCTGGCGGCGCTCGCCGTTGCAGGCGTCCGCCGCGTCATCGACGTGCGCGACCGGCCCTTGTCGCGCCGCGCCGGCTTCTCCAAGCGCCAGCTCCAGGCCGGGCTGGAGGCGAACGGCTTCGGCTACGTGCATTTGCAGGCGCTCGGCACGCCGCCCGAGGGGCGTGAGGCGAACCGCAAGCGGCAATGGCCGCGTTTTTGGAAGATTGTCGAGGCGAGACTCGCGAGCCCCGAGGCCGAGCATGCGCTCGCGCAGGCGGCAGCGCTGGCGGCGGAAGCGCCGAGCTGCCTGCTCTGCTACGAGGCGGATTGGCAGACCTGCCACCGCAGGCGCGTGGGCGAACTGCTTGCCGAACGCCATGGCTTCGCGCTGCAGCATCTCGCGGTAGCACCACTGCCGTAGAGCACCTTTCTGGTTGCATGAAGCCATGGGCCCGACGCTACTCTCGAGCGTCGCCGTCGGCGAAGCGGCATAATCGTAACGACACGGGAGCGACAAGGATCTGTAACCCTCGCGTCTCATGATGTCCTTGCTATCGCGGCGATCACAAACGACCGCGCCATCTTTTTGAGATCAGGGGGAAAAATGATCGCAAATCGCTGGGGGAAAGCCCTGCTCGCACTGGCTGCACCGTACCTTCTCTCTTTGCCGCCTGCCGCCGCAGCCGGACCAGCCGCCACCCCGACCACCACGCCCATAAAATATCTGGTCGTCATTTTCCAGGAAAACAACTCGTTCGATCATTACTTCGGAACCTACCCCCAGGCCGTGAACCCGCCGGGCGAGCCCCCCTTCCAGGCGTTTGAGGGAACGCCTTCGATCAACGGCCTCAACGGGCCGCTGCTGACCAACAATCCCAATGTGATCAGCCGCGACGCCAACAACAATCCGATCGCCCCGCATCTGTTCAATCCCTTCCGGCTCGATCGCAGCATGGCCGTCACCTGCGACAACGACAATGCCTATGATGCGGAGCAAGAGGCTTATGACCGCGGTCTCGCCGACCAATTCCAGGCGTCGAGCGCCACCATCAACCCGAACCCGACGCCGGCCAGCCCACCGACGCTCGCCCTGCCGCCTTGCCCGCCGGGACTCAACATGGGTTATTACGACGGGAATACAGTGACGGCGCTATGGAACTATGCTCAGCGCTTCGCCATGAGCGACAGCTTCTTCGATGCCGAATTCGGCACGACGGTGATGGGGCATTTGAACCTCATCTCCGGCCAGACGCACCAGACCAATACGGCGACGCTCAAGGGGAAGATCGCAAACGGATCGGTCATTGCCAATATCGATCCGGACCCGTCGCTCGACGACTGCGCCTCCGGCAGCACCGTCAAGATGAGCGGGCACAACATCGGGGACCTGCTCAACGCCAAGGGCGTCACCTGGGGCTGGTTCTACGGCGATTTCACACCGGCAAAACCAGCGGTCACCACGGGTCCGACACCCAGCCCGGCGGTCTGCACGCTCGATTATGACTCCCACTATGATCCCTTTCTCTATTACCCACAGACGGCGAACCCGCATCATCTGCCGCCGAGTTCGATCGCCGCGGTAGGGCACAGCGGCGATCCGGCCAACCATCAATATAGCCTCGCCACCTTCTGGAGCGCCGTCGCCGCGCACAATCTTCCGGCGGTCAGCTACCTCAAGGCGCCATTGCTGCAAAATGGCCACCCGGCGAAATCCGACCCGCTCGACGAGCAGATTTTCCTGGTCGAAACCATCAACCAACTGCAGACCATTCCGGAATGGTCGCAGATGGCGATTATCATCACTTATGATGATTCCGACGGCTGGTACGATCATGTCGTGCCGCCCATCGTCAATCAGTCGAACGATCCGAACCTCGACCACCTCTGCGGTCAACAGCCGGCTTTGACCTCGCCGTTCGTCACCGCGTCCATCCCCCTCGCCGCAACCGCCTTCAATGACCGGTGCGGTTACGGCCAGCGCCTTCCGATGCTGGTGATCTCGCCTTTCGCGAAACCCAACTACGTCGACCACACCGTCACCGACACGACCTCGATCCTGCGCTTCATCGAGGACAATTGGGATACGGGCCGCATTGACTCGCTGGATCACCCGAATGGGACTCCCACCGGCGATCCGCCGGAGGGTCAAGCCTCCTTCGACAGCATTGCCGGCACCATCACGGGCATGTTCGATTTCGATAACCCGCCCAATATGCGGCCGGTTTTTCTCGATCCGCAATCGGGCGAGGCTCTTCGAGGCTCCCCCTGAGAGCAAAATCTTGCCGGCCGGCCTTGTGCGCCTGGGTCTGGGTTAATTTGAGCGCGAAGACGCCAAGCCCGGGAACTACGGACGAACCTCCCGCTACTCGCCGGGCGCCGCCTGCGCCGCCGCTGAAGGAGGCGGCGCCTGGCTTCTGCCGATGCTGGCGCGTTGCGCCAGATAGATGATCTCGCCGACCACGCCGCGGCGGAAGGTGAGGACGCAGATGACGAAGATGACGCCCTGCATCACCGTCACCCAGGAGCCGTACTGAGCAAGATAATTCTCCATGGTAACGTCGATGAAGGCGCCGACGACCGGTCCGAAGACGGTGCCGAGACCGCCGATCAAGGTCATCAGCACCACCTCGCCCGACATCTGCCACTGCACATCGGTCAGCGAGGCGAGCTGAAAGACCAGCGACTTGGTCGAACCGGCGAGCCCGGCGAGCGTGGCGGAAAGGATGAAGGCCAGGAGCTTGTAGCGATCGGTGCGATAGCCCAGCGAGATGGCGCGCGGCTCGTTCTCGCGGATCGCCTTCAGCACCTGGCCGAAGGGCGAATGAATGGTGCGATAGATGGCGGCGTAGCCGATCAGGAATATGACCAGCACGAAATAGTACATGGCGAAGGTATCGGAAAGGTCGATGACGCCGAGCAGACGGCCGCGCGGCACCGCCTGGATGCCGTCCTCGCCGCCGGTGAACTTGACCTGCAAGGCGACGAAAAAGATCATCTGCGCCAGCGCCAAGGTGATCATCGCGAAGTAAATGCCCTGGCGGCGGATGGCGAGCCAGCCGAAGACGGCGCCGAGCAGCAGCGCCACGGCGGTGCCGGCGAGGATGCCGGCGAGCGGCTCGAAGCCCCAGACCTTGACCACATGGGCGGTGATGTAGGAGGCGCTGCCCATGAAGGCGGCGTGGCCGAAAGAGAGCAGGCCGACATAGCCGATCAGCAGATTGAAGGCGCATGCGAAGAGCGCGAAGCACAGCGCCTTCATCAGAAAGACGGGATAGAGCACGAAGGGGCCGGCGATCGCCGCCGCCAGCAGCAGTCCGCAAAGGATCAGGGTCCAGCGCGGCGAAAGCCCGGTCTCGCGCAGGCGCAGGCCGGCCGAGAGCATGCCCGACATGTCAGGCCGCCCTGCCGAAGAAGCCCGCGGGCTTGGCCAGGAGCACGATCGCCATGACGACGAAGATCACCGTGTTCGACGCCTCGGGGTAGAACACCTTGGTCAGGCCCTCGATCACCCCCAGCACGAAGCCGCTGGCGACGGCGCCAAGGATCGAGCCCATGCCGCCGATGACGACGACGGCGAAGACGACGACGATGATGTTGGAGCCCATGAGCGGGCTCACCTGATAGATCGGCGCCGCCAGCACGCCGGCGAAGGCCGCAAGCGCGGCACCGAAGCCATAGGTCAAAGTTACCATCCGCGGCACGTTGATGCCGAAAGCCTGCACCAGGACCGGGTTCTCGGTGGCGGCGCGCAGATAGGCGCCGAGCCGGGTGCGCTCGATCAGGAACCAGGTGCCGATGCACACCGCCAGCGAGGCGAGAATCACCCAGGCACGATAGTTGGGCAGGAACATGAATCCGAGATCGTGCGCGCCATTGAGTTCGCTCGGGATCGAGTAGGGCTGTCCGGAAGAGCCGTAATACTGGCGGAACACGCCCTCGATGATCAGCGCAAGGCCGAAGGTGAGCAGCAGCCCGTAGAGATGGTCAAGCCGGTAGATGTGGCGCAGGAACAGCCGCTCGAGCACGATGCCCGCCGCCGCCACCGCGAGCGGCGCCAGAATCAGCGCCGGCCAATAGCCGATGCCGAGATAGTTGAGCGCGAGCCAGGCGCAAAACGCGCCCAGCATGTACTGCGCGCCATGGGTGAAGTTGATGATGTTGAGCATGCCGAAGATGACGGCAAGCCCGAGACTCAGCATGGCGTAGAAGGCGCCGTTGATGAGCCCGATCAGGAGCTGCGCGAACAATGCCGGGGTCGGCGGCAGGGCGAAATGGGGCAGGAAGGAGAGCATGGCCGCTAAGGAGCGCGGCGCGCGACCGCACCCCTCCCCCAGCACGAGGGAGGGATGCGGCGGGACGCAAGGGCGGCGCGCATCAGTTCTTCTTCACCAGCGGGCAATCGCCCTTGTCGATCGGACGGAAGGCCTGGTCGCCGGGGACGGTCTCGATCAGCTTGTAATAGTCCCACGGCGCCTTCGATTCCGACGGCTTCTTGACCTGGAAGAGATACATGTCGCGGATGACGCGACCGTCCTCGCGCAGCTTGCCATTCTTGGTCATGAAGTCGTTGATCGGCATCGCCCGCATCTGGGCCATCACCTTGTCGGGATCCTTGGTGCCGATGGCCTTGACCGCCTTGAGATAATGGGCGGCGCCACTGTAGACGCCGGCGTGGTCCAAGCTCGGGGGGTGGCCGACCCGGTCGGCGAAGCGTTTGGAAAAGGCGCGCGTCTCGTCGTTCATATCCCAATAGAAGGGGCTGGTGAGCTGCAGCCCCTGCGCCGCCTTGAGGCCGAGGCTGTGCACGTCGGTGATGAAGACGAGGAGGGCCGCGAATTTCTGGCCGCCTTCGACAATGCCGAACTCGGCGCCCTGCTTGATCGAATTGACAGTGTCGGCGCCGGCATTGGCCAGGCCGATGATCTTCGCCTTGGAGGCCTGCGCCTGCAACAGATAGGAGGAGAAATCGGCGGTGTTGATCGGCACCTGAACATCGCCCAGCACCTTGCCGCCCGCCGCCTTGACGACCTCGGCGGTGTCGCGCTCGAGCGCATGACCGAAGGCGTAATCGGCGGTGACGAAGAACCAGGTGTCGCCGCCGCTCTTCACCACGGCGCTGCCGGTCACATGGGCGAGCGCGTAGGTGTCGTAGGCCCAGTGCGCGCTATAGGCGTTGCATTTGGGGCCGGTGAGATCGGAGGAAGCGGGGCCGGTGAAGATCACGATCTTCTTTTTCTCGCGCGATACCTCGTTGACAGCAAGCGCCACCGAGGAAGTCGGGATGTCGATGATCAGGTCGACGCCGTCCTGATCATACCACTGGCGCGCCATGCTCGATCCGACGTCGGGCTTGTTCTGATGGTCGGCGGAGATCACCTCCACCTTCTTGCCCAGCACCAGCCCGGCATCCTCGGCGGCCATTTCGGCGGCAACAACCGAAGCCTTGCCGCCGAGATCGGCATAGAGCCCGGCCATGTCGTTGAGCACGCCGATCTTGACCGGACCATCCGATTGCGCGGCCGCGGAAACGGCACCAAGCGCGACCAGGGCGGTCGCGGCCAAAATGATTTTCGTCTGCATCATCCCGATCTCCCTAAACTCCGAGATAGTCGTGCAACTTTCCGATGTTTTCGTCGAGCCGGTCATTGGCGATCTCGTCGATGACCTGGCCGTGCTCCACCACATAATGGCGATCTGCAACGGTAGCGGCAAAGCGGAAATTCTGTTCTACCAAAAGAATAGTGAAACCCTTCCGCTTCAAGGTGCCGATGACGGCGCCGATCTGCTGGACGATGACCGGCGCCAGCCCTTCGGTCGGCTCGTCCAGCAGCAGCAGGCGGGCGCCGGTGCGCAGGATGCGGCCGATCGCCAACATCTGCTGCTCGCCGCCGGAAAGCTTGGTGCCTTGGCCGCGGCGGCGCTCGGCGAGGTTGGGGAAGAGCGCGTAGATCTCTTCAACGCTCATGCCGCCGGGCTGCACCTGCGGCGGCAGCAGCAGGTTTTCCTCGACGCTGAGGCTCGAAAAGATGCCACGCTCCTCCGGGCAATAGGCGAGGCCGAGCCGGGCGATGCGGTTGGAAGCGAGGCCGATGAGTTCGTTGCCTTCGAAGACCACCGAGCCGCGGCGCTGCACGAGGATGCCCTGGATCGCCTTCAAGGTGGTGGTCTTGCCGACGCCGTTGCGGCCGAGCAGCGTCACCACCTCGCCCTCGCCGATGGCGAAGCTCATGCCGTGCAGGATATGAGATTCGCCGTACCAGGCATGAAGATCCTGGACGCGCAGCAGCTCCGTCCGGCGAATCGCGGCATCAGGCATGGCCGGCCGGCGCTCCCGTGCCCATATAGGCCTCGCGCACCTCGGCATTGCCCGAGATCTCGGCATAGCTGCCTTCCGCCAGCACGCGGCCGCGCGTCAGCACTGTGATGGTGTCGGAGAGATCGGCGACGACCGAGAGGTTGTGCTCGACCATCAGCACGGTGCGGCTGCGGGCTGCGTCGCGGATCAGCGCGGAGATGCGGGCGATGTCCTCATGGCCGAGGCCCGCCATCGGCTCGTCGAGCAGCAGCATCTCCGGCTCGAGCGCCAGCGTGGTGGCGATCTCGAGCGCGCGTTTGCGGCCATAAGGCAACTCGGCCGCGGTGGAAAGCGTGTCCGCGGCGAGGCCGACCGCGGCGATGAGCGCATCGGCGCGCGGATTGAGCCGCTCAAGGCTTCTCTCCGAGCGCCAGAAATGGAAGGAGGTGCCGATGGGGCGCTGCAAGGCGATGCGCACATTCTCGCGCACGCTCAAATGCGGGAATACCGCGGAGATCTGGAACGAACGCACCATGCCGAGGCGCGCCACCTCGGGCGCGCGCAGCTCCGTGATGTCGCGCCCGTCATAGACGATGCGGCCGTCGCTGGGCTCGAGGAACTTGGTGAGCAGGTTGAAGACGGTGGTCTTGCCCGCGCCGTTGGGACCGATCAGCGCGTGAATGGCGCCGCGGCGGATGCGCAGGTCGACGCCGCTCACCGCCCGAAAGCCGGCAAACTCCTTGGTGAGACCCACGGTCTCCAGGATGTAGTCGCCCAAAGCTTCGCCCCCGCGTAGAAGCAGGTGCGTAGCCTGCCTCTTATGATATGCGCGCAAGCTAGCCTCTTGGCGCGGCTTGCACAAGCCTGCCCGCTCCGGCGGCGACGCCGCGAGCTTTCAACAAACAGCGTGGGGTCCATCTTGCCCAGAACCCTTCTATCTTTCGGGGAGATCGCTCCCTGACTATCGCCCTTGGCCATCCCCCTCTACAGTGCAGGAAGGGAGACGGAGGATGACCGACATCATGACCGCGGTGCTGCGGGAGCTGCGCTTCGACGAGCACGGCCTCGTCGCGGCGGTGGCGCAGCAGCACGATACCGGCGAGGTGCTGATGCTTGCCTGGATGAACCGCCAGGCGGTGGAAGAGACGCTGCGCACCGGGCGCGTCCATTACTGGTCGCGCACGCGCGGCAAGCTCTGGCGCAAGGGCGAGAGCTCGGGCCAGGTGCAACGGCTGGTCGAGCTGCGTGTTGATTGCGACGGCGACGCGCTGCTGCTGCTGGTCGATCAGTATGGAGTCGCCTGCCATACCGGGCGGCGTAGCTGCTTCTTCCGCGCCGTGCGGCAGGACGCGCTGGTCGAGATCGCGGCGCCGGTCGTGACGCCGGGCGAGCTTTACGGGAAAGACTGAGCGATGCGTCTCGTCATCGCCATGATGAAGCATGAGACCAATACCTTTTCGCCGATCAAGACCGACTGGCAGCGCTTTGTCGAGTGGGGTGCCTATCTCGGCCCCGCGGCGCGGCACGCCTATGAAGACACGGCAATGCCGATCGGCGCCTATCTCAAGCTCGCGCGCGAGGTTGGCGCCGAAGTGGTGACGCCGGTGGCGGCCGAGGCGATGCCGAGCGGCCCGGTAGCGGCCGAAGCCTATGCGTTGATGTCGCAGGCGATCCTTGACGCGGTGCGGCAAGGCTGCGACGCGGCACTGCTCGACCTGCACGGCGCCATGGTGGCTGAGACGGCGCCGGACGGCGAAGGCACGCTGCTCGAGCGGATGCGCGCCGTGGCGCCCGATCTCCCCATCGCGGTCACCTGCGACCTGCACGCCAACCTTACCGACCGCATGGCGGAGAACTGCACCGCTCTCATCGGCTACAAGACCTATCCCCATGTCGATATGCATGACGTGGGCGAGCAAGTCGGGCGCATCCTCCTGCGGGCGATGGCGGGCGAAATCCGCCCGGCGATGGGTTGGAGCCGCCGGCCGCTGCTGGCGCAGACCCTGCGCATGGGCAGCGATGACGAGCCGATGCGCAGCCTGATTGCTGAGGCGCGCACCGAAGAGCGGCGCGGCTTGCTCGCCGCCACGGTGTTCGGCGGCTTTCCGCTGGCCGACATGGCAGACGCGGGTATGTCAGCCATCTGTATCGCCGATGGCGACCGACAGGAGGCGCAAGCGGCGGCGGAACGGCTAATGGCCGCGGCCTGGGAGCGGCGCGAGGATTTCCTCTATCGCCCCGAGCCGCTGGCCCAGGCGGTGGCACGCGCCAAGGCGATGACGGAGGGACCGGTGCTGCTGCTCGACCATGCCGACAATGTCGGCTCCGGCGGCACCGAGGACGTCATGACGGTGCTGCGCGAGGTACTGCGCCAAGGGCTCGAGGACGTAGCGGTGGCGGCGATATGGGACCCCGCGGCAGTGCGACAGATGGCCGCTGCCGGCGTCGGCGCGACGGTGACGCTGGCACTTGGCGGCAAGACCGACATGCCGTCGATCGGCCTCGAGGGCGCGCCGCTGACGCTGACCGGCCGCGTGCGCACGCTCTCCGACGGCGAATGGATTGTGCGCGGGCCGATGTATACCGGCGTCAAGGTCAGCATGGGACCGACCGCGGTGCTCGACACCGGCGCGATGCAGATCGTCGTCGTCTCGCGCCATCACGAGCCCTGGGACCAGGGCGTCTTCACCTCGGTCGGCATCGACCCCGAGACCAAGCGCTATCTGCTGCTGAAATCGCGTATCCACTATCGTGCCGGCTTCGCGCCGCTGGCACGCGCCACCATCCTTTGCGACGGCGAGGGCGTCACCACCTCAGACAATGACCGGCTGCGCTTCGAGCACGTGCGCCGCCCGGTCTTCCCGCTCGATCGGCCGAATACATAGGGCAACGCGGCGAGGCCGCACGGTGCGGGCTTTCGCGGTTGTTTCGCAACCGCTGTCGCCCGCTAACGACAACGCTCCGTGTTGCGTCAAGGCTTCGGGCAGGAAAGCACCTGTTTCGCCGCGGCAAGCTGGTCGGGATCGAAGGCCTTGCCGGCACAGGTAGCGTTGTAATCGGCGACCGCCTGGTTGTAACGCTGCACCGCTTCGGCATAGCTTTTGGTGACGGGGCCGGCCAAGGCGTCGGCGGCCGCGTCGCGCCGCTCCAGCAGGCTCTTGAAAGCGTCGACATCGGCGGGATTGTTGACATTGACCCGCGGCCGGCCGGCCTCGACCGAATGGTCCAGCGCGTTGACGTTCTGGCGCTGCGTCTCATAGGCGTGGCTTTGCGCCTGCACCTCTTCATTGAGCATCGTAACCGCCTGCTCCTTGCACAGGCAGGAGCGGATCTCGTCCGGCGCCCGCACAACCTGCGCCCGGGCGGCGCCGGCGGCAACGATCAGCGCCAGGGCAAGCCCGACCCGCCATCCCCCCATCCCCATGACCTTCTCCGCTTCTTGGCTCGCGGGCCGCATACCGGAAGCTGCCCCAGCGGCCCCCTCGTCTCGGCCGCAGTACAGTCTAGCGGATCAGCCGGCGGCCCGGAACTGCTGATAATTGTTGCAATAATGCTTGCGGCAGACAGAATGTCCCCTGGGGAATTGGCGGTTTAGCAGCGCGTTTTCCCGGAGGGTGGCCGAGCTCGGCGACAGGGGCTTGCCCCTGCGAAGCCGATGCCGTTGCAGGGAAGGACGGGATGATGAAAAAGCAAAGACGCTTTGCCGCAGGTCTGGCGCTGTGGGGCCTGGTCCTGCTCCTCGCCGGCTGTTCGGGCTGGTCCTATCAACCGCCGATGCGGGGGAACGTATCCTTTGCGCCATACAACCTGGGCAAGCTGCGCGCGGCCGTGCCGGCGACGCCCAGCACCTTCACTCAGGCTCTGACCTCGGATTACGCCGGGCTCGCGAGCTCGCTGCATGATGAGCTCAGGGATTGGGCCGATGCCGATTACTTCGCGCGCAAGGGCCTGGCAGCCGCCGGCGGCGAGGTCGTGCCGCCGGAGAACAACGCCAACTGGCTGGTGCCGCTCGAGGTCCCGAACAAATTCCGCACCGAGCTGGCGGAGAGTCGCGAGCGGCTGGTGGCGGCGCTCGACGGCGGCGGACGCGAACGGCTGCCGCTTGTCGCCGCCCGCGCCCAAGTCAGCTACGATTGCTGGGTCGAGCGCATGGAAGATGATTGGCAGACGGCCGCCGACGGTCCCTGCCACAAGCAGTTCCTCGACGCGCTGGCGCGCCTCGAAGGCCGTCCGCAGCCCGCGGCGCAGCCGGCCACTGGTCCGGGCCCGGCGCGCGAGTTCCGGGTCTATTTCGAGTTCGACAAATCGGATCTGCTGCCGGAGGCGCAGCAGATCCTGCAGCAAGTGGCGGCGCTCGCCAAGCAGGAACCCGGCTTGCGCATCGTGCTTGTGGGCAAGGCCGACCGCGCCGGCAGCGACGCCTATAACATGCGGCTCTCCAAGCGCCGCGCCGATCGGGTACACGACGCGCTGCTGCAACGCGGCGTGGCCGCCGCCCGGATCGAGACGCGCTGGGTCGGCGAGCGCGAACCGCCGGTGCCCACCGCCGATGGCGTGCGCGAGCCGAGGAACCGCGTCGTCGAGATCACCCTGCACTGAGTCGTCGGACAAAAAGCAGACGGCACCGCCTTCGGGTGGTGCCGTTTTCTTTTGAGCGGGCGAACGCCGGCATGTTTTCGCCGCGGCGGCAATGTCGTCTAAGTCTTCGCCCCCATCCCGAGGAAGAAGTCGAGCTGCCATTGCATCGCCTCGGCGCTGAGGGGATAGCCGCCGTCCTCGCGCGGCTTCAGCGTCGAGCCGGGGGCGATCTGGCCAAGCTGAAGCTGCAATTTGTGTGCGGCACGCATGCCGAGGCCGCTCTTCCAGGCGAGCGCGGTGACGCCTTTGGGACTGTGCGCGCCGAGCACGCGGTCGATCACCTCGAGCGGCAGCTCCGCCAGCACGGCGAGCGCGGCGCGGGCGAAGGCGCGATCATGCCCGGCGGCGCCGAGCACCGCCGCCTCGTCGAGCTTTCCCTGCTGCTTGAGGCGCCGGGCGCGCTCAAGCGCCGCATCGCCGCTTCTCGCCGGCGGCTTGGCGGCGGCGACAGAGGGCTCTTCGGCGAGCCGGTGCTTCACCGCCGCCGCCACCTCGCGCGTGGTGGCAGGGTCGAGATCGCGCCGTTCGCTCAAGAGACGCAGCAGATGGTCGGCGACAAAACCGGCGAGTTTGCGCGCAATGGCGGTCGAGAGGGCGGGCCGCTCGACCAGCGGCTTGTGCCAGGCGGCGACGGCGGGAGCGCGGTCGACCAGGCGGTCGAGCGTCTCCTCGCGGATCTGCGCGCTAGGATTGGCCAGCAGCGCGGCGACGGCATCGACATCGGGGCTGGCGCCGATGGCCGCGGCGACCGTTGCCGGCACGCCGGCGCGCCGCGCGATGGCGGCGAGCGCGCCTGGGATCGGCGCTTCGGCAATGATGGCGAGCAGATCCTCGTCGTTGAGTAGCGGCGAGCACTCCAGCACCGGCCCCGCGACAACGATCTCGCAATCGCGCGCCAGCAGGCGGATGATCTCCGGCGGCGCGTCGGCCACGTCCTTCAGCGTCTCGGCGATCACCTGGCGCACGCGCGTCACCTGGTCGCGCAGCAGGATCTCCAGCACCTCGTTGGTCATCTTGCGCAACCGCTCATGCGCTTCGCGCGTGAGGCCCGGCACGAGCCGCGCGATCTTACCGGCGAGATCGACGCGCACCGCGGCGTCGCGATCGCGCGCCAGCAACAGGTCGGCCTGCACCGGCGTCGCCTCGTTGCCGGCGACGGCCGCACGCACGCCGGTATCGACGTCGGTGGCGAGATAATAGAGCACCTCTGGCCGCGCGCTGGTGCTGCCGGCAAGCCTGCGGCGGTCGGCGGGCTTGGCGCTCCGCGCCAACTCCTTTTGCGTCTCGTAGTCGATCGCCTTGCCGGTCGAGCGGAAGACGCGCTGCAGCAGCTCCATCATGCCGGCACCTTGCCCAAGGGCGGCGCCAGCGCGAGCCCGCCCTTGCCCGCGGCCTTGGCGCGATACATCGCATTGTCGGCGCGCGCCACGAGCTGCTCCGGGCTTTCGCCGCTGCCGGGCTCCGCCACCGCCAGGCCGAGAGAGATGCCCAGAGGATGCTGGGCATCGCCCGACAACGCCTTCAGCGCCTCGGCCGCGTGCAGCAGCGCCTCGGCACGCTCGCCGCCGGCGCGCGACCCCAGCCCTTCGATCCACAGCGCGAACTCATCGCCGCCGAGCCGCACCAACAGGTCACCGCTGCGGCTTTCGGCGCGCAAGATGCGGCAGAGCGCGTGGATCGCCTCGTCGCCGGCGCGATGACCGTGAACGTCATTGACGCGCTTGAAATTGTCCATGTCGACATAGAGCAGCACCGCCGGACGCGCGTCGCGCTCCAGCCGGCGAAGCCGGCGCTCCAGCTCGTCGAAAAAGGCGCGGCGGTTGAGCAGGCCGGTCAGCGGGTCGGTGCGCGAGAGCGACAGAATGTGCTCGTGCTGCGCCACCTGGGCGATAGCGACGCCGAGTTGGCCGGCGACATCGACCAGAAGCGAGCGGTCGCTGTCGGGAAAGCCGCCATCCTCGCTTTTGCGCCACAGCAGGATCGCGCCCTCCACCGCCTGGCGATAGCGCGCGGCATGGCCGATGATCTCCCAGCCGCCCACCGCCAATGACGCCTGATCGGCGGCGGCGAGGGTCGCGCGCGCGGCGTCGAGCAGCGCCGCGCCGAGGGGCGCGCCCCAACTCGCCGCCGGCGCCAGCGTCTCGCCGAGGCGGCGCAAAATGATCCCGCCCGCGGCGCCCAGCGCCAACCCGGTCGCGCTCACCGCCGCGGCAAGCGCCGTCGGGCTCGAGCTCGTCGCGGATGGCACGCACGAGATGGCTGAAAAGCCGGTCGCGCAACTGCGCTCGGGCGAGCGCGCCGTCACGCTCGCGCTCGGCGGTCAGGTCACGACCAATGCCGCGAGCGCCAAGCGTTCTGCCGGCGCCGTCGCGCAGCGGCGCCGCGACGATGCCGAGCCGGGCGCTGCCGCCGTCGGCGCGGCGGAACCAGAGTTCTGCCGATGCCACCGGGAAGGACGTGGCGAAGGCGTTGTCCTCGCCGGGCTCGGCCAGGAAGTCGGCGGCAGCGCGGCCGAGCAGCGCCTCAGGGGTCCAGCCGAGCACGCCCCGCGGCGAGACGAAGGTAAAGCGGCCAGCCGCGTCGGTCTCCCAGGCGAAATCGCTGGAGATCTCGACCAAATCCTTGTAACGCTGCCGGCTCTCGATCAACGCCTCGCGCAGATTGCGTGCCAAGGGCGCGTCATGCAGCAGCGCCAGCACGCGCCCCTCCTCGGCCAGCGGCAGCAGCAGCAGCTCGGTGCCCGGCTCGGCGGCCAGCGCCACCAGGCGCGTGCCGGCGCCCGTCGCCGTGGCGGCGATCCCGGCCAGCGCGCGGCGCAGGCCGGGGTCGGCCTCGGCCAGCATCTTGCTGCCCGCCGGATTGGCAGGCGCAGCCGTGCCGTCGCGGCCAAGCAGCAGCGCTGGGCCGGGGAAGCCCGCCACCGCCTCTGCCGCCAGCGCCAAGCCTGGCCTGCCTATTTCCTGTTCACGCCCTGTCATGGCCCTCCGGCCGGAAGAGAACCGGCGCCGCCGAGGCGGCATCAGCCGGCCGCCTGCCAAGCCGACCTCGGCGAAAGTTAACAAAACCGGTTTATGAAAAGCTTAAGCTTTCCCGGTGAAGCTGCGCCGATGACGCGATCGGTCACCATCGACGGCAAAGCGTTCGAGCTCAGCGTCCGCGAGCAGGCGGTGGGCGATTGGCATTGGCTGATCACGGCGCCGGGGCAGCTCGTGCTCTCCGGCGCCGCAGCGAGTGAAAAGCAGGCGCTGGACTCCGCTCGCCGCACCGGCCAGGCCCTGGTACGGCTGGTTACAAGCTAGACGGCGCTCAGCTCCGCTCGTCCAGGAAAAGATCGACGCGCAGCTTCTCGCCCGGGTTCACCGCATAAGCGGCGAAATCGCTGACCCCGGCTTCGCGCAGCACCTCCTCGTCGATGAGGAAACGCCCAGTAAGGCTGGCGGCGTCGCGCGTCAGAACATAATGCGCGGCATCGGCCATGATCTCGGGTCTGCGTCCGGCTTCAGGCCTGGCGCCGGGGATGATCTGCAGCGCCGCGGTGGCGATGGTCGTCCGCGGCCAGAGCGCGTTGACGGCGACGCCGTCCTCCTTGAACTCCTCGGCCATGCCGAGGACGCACATCGACATGCCGTATTTGGCGATGGTGTAGGCGACATGGTCGCGGAACCAGCGCGGATTGAGGTTCAAGGGCGGCGAGAGCGTCAGGATATGCGGGTTGGGCGCGCGCAGCAGATGCGGCAGGCAGGCGCGGGAGCAGAGATAGGTGCCGCGCGTGTTGATACCCATCATCAGGTCGAAGCGCTTCATCGGCGTCTCGAGGGTATTGGTAAGGCTGATGGCAGAGGCGTTGTTCACCAGGATGTCGATGCCGCCGAAGCGCTCCACCGCCTGCTCGACGGCGGCCAGCACCTGATCTTCCTCGCGGATGTCGGTCTGCACCGGCAGCGCCTTGCCGCCGGCCGCCTCGATCTCCTCTGCGGCGGTGTAGATCGTGCCGGGAAGCTTGGGATGGGGCTCGGTCGTCTTGGCGGCGATCACCACATTGGCGCCGTCGCGCGCGGCGCGCAGGGCGATCGCGAGCCCGATCCCGCGCGAGCCGCCGGAGATGAACATCGTCTTGCCCTTGAGATCGGCCATGTGATTCTCCGCGTCCTCAGAACGCCGCCGCCTCGAGCTCCATCAGCGATTTTGCGCCGGCGGCGATGTTGGCGAAGAGCGCGTTGGTCTCGGGCAGCACGCGCGCCATGTAGAAGCGCGCGGTGGCGAGCTTGCCCTTGTAGAACATCGCTTCATCGCCGCCCGCCCGGCCGAGCGCGATCTCGGCGATGCGCGCCCAGAGATAACCCATAGCGACGAGGCCGAAGGCGCGCAGATACTCGCTCGCCGCGGCGCCGGCCTCGTCGGGATCGGCCATGCCCTTCTGCGCCACCAGCGCCGTTACCTGCTGCAGCCGGCCGAAAGCCTTTATCACGGGGCTTACAAATTCCTGCAGCGCCGGATTATCCTGGTGCTGGCGCAGCCAAGCGTCGACGGGATGGAAGAAGCGGCGCAGCAGGCGGCCGTTGTACATCGGCATCTTACGGCCGACGAGGTCGAGCGCCTGGACGCCGTTGGCGCCCTCATAGAGCATGGTGATGCGGCTGTCGCGCACGAGCTGCTCCATGCCCCACTCGCGGATATAGCCGTGGCCGCCGAAGATCTGCACGCCGAGATTGGTCACGGCGAAGGCGTTGTCGGTGATCATCGCCTTGATGATCGGTGTCATCAGGCCGATGAAATCCTCCGCTTCCTCGCGCGCCTCGGGATCGGGATCGCGGTCGGCGCGGTCGAGCGCGAGCGAGACCCAGGCGGCGAGCGCCCGCGCGCCCTCGGTATAGGCCTTCATGGTGAGCAGCATGCGCCGCACGTCGGGATGGACGATGATGGGATCGGCGGGCTTGTCGGGGAATTTGTCGCCCGTGAGCGCGCGGCCCTGGAGGCGGTCCTGGGCGTATTGCCGCGCCGTCTGGAGCGCCGTCTCGCCCAGCGCCAGCCCCTGGAGGCCGACGCCGAGGCGCGCCGCGTTCATCATCGTGAACATGGCGCGCATGCCCTTATGCGCCTCGCCGACGAGATAGCCCTCGGCCTCCTCGAGATTGATGACGCAGGTGGCGGACGCCTTGATGCCCATCTTGTGCTCGATCGAGCCGCAGCGCACGCCGTTGCGCGCGCCGACGGTGCCATCCGCCTTGACCAGGAATTTCGGCACGATGAAGAGGCTGATGCCGCGGATGCCGGGCGGGCCGCCGACGATGCGCGCCAGCACGAGATGAATGATGTTCTCGGTCAGGTCGTGCTCGCCGGCCGAGATGAAGATCTTGGTGCCGGTGATCTTGTAGACGCCGTTCCGGTCGGTCGGCTCGGCGCGGCTGCGGATCTGACCCAAATCGGTGCCGCATTGCGGCTCGGTGAGGCACATCGTGCCGCTCCAGCTCCCATCGACCAGCGGCGGCAGGAAGGTCCGCTTCTGCGCGTCCGATCCGTGACGCCAGATGGCGCTGTAGGCGCCGCTGGAGAGGCCGGGATACATGCCGAAGGACATGTTGGACGAGGACACCATCTCGTCGAAGAAGAAATGCAAGGTGTGCGGCAGCCCCTGGCCACCATAGTCGGGATCGCAGGCCAGCGCGGTCCAACCGCCCTCGCGGAAAAGCTTGTAAGCCTCCTTGAAACCCTTGGGCGTGCGCACGACGCCATTCTCGAAGGTGCAGCCTTCCTCGTCGCCGCTGCGGTTCAGCGGAAAGAGCACCTCCTCGCAGAGCTTGGCGCCTTCCTCGAGCACCTGCTCGAAGACATCCGGCGTGGCGTCCTCATAGCCCGGCAGCTTGGCAAGCTCGCCGACGTCGAACAGCTCGTTGAGGACGAAGCGGTACTCGCGCAGCGGCGCCTTGTAGGTGGTCATGACGTCCCTCTCAGTTGCGCAGCGGTTTGCCGGTCTCCAGCATATGGTCAATGCGCGCCAGCGTCTTGGGCTCGTGGATCAAGGACTGGAAGGCGCGCCGCTCCAGCGTCAAAAGCTGATCCTCGCCGATCTCCTGCGTCATGTCGGTGTCGCCGCCGCTCAGCACCTCGGCGAGCTTCTCGGCGACCACCGCGTCATAGGCGGTGGCCTTCCCCTGATTGACCAGCTCGGTGACGCCGAGCTTCAGCGCGGCGGCGCCGGTGGGACCCGGCAGGCTGATCGGCTGCGGCTGCGGCGGCTCATAGTTCTTGGCGAGCGCCAGCGCCTTCGCCTTGGCGTCGGCCAGCAGCCGGTCGCGGTTCATGGTGATGTCGTCGCTCTCGCGCAGCATCAGCGTGTCGCGGGCCTCGGCGGCCGAGCGCGACACCTTGGCGAGCGCGATCGCCTCGAAAGCCTGCATCAGCGGCGGTATCGGCCCGCCCGGGCGCCTCTTGTTGGCGACCTGGCGCAGGATCAGCTCCTTGCAGCCGCCCCAGCCGGGCACCAGCCCGACCCCGGTCTCGACCAGGCCGATATAGCTCTCGGCATGCGCCTGCACCGCGGCCGAATGCAGCAGGATCTCGCAGCCGCCGCCGAGCGCCATGCCGGCGGGTGCGCTCACCACCGGAAAAGGCGCATATTTGATGTTCTTGTAGACGTTCTGCCCGGCCGCCTCGCCTTCCTCGATGAAGGGCCAGAGCGCGACATTGGCGGCGAAGAGCGCGAGGCCGACATTGGCGCCGACGGAGAAATTCTCCGCTTCGTTATAGACCACCATCGCCTTGAAGGCGCCGCTCTTCTTAATGGTATCGAGACCCCTACCGATCATGCCCATCATCTCGGGATCGATCGCGTTCATCTTGCTGTGGAACTCGAGGCAGAGCACGCCGTCGCCGACATCCCAGAGGCTGGCCGAGCCATTGCGCGCCAGCGGCTTTGTCTTGCGCTTGATGTCGGCGAGCAGCAGCACGCCCGGGCGGCGCTTCACCGGCGCGTATTTGCCGTCGCGGCCGAGATGGTCGAGTTGGCCGTCGGCGACACGGTAGAAGGATTTCCCCGCCGCCCGCGCCAGCAGCGGCGGCACCTCGATCTTCTCCGATTTGAGCAGCGCGATGACGGCATCGGCGCCGATCTGGTCGATCAGCTCGAAGGGGCCGTATTTCCAGGTGTAGCCCCAGCGCATCGCCTCGTCGACGGCGACCACGTCATCGGCGATCTCCGGCACCAGCGATGCGGCATAGGCGAGCGTCTGGCCGAGGACGCAGCGGGCATAGCGGCCGCCGCGATCCTCGTGGCGCAGCAGCGCCTCGGGCTTGCGCTCGGCGGTGCTGGCGAGCTGCGGCTCTGCGACGGGACGGTACTGGCCGGTCGCGAGATCGATTGCCTCGCGCTGGCGGCCGGAGCTGGTCCGGCTCATGCGATAGAAGCCGCCCTTGCCTTTGCGGCCGGTGTAGCCCTCGGCGATCATCTTGGCCAAAAGCGGCCGGTCCTTGTAGATGCGGATATAGGGATCGTCCTTGGAGAGGCTGCGCTGCATGCTCGCCGCCACTTGCGGCGTAAGGTCGATGCCGACGAGATCGAGCAGGCCGAAGATGCCGGTGCGCGGCATGCCGAAAGGCCGGCCCATGACGGCATCGGCTTCCTCGACGGTGAGGCCGAGATCGAAGGCCGCCTGCAGCGCCGACTGAATCCACATGCCGCCGATGCGGTTGGCGATGAAGCCCGGCGTGTCCTTGGCGTGGATCACGCCCTTGCCGAGGCGAAGGTCGCAGAATTCCCCGATCGTCTGCACCGCCTCGGGCCGCGTCTTCGGCCCCTGGACGATCTCCAGGAGCCGCATGTAGCGCGGCGGGTTGAAGAAATGGGTGATGAGGAAGTCGCGCTGAAAGCTCTCCGGCATGCCCGTCGCGAGATCGCGCAACGGAATCGTCGAGGTATTGGAAGAGACGACCGAGCCGGGCTTGCGCACCTTCTCGATTTTCTCAAAGGTCGCATGCTTGATCTCGAGCTTCTCCAGCACCACCTCGACGATCCAGTCGCAATCGGCGAGCAGTCCCAGATGATCCTCGAGATTGCCGGGCGTGATGCGGCGCGCGAAATCGCGATGCATCAGCGGCGCGGGATCGGTCCCGAGCAGCCGCTCGATTGCCTGCTCGGCGACGATGTTGCGGTTCTTGGCGCCGGGCGGGACGATGTCCAGCAGCACGACGGGAAGGCCGGCATTGGCGACATGGGCGGCGATGCCGCCGCCCATCACGCCGGAGCCGATGACCGCGACTTTATTGATCGCCATGGGCCTCACCTCCGTTCAGGCGCGCTCGAGGATGGTGGCGATGCCCTGGCCGCCGCCGATGCATTGGGTTGCGAGCGCGTAGCGCTTGCCTTCGCGCGCCAGCAGCGAAGCCGCCTTGCCGGTGATGCGGGCGCCGGTGGCGCCCAAGGGATGGCCCATGGCGATGCCGCCGCCGTCGAGATTGGCCTTGGCTTCGTCGATGCCAAGCTCGCGCATGCAGACGAGCGCCTGCGAGGCGAAGGCTTCGTTGATCTCGACGATATCGATGTCCTTCATGGCAAGGCCGGCGCGCTTCAACGCCTTCTGCGTCGCCGGCACCGGGCCGATGCCCATGATCTCCGGTGCGCAGCCCGCCACCGCGATGCTCTTGAGCCGCGCCAGCACCGGCAGCGTGTTGCGCTTGGCGTAATCCTCGGTGCAGACCAGCACCGCCGCGGCGCCATCGGTGAGCGGCGAGGAGGTGCCGGCGGTGACGGTGCCTTCCGCATCGAAGGCCGGCGCCAGCGTCGAGAGCGTCTCCTGCGAGGTGTCCGGACGGATACAGCCATCCTGGTCGACGCTGCCGTCCCTGGCCTTGATCGCCACGATCTCGTCCTTGAACTTGCCGGCGGCCTGGGCGGCGGCGGCCTTGCGGTGGCTCTTCACCGCAAGCTCTTGCTGATCGGCACGCGTCACCTGGTATTTGCGCGCCACGTTCTCGGCCGTCTGGCCCATCGAGATGTAGGCCTGCGGATATTCCTTGGCGAGGCCGGGATGCGGCGAGGGATTGAATCCGGTCATGGGCACGCGAGTCATGGATTCGACGCCGGCGCAGATGAAGGCTTCGCCCGCATCGAGCTGGATCGCGCCCGCCGCCATGTGGATCGCCTGCATCGAAGAACCGCAGAAGCGGTTCACGGTGGCGCCGGCGACGTTGAGCGGCAGATGCGCGAGGAAGCCCACGATGCGGCCGATGTTGAGCCCCTGCTCGCCTTCGGGCATGGCGCAGCCGACGATGACGTCCTCGATCTCCTTGGGATCGATCTTGCTGCGCTCGATCAGCGCCGCGATCACCTGGGCCGCGAGCTCGTCGGGCCGCACGCGGGCGAGCGCGCCTTTCTTGGCGAAATGGAAGGGCGAGCGGGCGAACCCTGCGATGACGACGTTCTTCATGACGCTCCTTTCCGACCGGCCGAGCCTTGCCCGGTTTCCTTCCTGCGGATGCTGTCCTCGATATAGGCGTCGATCGCGCGCAGCTCCTGCAAAGTCAGCGCAATCTCCTGCTGCTGGCGTTCAAGCTCGGCGATGCGCGCGCGGCCCTTGATCAGCGTGGCGCGGAGCTGCTCCCGATGGTCGCGATCGATATCGTAGAGATCGAGCAGTTCCCTGATGTCGGCGAGCGCAAAGCCCAGGCGCTTGCCGCGCAGAATGAGCTGCAGGCGCGCCCGGTCGCGAGCCGAATAGACGCGGTTGCCGCCAATGCGCTGCGGCGCCAGCAGCCCCTGATCCTCGTAGAAGCGGATGGCGCGCGGCGAGACGCCGAACTCGCCGGCGAGATCGCCTATCGCGTAAAGCCGCGATGATGCGCCGGGCTCTTCCCTGATCGGGATGGATTTCGCCGGCGTCGATATGCCGTTAACGTCAATCATGTGACGTTTACGTAATATACCGCTTCAGGATTGTCCAGCGGAAAATCATCTCATAGGCCCGGCATGGCTTCGCCTCCCGCGCGCCGCGCGGAGCCTTCTCACCCCGTGATCGCCCCGATCAGCGATGCCGGAGAAAGGTCGATGATCTCGCCGGCGTGAGCCCGCCGCTTGTAGACATGGGCACGGCGCCTGTCGCTTGAGAAGGCGATCACCTTGGCCTCGGAGGCAAGCGCCTGCAACATCGGGCCGATGGTTTCGGGCTCGTTGTCCGCGAGGCCGATGAGGATCAGCTCGGGCGCCATGGCCCGCAACCGCTCTTCGAGCGCCTCGCGCGTCTCCCATTCGCCGACAATGTCGAGCACGACATGCTCGGCGGTCGACTGCTTGATGATGTCGTTGAAGATTGGCGACATCCCAATCAGGACGGTTCGAATACCAACCACGCCCGCGCTCCTCTCGTCTGCAGCGCGTCCTCATCGCGCTATCGTTCAGTGTTCGCGATATCCATTGGAGTGAGGAGATGCGATCGAGCCCCGGGCGGGAACAGGCATTGAAGACAGGCTCTCGTTTTCGGCCCGCCAGGAGGTGACTTGGCTGCGACGTCGAAGATTCAGTTTTCCCAGCAAGTTGTGGACGTGCGATTTCGTCGTCGACAAGCCGATGTTCAGCCGCCGCGCGATTTGCTTGTTGCTCAGTCCGGCGCTGATCAACTGGACGATCTCGCGCTCGCGGCCCGTGAGCGTCGGCATGAAGTACCGGTCGCGCCAGCCGCGCGCGGCGCCGGTTGCGCTGGCAACGCGCCGGATCAGGCCGGAAGCCACCCGGCCCGAGCAAATTTGCTCGCCGCGCACGATGTTGACGAGCAACCTGACGAAGTCGCCGAGGGCCGCGGTCCTCGGGATGTAGCCCGCGACGCCGGCTTCCGCCCAAGCGATGACGTTTTCCTCGGTCTCGGCGACGGCGAGGACGATGACGCGAACCTCCGGCGCCATCGCCTTGATCCGCCGGACCGCGCTGGTTCCATCCGAGATCCCGGCATCGAGCAGGACGATCGCCGGCTTCAACGCCCCTATCGACGCCAGCGCGTCGCCGAGATCCGCGGCGAGCCCCGAGATCGCCAATATGGGATCGCGTCCGAGCGCTTCCGCCAGCCCTTCTCGCAGGAAGCGGATTTCTGACACGATCAGGACGCTGAAGGGCAGCTGTATGCCGGCCCCGTTCTCATTCGCCTCGCGGGAGGCGCCCCCCATTTCCATGATGAAGTCTCCACCTCACCACAGCGTTGCAAAATCCAGCGATGCCCGCGAAAGCAGAACAGCGCGTGACCCCGGCTAATGTACGCGCCGCGCCTTGCCGGCCCACGCCCCCCAAGCCGTGCGGTGAAGCAATCGGCCGCTCAGAGATGATGCCGGAAAGACACAGCCGCTCTCCCGAAGACCGGCTTGTTGATTACAGCTTAAAGTTTAGTGCGAAGCGCACAACACTTACAAGATGTTTAATCCTTCTCCACCCATTATCTAGATCGGCTCTCGATCTTGACCAATGTCACGAAGCGTGGATCGCCGTCCGCCATCGGCACACTCGCCCCTGATGAGCGATCGGACCGCGCCGCCTGATCGCGAGCCGTAAGAAAAACGCAACGAAATTCATCGCCCCGTGCGGCATCTGCGATCGTCGGGCGCGGCGGATCAGATCCACGCCTCCACCCAAAATCCATCCGTCGGTGGATGGCGTGGCGTGTTCGAGCGTCAGAAGATCGCCGCAGCAATCACAGCATTGGCGGAGCGTCGCGAGTGGCGGCGCCGCGCCGGATGATCGACTTCGGCCAAAGGACCTAGGCATCGTGGCGCTCGCCATCGCCCCCCCGGAGAGCAGCGAAACAACCGACTACTGCGCGTTGCCCTGCGGCGTCCGGATGCCGTCCAGCGTCCACGCGGTGTCGGTGAGCTTGCCGACCTTGGACGATCTTATCGGCTATGAGACCGGCGTGGCTTCGGTGATGGCGCGAACGCCTCAGGGCTATCCGCGTTTTCATGTCCATCCCTATATCTCGAAGCTCACGCGGCTGGTCGGCGGCGATAATTTCCGCCCCGAGCAGCCCATATTGGCGGTATCGTCGCAACGCGCCGCGGCCGAGCTTTGCGGCTTCGCCGGCATAGCAGAGCCGATGCTTGCCGATCTCGGCGATTTCGTCGCCCTTGCCTTGCCCGACGCGCCGGCGGCAATCGGGCGCGCTCGCGCGTTTCTCCAGCATACCGGCCACGGCATCTCCTCGCGCTGCGCCGAGGACTTCCTCATCCGTCACAAGGTGCTGACGCAGCGGCAGGCGGAGACGGCGTTCCTGGGCGCCGACCCGGCGGGGAAGGCTCGTGCCGAGATCGCACAGCTCTATGGTGCCGACGCCGGCGACGTCGCGCTCGCAAACACCGGCATGAACGCGATCTATGCCGCCTATCGGGGACTCGGCCGCATCCAGGCGGCGGAAGGACGCCACGAGTGGGTGCAATTCGGCTGGCTCTTCATGGACACGATCAAGATCATCGAGAAACTCAAGCCGGCGGGAACCAGGAGCCATGTCATCGCGTCGCCGCTCGATCTCGACCGGCTCGAGAACCTGCTCCGTTCGCGGGGCGGAAGCATTGCTGGCATCTTCACGGAAACGCCGTCAAACCCGCTCCTGCAAACTCCCGACGTCGAGCGGCTGCGCCGGCTGGCGGACCGCTACGATTGCGCGCTGGTCATCGACGCCACCCTCGGCACACCGGTCAATGTGGACGTCCTGCCGTGGGCGGACGTGGTGGTCGAGAGCCTGACGAAATATGCAAGCGGATCGGCCGACCTGATGATGGGCGCGCTG
>Ga0187781_10000460_pt1 | contig 28940 bp, 21 predicted proteins | sample 0715_SJ02_MP02_2_FD_132447 | JGI IMG/M metagenome (GOLD analysis project Ga0187781, IMG submission 132447) | Tropical peat soil microbial communities from peatlands in Department of Meta, Colombia - 0715_SJ02_MP02_20_MG | ecosystem: Environmental > Terrestrial > Soil > Wetlands > Peat | place... | reverse complement strand
GGCTGTGACCGCCTTCCAAGGCCGCTGCGGTCTTGGCCCTCGTTTGCCGTACGTCGTGATCTCTCCATGGGCGAAGGTCAACTTCATCGATCACACTCTCACCGACCAATCTTCCACCATTCGCTTCATCGAGGAAAATTGGGATCTTGGCTTTATCGACGGACCGACCGCGCCGCCGGCCGGCCAAGCGTCGTTCGACCGCACCGCCGGTTCGATCATGAACATGTTCGATTTCGAACACAGGAGCCCGCGGAAGCTGATCCTCGATCCGAACGACGGCACCGTCGTCAACGAAAACAAGCATACCCAGTAAGGCCTTCGAAGTGCGGGCAGGGAGAGCGAGCGTTCGCTCTCCCTGTTTTTTTTGATCGAGTTTGTGTCTAGGTGCGTCAGGTCAACCGCGCGCGATCTGACGATCAGTGCTTGCTCATGGTCTGGAGCATCTGCCTCATAGCATTGTAGTGAGCGTCGTGGATCTTAGGATTGAACAAAGACCACGGCTCCGCGGCGCGTAGCGCCGCAGCTACCCCAATGGATGTCTCATAGCGGTAGCTGTGAAGCTCGGCGGCTGCTTCGTCGAAATCTCCAACCGAAGCCGCCAGTTCAATGCGGCTCAGCTTAAGCACCAAATCCTTCAGCGCGCTCCGCGCGCGTCGTCGCTCCGCTTGGCCGCCGGTAACAGCAGGGTCCCTATGGTCTGGAAATTGCTCGATTAATTCGCGCAACTCATCGTCGACAGTATTCACCGTCAGCGAAATGATGTCCACATCGTGAGCCTGAATGGCGGTGTCCAAAACGCTGACGAAATCGCTGATTTCCTGGAGCTGGACCCCGATGCGGTTGATTATGTAGGGCCGTTCGCCATCACCGACTGCATTCAAATAGGCGACCAGATCATGCTGATCTTGTGCCGAGAGGCTAAGACTGAACACACGGTTGAAATGGGCGACCACCTGTTCGTAAGTGTCGAAGCGTCCGTCGTGGAAATAGGGCCGATTGAAATTGCCATTGAGAAGCGTCGGCGTCTTAAACAGTCCGCCTGATCCGACATCGTGTTGACAATGATCGACGAAGGCTCCGGACGGCAAGTGGCAGGTGGCACAGCTTAGGCTAGGGTCATGGGGAAATGGCTTGTTAAAGAGTGCCTGGCCGCGGAGTTCGGCTTCGTCGGTTGTCAGTAGCCGTCCAGCCGGTCCAAGGCGGCGATTGTTGAGAAAATCAATATCTTGAAGATAAGCTACGATCGCATCGAGAATAACTGGCGACGGCTCGGGTCCGGAGAATTCACCGACGATGACGTTGCGGACGAAGTCACGCAACGATGAAAAGCGACCGTCAATTCCGTAAGGCGCCAGATAACGTGCTCCACGCAAGCTCGGAATTCGAACCGGGTCGAGAGAGCCGTTGTCTGCCCGCGGATTGAACAGTGGTCCGGTCGTATCGAGCGTGCCCGAATGCGTCGAAAGGCCGGGGATGAAGAACTTGGGGTTCGAAGTTCCGTTAATGTGACAGGAGTTACAGCTAATTCCGGCTTGGCGCGCCATACCGCCGAGGATGGCCGGCGAGTTGAAGGCGATGTCGCCGAGCTTAACCAGATAGGATCTGATGCCTTCGACGGCTTCGGTCCGTGACTGCTCTCGCGGTAAACTGATCCCGTCTTGGTTAAGCTCAGTGCCGGACGGCAGAATCGTTTGGTCGCCGAAGAGCGGAAAGGAGTTTGCATCGGGAGTCGCCAGGGCCGGCAACAAGAGAGCCGCAACCCACGCCGCCCGGCCAACATGGCTGCGGCGCCGCCGCGTCGTCATTTAGCAGTTCCTTCGAGACTTGGCGTCTCGAGGCCGAGCTTCGGCCCCGCGGCCTGCAGAGCTACGACGAGAGCTTCGCTTGCCTTTTGCAGCTTGTAGGGATCGATGCCTCTCAAGTTCTGCACCTTGAGGAGAGCTTTGAGCTGATCGATATCGCTGCGCACCTGCTCCGCGAGCTTCGGATCGCTCGCTTCGAGCGGCGAGGCGAACAATGTCCGATAAGCCAACTCGATACCGTCGGCATTGTTACGCATGTCGTCCAGCGACGTACCGCTCAATCGCGACTCGCCGCCATCGACCTTGCTGTCACCAATCTCATAAGCCAGCCGCGTAACGCCATTCAAAAGACCCTGGGGCGTTAGTTGCATACTCCGGACTCGCTCGTCGGCATCAGTCAAATGGAGGATCAACATGTCCGTTTCGTCGCCAAAGTCGCCCGAGTTGGCACCAAACAACTTGACCTCCAATCCATGAAAGCCTGTGGCAGCATCCGGCCAAGAATCGATTGCATCATCGAGCTCGGGGATGAAACCGCTCGTGAAGACCTCGGAGCGCTCCCAGCCAATCCTGGCATCAATCCAAGCCTGCTTGGCACGAGGGATGTCGTTTGCCTTGACGCGATCACGCAGTGCACGCACGCCATCCAAAGCCCGATCCAGGTCGGCAATCATGAAGAGGCGGTAGCGCTCGGTTGCTTCATCGAACGGAGCGGCGTTGGTCGAGTAAGGCACCGCGCTCGCGAGCACGACGCAAAGAAAGGTCAGTGGGCCGAACGTGCAAACAAAGGCGGAATTCAATCCTCTGCTCCTGTTATTGGGATGTCGCGTGCCAGCGATGGCTTGTTGCAAGCGAGGCAAACAACATCCCTACCGCCGCCTTGCTAAGCTTTCTCGTCAGCTCGATGAAGATTGAATAACAGCCCCACCGGACGCGTCTGAGGCCCGAGCAGTAAAGCCCACTTGTAAGGAAAGTGCGATTTCTGAACGAGTGGGACGGGGATGGAGATTGATTTTCAACGTGTCATTGAAGTCTTGCCGAATTTCTGAAGCCTTCAACGCCCATGGCAGCTTGGTTGGCATGCGTGTCTGTTTACCGTTCGTGTCCACCTTGCGCTAATCTAGAGAAGAATCTGTCGATTTCGCGCGCGGCCAAGTCCGGGCATTCGTAGTGCACGAAGTGGCCGGCATCATCAGCGAAGGAGACCTCGACCTCAGCGAAATACTGGTCCAGTACATCGGCCCAGTCAGCCTTGAGGATCGGATCGTGGCGTCCCCAAAGCACGCGAGTCGGGACGGCAATCCGCGGCGGCCTCTGCGCCGTGCCGGCCATGACGGCCAAGCGGCCGGTATTCTGGCCGATATACCAGTTGAAGCCGCCCTGCATATTGCCCGGCCGCATGAAGTTGTCGACCCATCGCTCGAGGACAGTGTCGAAAGCATCCTTCTGGTGCGACCAGTGGCGGAGGAAATGGCCGATGTGCGCCCGGCAGGCCTCGCGTGAGGAGGCCACTAACGTGGCTGCGTAATGCATTTGGTGGAAGCTCTGGTACCAGATCTGATTGATGTGACCGGGCTCGTTCCAGCGATTGCCCACACCGTGCGTGGCGCAATTGAAGAAGAACAGGCCCGTCGCTCGCGCCGGGGATCTCACCCCGAGAACCTGCATCACGTTGGCGCCAACGTCGTGACCAACGAAGCCGCAGCGATTGATGTCCATGGCATCGAGCAGCGCGACGACATCCTCGGCGAGCGTGGCGGCGTTGACGACGTCGGTCGGCTCGGGGTGCGGGTTCTCGCTCTCTCCGAATCCTCGAAAGTCAGGCGCTATCAGCCGGTAGCGTCCGGCGAGGCGCGCGAAGATCGGCTCCCACGTCGCCCAGAACTCGGGCCAGCCGTGCAATAGTACCAGCGGCGGGCCCGAGCCGGCCTCGGCGACGTGGTGACGAACGCCTCGTGCGGTTACGAAGCCGTGCTTAGTCTCGACCATGCTCACGCCTTATACCCCGTTAGCGCCCTCGAGGACCGGTCTGCGCGATCGCTGCTGAGAACCCTGATCAGCTGTGGCCCGCTTTTTTTCAGGTTTCGCACCATAAGCCAGTCTTCATGCGCGGCAAAATAGCCGCGTGCAGTGTGCCCGGCTTTTCCCCGACATCGTCGATAAAGCGTCCGCGTCCGGTCAGGAGCGCCGTATCCTCCACGCGCTCGATCGACTGCCCACACCAGCTGGTGGTCATCGCGGACATTGCGGCAAGGGAAGTACGCCGGTTTCGCGTCCTCGAAACTTCAACACGACCAATCGCCCAAACGGCATTGATAGGCCGCGTGTGCAATTGAGGCGCGTGATGTCTTCTGATATGTCAATTGACGAGAAGAACAAAGCAAGTTTGATATCCGGCATCGGCAAAAGCGTACGCAAGATTGACGCGCGGAAAGACGGTCGGTGATCACGCCGTTCGCCTGGCTGGGCGATATCGGCTGCGCGATAGGGATGGGATGCGAAGGATGGGAACCCGCCGGCTTGGCATCGTCATGCACGGCGTCACCGAGCGCAAGGGACTCAATCAGCACCTGGTGCGTTCGATCGTTGCAATCCGTGAGCAAGGCGGCGTGCCGTTGCCTGGTGGCGATTGGGTGATGCCCGACCCCATCCTGGTCGGCCGCAACGCCGAAAGACTGGCGGCTCTGGCGCGCGAGCACGGCATCGAGCGCTTTACCACTGACCTTGAGGCGGCGCTGAAAAAATCCCGGCGACGAAGTGTTTTTCGATGCGGCGACGACGCAGATGCGCGCCGGCCTGTTGACCAGAGCGATCGAGGCCGGCAAGCACGTCTATTGCGAGAAGCCGGTTGCCGATCAGCTCGACAAGGCCATGGCCGTCGCCAAGCTTGCGAAGGCGAAGAAAGTGAAAAACGGCGTCGTGCAGGACAAGCTGTTCCTGCCGGGGCTGCGCAAGATTAAAATGCTGCGTGACGCGGGCTTCTTCGGCCGCGGATGCCGACGATGCAGCCTACGCGACCTTCCAGCTTGAAGGTGGCGTCGTCGCTCACATCAATTCGTCGTGGGACGTGCGCGTGCGCCGCGACGATCTTGTTACAAAGGTTACATTGAGGTGGAAATTTTCTCCGCGGCCAATTGGTCGAAAAGACCGGGTGATGAAGTGCTGCGGACCTGCATCGAGCGATTCAATAGCGCGACATAGGCGCACGGCGGATCGCCGCAATCCCTGAACTCCGGAAATCTCAATTTGGTCCGGGCCCAACCGACCTGTCCTAACCGGACCGGCTCGCGCCTTCTTGCCCACCGATGAGCTGAAATACCTTTAGGCTCTCTTGCTTGCCCTTCACCAAATGTGCGCCGCGTTCAAGGAATTGAAAACCGTCTGGCGCCGCCGCAAAGATCTCTTCACTGACGAGGGCGATAGCTTCCGCATCGGGATCGATGGCCTTGCCAAGGCTTTCCAGCCGCTGCGTTGCGTTTACCACGTCGCCGACGATCGTGTAGTTGATCCGATTCTGCGCGCCGATATCGCCGACGACGACCGGACCCATATGAATGCCCATGCGGATTCGAACCGGCTTCAGTCCCGCTGCGACGCGGCGTTTGTTGTCCGCCGCGAGCGCGCGCTGAATCGCGACAGCAGCCCGGCAAGCCGAAGCGGCCGGGTTGTCAATGCGGGCCGGCGCGCCCCAAAAGGCCATGACCGCATCGCCGATGAACTTGTCGATTGTGCCGCCCTCCTGTTCGATGCAGGCGGAGACGAGCGAGAGGTGCTGATTGATGAAGTCGGCGACCTCGGCGGCGGACATTGTTTCGCATGTCGATGTAAAGCTGACGATGTCAGTGAACATGATGGCGAGCACACGTTCTTCCGTCCCCGCGCCCACTCGACCTTCCTTGACGAGCCTCATGACCAAAGTGCGGGGGACGTAGCGCCCGAACGCGCGCAAACCGTCGAGCATCGTGTTGAACGATCGCGCCAGGCTATTGATCTCGCGAAAATGGCTGCCGGCCAGTGGCACTACTTCATCGAAATCAAGATTGCCGACCGCTGTAGCGCCCTTGGCGGCACGGCGGATCGGGCGTGCAATGGCGCCGGCCATGATCGCTGCGACGATTAGTGACAGCCCCAGCAATCCGAGCGCGAGGATCGTCGCCCAATAGAACAGCCTGATCGGACCATCGACCGCGCGCTTGAGGTAATAAGTGCCGACCGTGATCGGCAATTCGCGGTAGTCGCCAACCTCGCGCGCAAAGACGAAATAGCGTTCGCCGCCGACCGATGGCTCACGCGCCAGAACGCCGGCCGGGGGCGACAGGCCGATGTCGTGTACAGGCGGCAAGTTGTCGAGATTCTCAATGACCGGATCCCCGAAATTCCGCAGCAGCGGGAACGACGCGTTCTCTGATTGGAGAGGGCTTCCTTCGGTCATGAGGGGATGGGCAAGCACCCGATCCTGCCCATAGAGCATGAAGGATACCGATCGCGGCGGATCGCTCAACTCCTTGGCGAGCGTAGAAAGGGCCCGTGTCGTAATGCCGATGGCGACAAACCCCATATAGGTGTCCCCGCTCCAGATAGGGACGAGATAGTTCAGAAAGGTCTCCTGCCACCGCGCGCGATAAATCGGCGCTCCCCAATAAGGGTATTTGTGAGTGCGAATCTGATCTGCGAGCGCGGCCAACTGGGCGTCCGCCGCGACGTTGAAACGGTCGATCGCAAACTCCGTGCCTCCGGTAGCACCGCGGACCACGCGTAGGGCCTGGCCATCGCGGTCGCACACAATCAATCCGTAAACCTGCGGGACCGCCGCCAGACTTCCACTGACAAAGTCTGCCACCGCCGGCTCGCCGAATTGGAAGCGGCCGGTGCCGATGGCTGCCGCGATGAAATCGCCCTGATTGACTGCGGCGTCGAGGTATTGCCGCAGCGATCTCTCCTCGGCGGAAAGCCCGCGCGCGATGAGGCGGGACGTGTATTCCCGCACGATGCCACGGTCGGCGATCCAATTGACGATCAGAACCGACCCGGCCGAAAGCAGCACGAGAATACCGATGCTCACTACGAGCGTCGGCAACAATCTGAAGGTGGGCCTGTTCGAACTCAAATGATCCGTCGCCCGACTGCCGATGACGTTCCCACCATCTTCCATCCGGCGGCTCCATCGGCCGCAAGAATCGGCGGCCTTTATTTACACTGTTTGATGAGGGGAGCGAATACAGCGGTAAATTGCTTTCCTTCGGCGGAATTCGGGTCGACTTCGTCTAGTCCATTCATGACCTTGGAATATTCGGGGCCAATTTGTTGGGCAACGCCGTCAGCCTTTGTGCCGAGGTCCTCGAGCGCTTTGGTATCGTTTTTCTGGTCGGCCTTTTCCATCTGATCTTGGAGCTTGCCGATATCGCAATAGGCCTGAAGCTTGGCCTTGTCTCCGGTGATGATTTGAACAAGCTTTTGAACATCCGCAATGGTCGGCTTCGGCACTTTCGTAGCCGAGTCGTCCTTTTGCGCATAGGCAATGGTGGAAATTGCGACGGACAGCGATACAGCCATAACAAGCTTGAGGTTCATCGACGTCTCCAAAGGAATGGCAGGGAAAACTCGGGCGGGTACGACGCGGCTATTCAAGCTACCGGGTCTGCGGCGATTTCGTGGCAGGATATTTTCCGTGGCGTGAAACCGTGGGGCGGGTCGCGCTATGGCCGCAGATTTCGGTTCCGCCATTGCCGGATTCGAATGCTCCCGGTTAACGTACTGACAGATGGGAGGTCACAGGTTGCGCTTGCTTTTGATGTGGCGCCATTCCCCGACGAGGGAGGCGTCCTGGTTTTATTTTTAATTTATCCGAAGAGGTTCAGTGTCCAGCCGGACAATGTCGCTGACATTGGGCAGCGCAGCGGGGTAGCGTTTGAGAACCAGAGGATCGTGACCGGGAATAATATGACCGTTCGACGACGCAAGCCGCTTCATGGTCTCAAAGCCTTCCAGCAAGTCACCGGCGCTTTCCAGAATGGGGAACGGCCGGCCCTGCTCAAAATTGGCGTAGAAGTGCGATGCATCTGATCCGAGCACGACCCAACCGCGCCGCGTCAGGACGCGCACGATCTGCAGTCCCTTGGAATGTCCGCCTACTTTGTGAACGGTGAGGTTGGGCGCAATTTCCGACACGCCGTCGTGGAAAATGACGCGGTCGGCAAAAATCTTTTCCACCATGGCGGTCACGTCATCGACCTCGAACGGAATTCGCAACGCGTGATGACACATGCAGCGGCCCGTGCAGTATTTCATCTCGGTGTCCTGCACATGGTAGCGCGCCTTCGGGAAAAGGCGGTGATTGCCTGAATGATCGAAGTGCATATGCGAAATAATCACGTCTTCGACGCTGTCGGGATCGATCCCGATCATCTTCAGTCCTTCTCCCACCGGACGAAGCAACGTACGTTGCCTTTTCTCGGCGCGAGCGGCATCGAAGCCAGTATCGAATACGAAGCTTCGCTCCTTTCCGACAATCGCCCAGACAAAATAATCAAGCGGCATCGGGCCGTCGTGCGGATCACCGCCCAGAAAATTATGCGTTGCCGTTCGGTGGTGATGGCCGTAGCGGATTGCGAATAGCTCGTAGATGTCGCTCACGAGCGGTTCCTCGACTGGCGAGCCGGCCAGATTCGACCGGCAAAATGATTTTACCAGTAACGGGCCGACATATTCACCCGCTTGCCTTCAAGGCCCACGAGCGCGTGCGCACGCCGACCGGCTCGCGCAGGCCCTTTTCGACGATATCGGCCAGGATACGCGCGGTGGCAGCCGATAACGTCCAGCCCAGATGGCCGTGGCCGGTGTTGTAGAACACGCCGGGCTTGCGTCCGGCGCCGACGCGAGGAAGCATGCTCGGTGTCATCGGGCGCAAACCTGTCCACGGGACGACCCGCTCGGTCGAGACAGAAGGAAACAGTTGCCGCGTCCAGGCTATAAGCGGGTTCACGCGGACGTCGCGAATATCCCGATTGTAGCCGTTGAATTCGGCGGTTCCCGCAACGCGGAAGCGATCCGCGCCGAGGCGGCTACTGACAATCTTCGTCTCGTCGTCCAGCAAGCTGACCCAAGGCGCTCCCGCACGACTCGCCATGTCATCCAACTCGATCGTGATCGAATAGCCTTTGACCGGATAGATATTGACCCGATCGCCGAGAGAAGCGGCGAAACGGCGGCTGGCAACGCCTGCGCAAATGACGACCGCATCCGCACCGGTTTCCTCGACCGAGCCTGCGGCACTATCATCTCCGCAAGCGCGCCACTTCAACGTGATACCGTCGCGAGCCGCCACGATGCGATCCACGGAAGCATCACAATGAAGGTGCATGCCACGCCGCTCGCAGACGGCAGCCAACTGTCGTGTAAATTTATGAATGTCGCCGGTTGAATCGGAGGGAGTAAAAAACCCACCGTAAAACCGACCATGAAGAGTCGGTTCAATGGCTTTCATTTCCTCAGGCGTGACCGCATGGCGCTCGAGACCGCCTCGTTGCAAGAGCGAGTTGACTTCGCTGGCATGATCGAAGCTTTGACGGTCACGATAGATATGAAGAATGCCGCGGCGCTCCAGATCAAAATCGATTCCCTCACGCTCGGCGATCGCAAACAGCTGACGTCTTGCTTCGAGCGCGAGACGGACGGTTGCGATCGTATTGCTGCGATAGCGTGGAACCTGGCCGACGAATTCGGCGAGCCAGGAATATTTATGCCAGCTCGGCGTGAGGTTCAGTTGCAGCGGCGCATCGCTTCTCAATATCCATCCGAGCGCCTTTGCCAGTGTCGCCGGGTGGTACCACACCTCGGCGTTGCTGGCGGACAATTGGCCGCCATTGGCGAACGATGTCTCCATTGCTGCGTAACGTTGACGCTCGAACAGGGTCACGCGGTGACCGCAATCGAGCAGAGCATAAGCTGTTGTAACGCCGGTGATTCCAGCTCCGACAATGGCGATGTGTGCCATTTAAGCCTCCGCGATCAAACAGGGTCCCAATCGGCCAAAGCCGATTAAACAGGCCCCATCTGTCGCGGTACCTGAGAGCTTAACCCGCACGCGCGGTGCGGATGTCCCCTTCGGTGGGCGCCGTCAGGCGCCTCTCTCCAGATCGTCCAACACCGCGGTCCTTGTGCCTGAGAGTTTCCGGGGCGGTTGCTCCGTCGGCGCTGGCGTTGGTTAATACCGGCGCCAGTCTCTCCCGCAGTGTCTTTTCAGACAAACATGAGATCGCACGGATTCGGCAATCATTCAAGTCCGGCTCGGCGCAAATTCCCGCATCAAATGTCGCAGGCAGGAGCCCGCCCGCTGGCATGCTGCTTCCCGGATGAACGCCGGCGCTCCACGCCTGGGGAAGTTCATCGCCGTTCAATTTATCCGCCGATTGCACGCAGCTTGAAGATCGTGAGGGTGCGGGGGGCGATGGTCCGGGCACCGTGCCAGTCCCTGTCGATGGCGAGCTTCTCCGACGTGAGAGAGGCTCCTCCCACCTCAAAGAGTTCGATCGTAGCGTCACGAAAGAAGTTGGTGACGATCGCTTGCAACAATCGCTCGGTTCTTGCTCCCAGATCAGCCCCGTGTATGATGCCAATCACAGCGCGGGGCGAGTCCACGCCATATTGTGTAATGCGCAACGTGTTCTTTTACGTGCGCGCCGCCTGTATGCACGATGTTCAAAAAACCTTTGCTTGCCGGTGTTGGGAAAGCCAAGGCGCGCCGCGTGACGCGCTATTTGCTTCCGTGTCATCAAAGGTGGGTGCATATGCCTAATCCGGGTCAGCCAACCATATCTCTTGGAGCGACCGGCGATGTCGTCCGTCGACTCCAGCGGGCGCTGCGTCGAACGCCAAACCCTGGGCTCGTTGTTGACGGCATCTTCGGTCCGGCGACTGAGACTGCCGTCAAACAGTTCCAACAGAGCGCCAGTCTGGTCGTCGACGGCATTGTTGGGCCGCGAACATGGGCCGCACTTCCCAGCGGTGCTTCTATGCCGACGCTTCGACAGGGCTCGACCGGCGCTGTCGTCAGCAGTCTGCAGCAGGTTCTTTCCAACGGAGCAACCGGGCAGTGGAACACGTCGCCTGGAGCGGTCGACGGAAAATTTGGTCCCGCGACCATGGCCTCGGTAAAGGCTTTTCAGACCTGGGGCGGGGTCACGGCCGACGGCATTGTTGGGGACCAAACATGGGCCGTCTCCTTGCATGCAGCGAGCGCAACGTTGGAGAGCGCTGTCGGTCTACAGTTTGCTGTCTGACATATGCCGCGTCCGCACAGTTTGGAGCGGAGGCGCTTATTTCGCGCGATAAAAAATTTATGGAAATGCCAAGTATGGACCTTGCGCTCCGGGGTGTACCGCCCGGGAACGCGACGCTAGACTGGAGCCGCGGTCAAGGATGCTATTCTGCAATAGCAATCCACATTGGCCGGTCTCTTCAGAAAGACTTAAAGCGCGATTTGTAGGTTAGGCCGCATCAGCGAAGTGTTGAATCGGCTGCCTGGTATGGACGCTCGCAAGATCGCGCTTGTGCAGGAAAGCTTCGAGAAGATCGCGTCGCGGCACTCTGAGATCTCGGACATTTTCTACGCCGAGCTGTTTGCCATCGACCCTTCGCTTCGCGGCATGTTCCTGAGCGATATGCGCGATCAAAACCGAAAACTCTTTGCTGCGCTCAACTCGATTGCACGTTCGCTTCACGCGCCGCACCAGTTTCTCAACGATGTGGAAGAACTCGCAAAAAAGCACGTCAATCATGGCGTGAAACCGGAACACTACACGTATTTCGGCAACGCCCTGCTGCGCACCTTGAAAAGGCAACTCGGCACCCAATTCACCGCCGAATTGTGCGACGCATGGACGGAGGCGTTCAAGACAGTAGCCAAGATCATGAAGGAGGCTGCCTACGTTCAAAATCGGGGTGCGGCTTGACCGTGCCTTCTGCACCTCGGGCCGATAGCTCGCTCCGCCCGCTTCCGTCGCGGCGGGTAAACGCCTTGGGTCGCGATTAAGCCGGCTACATCGTCTCCAACTCGTCGCTCATCATGCTTTCATCATCAACGCCGCTTGAAGAAAAAACAGCGAACGGGGAGCTGGCTGCGGCCGATCTGGCGCGCCGAGCTGTTGCGGTCACGGCATCGACCGATTCGCTTGCCGCCGTGTCGGATAATCTGGCGCTGCAAGCCATCGAAAACATGAGCTTCGGCGTCGCGCTTTTCGACGCCTCGTCGCGGCTTGTGTTGTGCAATCAGCCCTATCTGAGCATGTACAAGCTCAAGCCGGAAGTAGCCCGGAGCCGCTGCCATTTGCGCCAATTGCTGGAATTCAAGATGAGGGCGGGCACCTTCTTTGGGGACGTCGATTACGCGATCGAACGCATTCACGCTGTTGTCGGCAAAAGCGAGGCGACGAAAACCATCGAGGAGTGGCTCGACGGCACGGTTGTCTCGATCATCGCCACTCCGCGTGCCGGCGGCGGCTGGCTGGCGACGCATGAAGACGTGACCGACCACGCGAATGCCTTCAAGGCGCTTCACCGCACCAAGAATTTCTTCGATACGATCATCGACAACGTGCCGGCGACGATCGTGGTCAAGGACGCCAAGACCTTTCGCTACTTGCTCGTCAACAAGAAGGGAGAGGAGTTTATCGGACGCACGAAAAGGGAGATTATCGGCAAGTCGGCGCGTGAGATATTTTCACAGGACGCGGCGTCGGTGATTGAAGAACATGATCGGGCGGCACTCGGGCGTGCAAAGCCAATCGGATACGAATCCGCGCCGTTTCATCTGGCCGGCGACGATACCGAGCGGGTATTCACGAAGAAGCTGATCGTGCGCGGTGCCGGTGGCGAGGCGGATTATCTGCTGTCGATCATTGAAGACGTCACCGAGCGCGTGCGCGCCGAAACCCGCCTGTCCCATCAGGCGCAGCACGACGCGTTGACGGGGCTCGCGAACCGCGTGCTGTTTACCGAACGGATCGGTGAAGCCCTCACTCGCTTGTCGGGTCTCGGCGAGCATTTCGTCATTATGCTTCTCGATCTCGATCGTTTTAAATCGGTCAATGATTCGCTCGGGCATCCGGTCGGAGACGAGCTGCTCAAGGGCGTGGCGCAAAGGCTGGAAGGATGTCTGCGTAAGGAGGACCTGGTCGCGCGTCTGGGCGGCGACGAGTTTGCCATATTGCAGATCTGCGGGCGTGAGCAACGTGAAGAGGCGATAGCGCTTGCCAATCGGGTGCTCGATCTGCTCGCCTCGACTTTCGACATCGACGGGCATCAAGTCATCACCGGTACCAGCATCGGCATTGCATTCGCGCCGGCGCACGGCACCGACGTCGATCAACTGATGAAGCACGCCGATCTTGCCCTGTATCAGGCCAAATCGGCCGGTCGTAACCGCTATTGCGTGTTCACCACTTCGATGGAGAAGGAAGCGCGTGCGCGGCATGCGCTGGAGTTGGATTTGCGCCATGCGATCGTTCGCGGCGAGTTCGAGATGTACTATCAATCCATATTCGACGCGATGACCGGCCGTCCGTCCGGTGTGGAGGCGCTGGTCCGCTGGAAACACCCGCGGCGGGACATCGTCTCGCCGGGCGAATTTATTCCGCTCGCCGAGGAAACCGGGCTGATCGTTCCGCTCGGAGAATGGATTTTGCACCGGGTATGCCGCGACGGCTGCGATCTGCCGCCGGGCATCATGGTCGCCGTCAACTTGTCGCCGGTGCAGTTCGGTAAAGGGGATCTGGTCGGCACGGTTTCGCGTGCTCTTGCCGAGTCGGGCTTTCCGCCGCATCGGCTCGAACTGGAAATTACCGAATCGGTGCTGCTGCACAACAACGAGGAAAACATCTCCACTCTGGTCGCGCTTAAAAGCCTCGGCGTGTCGATCGTGCTCGACGATTTCGGTACCGGATATTCCTCGCTGAGCTATTTGCGGGTTTTCCCCTTCGACAAGATCAAGATTGATCGCTCCTTCATCAAGGAGCTTTCCACGCGTTCGGATTGCGCGGCGATCGTGTGCGCGATCACGAGCCTGGCGCGCACGCTCAACATCGCGACGACTGCTGAGGGCGTAGAGACGCACGATCAATATCAGCTGTTGCGCGCCGCCGGCTGCTCGCTCGTCCAAGGCTATCTGCTGAGCCGGCCGATGCCGCCGGCCGAACTTCTCGATACCGAGGCGCTGCGAGGCGTTGCGGCGGCGTGAATGAGGCCAGATCGGCGATCTCCATGAATGCGCAGATCGGAATTTTGGAGAGCCTCAGTGCCGCCATCACGGTCAGCACGACTGAGCGCCGTGCGGATTTGCTCGATCGCCTCTACGAACTGTTTGCTTCAGGCGCAGAGGAATTTTCTGAACAGCAAATTCAGCTATTCGACGAACTGTTCGTCCGGCTCGTCGATGCAATCGAAACGTCCGTTCGGGCATCGCTTGCAAGGCGCCTGGCCAACATGCCACAAGCTCCGCCGAATGTCAGTCGCATGTTGGCGTTCGACGATGCCATTGCGGTCGCGGGCCCGGTGCTGGAGCGCTTCAATCGGCTTGACAGCGGAGCGCTTGTCGAAAACGCACGCATCAAGAGCCAAATGCATTTGCTCGCCATCTCAAGGCGCCTGCTGATTGAAGAGAGCGTAACCGACATATTGGTTCAGCGCGGCGATCGGCCGGTCGTTATCGGCACGTCCGGCAATTCCGGGGCGCGATTTTCAGAATTTGGCTTCAGCACGCTGGTGCGGCGCGCCGAGGGCGACGATGAGCTGGCAAGCATCGTGGGGTCGCGTCGCGATCTTCCGCGTCTCCACCTGTTGCGACTTCTCGCCAACGCATCCGTGGTGGTCCGTCGCAAGCTTGAAGCCGTTGATCCGCTGAGCTCGGATTCGATCCGAAGGGCGATCGCGGAAACGGTGGGCGAAATCCACGCCAGAGCAGACCGCGTATCGCGCGACTATGCGGCGGCCCGTGCGGCGGTCGAACCCCTGCGTGCCGCCGGCAATCTCGACGATGCCGCCGTGGCGGCCTTCGCGCGATCCGGCAAGTTTGAGGAAACCGCAGTCGCGCTCACGCTATTGTCCGATCTGCCGCTCGGCGAGGTCGAGGCGACGATGCTCGGCGAACGGCCCGAAAGTCTCGTCATCTTGGGGAAGGCGGTCGGTATGACTTGGCCGACCGTCAAAGGCATCCTCGCGGTGTGCGGCCCGAACAGCGGTGTTTCCGACCATCAACTCGAACGCTGCCTGGGAACGTTTTCACGCTTGAAGCAGGCAACAGCGCGCCAAGTTCTGGAATTTCAGCGCGTGCGCAGCGGCGGGAAAAACGCGAGCTCCGCAATTTGACTGATTAGAGCATGTCCCGGAAAAGTGGAAGCCGGTTTTCCGAGAAAGACATGCAACAGAACAAGAATCTAGAGCACATCCCGATTCGGTTGAATCGGGATGTGCTCTAGAATGCGGCCGCTCGGCGAATACCGTTATGTGCGTGGTCGGCGATTTGTTAGCGCATATGCGCTACGCGCTGAAAACCCGCGGGGTCGAGGATGGTCAGCGAGCGATCGCTAATCTTGATGAGTCCGGCGCGGCGAAATTCGGATAGCACCTTGCTCACATGCACCGGTGTCAGACCGGTGGCATCGGCGATGTGGTGCTGGCGCAGCGGAAATTCCATCTCGATGGCCGAACTCTCGGTTGTCCGGGTCATGCCGCGCTGTGCGAGGCGTTCCGCTAGATTAAGCATGAGTCGGGCGATTCGCTCATCCGCCGTGCGCCGCCCCAGATCGACGATCAGCTGATCTGCGCGATCCTTTTCCTCGATCCATGCCTTCGACAATTTGTCAAACATTTCCGGATGTTTGAGCAAGGTCGCTTTTAGATCCGAGCGCTTGAAGGTGCGATAGACGACATCGGTGATCGCCTCGACCAAGCAGTGCGAGCGCGGCTCGAACAACAATGCGGTCGAGACCAGGTCTCCGGGCAACAGAAAGGAAAGAATTTGCCGGCTGGCGTCGGACAGCAACACCACCGAAGCCGCCCAACCGCTGCAAATGATCGGCACCGCGTCGTGCAAATCATGCTCACGACAAATGATTCGCCGAGCAGGAACGGTGCGCGAGGTCTGGTGAATTTCGGTGCAACTCGAAGGGCTTGGCGAGAGCGCTCTGGTAATCCCGCATAAGCTCAGGCCGTAAGCTTCACACGCCGCACAAGAGACATCGACCCGATTTGATGGTTCGGTCGCGTTCATGCCTGCGCAATCAACGGCCTGCCGGACAACCCAGAGCGCCTGAAGCACCGAAATGTGATACGGCGGCACGTTTTTTGTGCATTTTGCCGATCAGGCAGAAATGTTATTTCATATTTCGGGGCGATGAGGAAAGAATCTTCTGAACCTTCCGAGCTCGGCATGTCTCTCTGTTCTTTCGTGGAGGGTACCTCACACAAGAATTACGCGAATCGCGATCACCATTAACCGTAAGCGATACTACGTACGAGCCGCAGCACCTTTCTTCCTCATGTAGAAGATTAATATATCTTAACGCGAAAATGCAATCTGAATATCGGTTGAATTTCATAGCTCGCTAAATACGCGAATAATCAGTCTTTACTAAACTCGCGCGGCTCTCTACTACTGCAATATACGTTTATCAATATTGCTCTCTATGGTTGCGACACGATGATTTGACTAGGAGGCATGTTAATTGGACGCGTTCAGTACGCAACAACGCCATCCATTCACGCCCATGCCGCGACCGCCTCGCCGCATCAACCAGAACTCCTTAGCGTCGATTATCTTCCGATCGGAGGGTACCGCGTGCGGGTTGCGGGTTCGCGACGGCCGCTCGCATGGCTCGGTCCGATCTGGAGCAGCGGCAGTCATGGTGGCACCGGGTGCTTTTTCTGGATCTAAGGATTTGCATCCTGGGCGGAGCGTAAACGTTCCCTCCCCGTCGCTTGGTCAGCTTCATACGCTCTCGCGATCATGAAGCGGTCGAGCGGCTAATTCCGTTTCATTTCCGCAGACCCGCGCCTTTCTGCCGGGCCTGCGCGAGAAAAGTGAGCGGTGAGTACCCGCGAAACGTCCGGAACGCTCTGAACAAGCCGAACGTGTTTGTGCCGGCAGCCTCCGCCAGCTCGTCGAGCGTAATCGCTCGTTCGGTGTTTGCTTCGATGTATTCCTCCGCGAGCCGCACTTCCCGCGGCGTCACGTCCGACGCCAATTGATCCAGGACGTGGCTGTAATTGTGCCGATAGCCGTAAAGAAGAAAGGTAAGAAGAAGCTGCTCGGTCTGTGCGATCCAACCGTCGGGGAAAGGCGGATCGTTCTGGCTGACCGTCTCGATCAGTAGCGGCAGATAATGCTGCAGCATCCGTGCGGCAGGCCCGTTGGATATCCTTTGGGTTTCGATACGCAAAGGCTGATCGAGCGGGGCGTCCATCATCGACCGCAGTTTCTCGGCGAGCACGCGGGCGTCGACGCGCAATACAAGATGCGCATATTCGGCGCTGTAATCGATCCGATGAGGCGCATCCGAAGAAATCAGGCACCCGGCGCCGGGCTCGACCTCGATGGATGTCGTCGCCCCAAAGGTGATCCTTCCTTTTCCCTGCAACGGAAAGAGCTGCGCGACGACGCCTGAGGTTGGAAAGTCGAGCCCGACTTCCGCACCGAAGGCGCCGAAAGCGAGTTCGACACATTGCAGGCGGCAATTGTTCATCACGGCGTTCAAGCCGCCCGAGCGCGGGGACATGACCAACGCTGGTTTCGCGTAAATGCGGGCGAAGGCGTCGCGCACTTCCCTAGCGCTGGTCGATCGAAGCAGCGGAAAGTTGTCGAGCGGCCGGGGCACGTTCACGGCAAGCAAGGCGGTCATGGCAGCGTTCCCCGAGTCTCCAATCACCTAACGCAATGATACGACTGGCTGTAATCAGCCCGCGAACGCCGCCCGATTGCTTTTGGCCTTGACGGCGATCTCCTTAATACAGGATGGCATTCAATAATGTTGTCGAACTTCAGTATCGAATTTTTCGATATACGAATTCGCAGGTTAACTAATTTGTAGTTGGGTCTCAATTATCTCCATAGAAAAGATTTGGTGCTCTGAAGGCTATCTCCGCTGCTCTCGCGCCGCATCGGCTGCGGCCCGGCTTGTCCGGCGTCGCGCACAATGCCGGCGCAGGTTTCTGCGCAGGGGAGTTCTCTTAAGGGCTCCTGACGGTGGGAAATACCATGATCTCGTGCAACATCCTGCAAAATCCGGTGGCCGCGAGCCGCAAGCGAGGCCGCCTCGTCGTGCAATGGCCCATGGATCCGAGCGTCCCACCAGCAAAGAACGCAGGCGAATTGAGCTTACCTAAGGAACTCCCATGCTGAACAAAGTAACGATCAATGCACTTCTAAGAACCGTTATCGGCGTGCTGGGTGCGGCCGTCGTGATCATGCTGTCGCTTAGTGCATGGGAATCCTGGGGTCGGCTGGGCACGGCGAGCCGTGCGGCCGCGGTGGCCGATGCCTCCGCTCACCTGTTTACGGCGCTGCATAATCTGCGCTTCGATCGCGCGGTGTCCCGCACCGAGCTTCTCGCCGAAAAGCCGGCGACGACGATGAACTCGATTCTACGCGAAGCGCGCGCCAACGAAATGCCGGCCCTGAAATCGGCAGTAGTTGCGTTGCAGAAAGTAGATGTTGCCGAGCGGGACGCGATCGTCGCCTCGCTCGAAGAGCAGATCAAGCGATTGACCGCATTGCACGAAGAGACCGCCGCCGCCATGCAGCAGCCGAAGGCGGCAAGGCGCGCGGGGATCGTCGAGGACATGTTCAAGGCGGACGACGATTTGATCAAGTTCATCGACAAGGTTTCGTCGCAGCTCACGCAGTCCATCAAACTCCAGGATGCATACATCGATCAGTTGATGGAGCTCAAGCAGCTCGCCTGGACGGTGCGTAACGCCGCGGGCGACGCCGCCGTGCTGTCCTCCTACGCGCTCGAAGGCCGGCCGCAGTCGCCTGCCGTGGTAGAGGACTATATCGCCAAGATTGCGAAGGTGCGCAGCACCTGGGCCGTGCTGGAAGATCTGGCAACCGGGCTGCCTTTGCCGGCAACCTTCACACAGGTGCGGGACAGGGTAAATCGCGACTATTTCGGCTCCGACTATATCGATAGCGGCATGAAGTTCATCAAGAACGCGCTCGCTGGTCTGCCGCCGGCGATGACCGTCGATCAACAGACAGCCAACGGCATGACCATGCTTAGTCCCCTGGTCGGCGTCGCCGAAGTTGCGCTCGCCACGGCGCGAGAGCACGCGGCAAATCAATACATGTCGGCGCTGCACAATCTCATCGGACAGGTCGTGCTCTTGCTCGGGGCGATTGCGCTGTTCCTCGGCGCCATGTTGCTGGTGACCAGGCGAGTGACCATTCCGCTGCAGAAGCTGAGCGATGCGATGCGCCAGCTTGCCGGCGGCGACTTCGCCGTGGTCTTGCCGGGGCTGGATCGCAAAGACGAAGTCGGGGCCATGGCCAATGCCGTCGAGCAATTCAAGGTGCTGGCGGTTGAGAAGGCGCGCCGCGAAGCGGATGAGACCACGCAGCGGCAGCAGGCCGAAGTCGAGGTGCAAGCCAAGGCCGCGGCCGAGCAGCGGAAATTGGCCGAGGCGCAGGCTCAGGCTGCCCAGGAGCAAGCCAGCATCGTCCGGTTGCTGGCCGAAGGCCTGGTGAAGATGGCTGAAGGCGACCTGACCCATCGTCTGGGCGAAGGCTTTACCCAGAGCTACCGCCAGATCAAGGACGACTTCAACGCCATGGCGGATCGGCTGCAGCAAACGATCGGCTCGATCGCGGTGGCGACGCGGGAAATTACGAACGCGTCGGGCGAACTGTCTGGCAGCACGACCGATCTTTCGCAGCGCACGGAAGAACAGGCCGCCAGCTTGGAAGAGACTTCGGCGTCGATGGAGGAAATCTCCGCGACCGTACGAAAGAATGCCGAGAATGCGCAGCAGGCCAACCAATCGGCGAACAATACCCGCGAGATCGCCGACCGCGGTGGTCAGGTGGTGGCGAAGGCCGTCGATGCGATGGCTCGCATCGAAGAGTCTTCGCGCAAGATCTCCGACATCATCGGCGTAATCGATGAAATCGCGCGACAGACCAATCTGCTGGCGCTTAATGCGGCGGTCGAGGCCGCGCGCGCCGGCGAGGCCGGCCGCGGATTTGCGGTAGTCGCTTCGGAAGTGCGCAGCCTCGCCCAGCGTTCGTCGCAAGCCGCCAAGGACATTAAGGACCTCATCACCAACAGCAACAATCAGGTGAAGGACGGTGTCGACTTGGTCAACCGCGCCGGTTCGGCTCTGCACGAGATCGTCGATTCCATTAAAGACGTGGTCCAGATGGTCTCCGATATCGCCAATGCCAGTGCCGAGCAGGCAACCGGCCTGGATGAGGTCAACAAAGCGCTCACGCAAATGGACGAGGTCACGCAGCAGAACTCGGCGCTGGTCGAAGAAAATGCTGCCACCGCGAGGACGCTCGAGCAGCAGAGCAAGATGATGGACGAACGCGTCGCCGCGTTCCGCATCGGTAATGCGGGTGCCGCAGCATCGTCGGCAACGGGAAAGCGCGCGGTTGCGGCGCCGGCCAGGGCCGCTGCGGCCGCAGCGAAGTCGCAGCCGATCGCTGCACCAAAGCGACCCGTCGCCGCGCCGAAGCGCATGGCGTCCGGTGCAAATGGCGGCGGACCGGTCGGCCGCATGCAGACGGCCATTGCCTCGGCCATCAACGACGACGACTGGAAAGAATTCTAGCAAAAGGCGTTATGCGAGCGCCGCCGCCGCAACTGGCGCGGCGCCCGCGCCTGCCGTGGCGTATTCGGCCTTCCCGATCTGGGGCGGGCGGTGGAAAAAATCGTCAAGAGGCCGAGACTCGATCGCGGCAGGCACGAAGGGTTTTTGATCCATTGCCGCCGTTTCGTTTTTCTTAATGCAGCTTAGCATCCGGTAATGTTGTTGGGCTTCGCCAAAGAGGCTGGCGAAGTATATGTCCGAACGTTAACCGAATTGTAGCTGGCAATCGCTTACCTCAGCAGAGGGGAAATTGGGGTTTGACGTAGATCTAATGGGGTCGCGAGCGTGCGGACGATTCACCGCGAAGGGTGGATGTCGCCCGTAACGCCAGCGCGGGTCGAAAATCACCAACACGAGGGCAATGGGCACATGAGTGAACCGGCTATTTCATCCGCGACAGAGCCCGCGCAATTCAACCCCGCGCTTGCGGCCGGCGCCCTGTCCGCGACGAATGCTCCGACGCAACTCATCAGCTTTGCCATCGGAGACGATCAGTATGGCGTCGACATCATGGCGGTGCGCGAAATCAAGGGCTGGACCGAGATTACCCATTTGCCGAAGCAGCCCGACTATGTTCGCGGCGTGCTCAACCTGCGCGGCGTCATCGTTCCGATCATCGATCTGCGCTGCCGGTTCGGTCAGGGCCTGACCGAGGCTACGCCCTTGCACATCGTCATCATCGTGCAGATCGGTGCGAAGCCGATCGGCCTGTTGGCCGATCGTGTTCTGGATATCGTTTCTCTCGATGAGTCCCAGATTCAGCCAGTGCCGCGGATAGCGCAGGCTTCCCGCGTGGAGTTTCTATCCGGTCTGGTGACGATCGAAGGCGCCATGATCGCGCTCATCGATCTCCCCAATCTTCTGTCGGTTGCTGTGGAGTAGATCGCCGAGGGCGCAAATGCTCACGCGCAGAAATTGATCAAAGGAGATCACAATGCTTGCGCTTGCAAAGTCGCCCCTCAAGGGCTGGGGTCGTAGTGCCGCCGACGTCGGCATGGTTGGAATGATCAACGCCATCAACAGAGTGCAGGCGGTCATCGAATTCAGCATGGACGGCAAGGTTCTGCACGCGAACGAAAACTTCTTGAAGACGCTCGGATATTCGCTCGAGGAGATCAAAGGCAATCACCACTCGATGTTTGTCGATGCCGCCTACCGGCAGAGCCCGGACTATCGGCTTTTCTGGGAGAAGCTCGGCCGCGGCGAATATGATGCCGGACAGTACAAGCGCATCGGCAAGGGTGGCCGGGAAGTTTGGATTCAAGCCAGCTACAATCCAGTCTTTGACCTCAACGGCAAGCCTTTCAAGGTCGTCAAGTTTGCAACCGACATTACGCAGCAGAAGCTGCAGAATGCCGATTACGAAGGCCAGATTGCCGCTATCGGCAAGGCGCAAGCGGTCATCGAGTTCACGCTCGATGGCAAAGTCATCAACGCCAACAGCAATTTTCTCAACGTGCTCGGTTATACGCTGGACGAGATCAAGGGCCATCACCACTCGATGTTCGTCGAACCGAGCTACCGGCAGAGCCCCGAGTATCGGCTGTTCTGGGAGAAACTCGGCCGTGGCGAGTACGACGCGGCGCAATACAAACGCATCGGTAAGGGCGGCACCGAGGTCTGGATTCAGGCGAGTTACAATCCGATCCTGGACGCCAACGGCAAGCCGTTCAAGGTGGTGAAATACGCGACCGACGTCACCGCCAGCGTCAAGGCCAACCAGGCGCTACAGCAGGCGGTACAGCAAGTGCAGGCGGTCGTCGAATCCGCCAAGAGCAATGATCTGACCGACCGGGTCCCGCTTGACGGAAAGACCGGCGAGATCGGCACGTTGTGCGCGGGTGTAAACGGTCTATTGGACACGATGACAAGCGTGGTGGTGAAAATCCGCGGTTCGGCGCGCGAAGTAACGAGCGCATCGGCGGAGATTGCGGCCAGCACGACCGATCTATCGCAGCGGACCGAAGAGCAAGCTGCGAGCCTCGAGGAAACCTCCGCGTCCATGGAGGAGATGTCGGCGACCGTCAAGAAGAACGCGGACAATGCGCAGCAGGCCAACCAGTCGGCCGGCGCCACCCGTGACGTCGCCGATCGCGGCGGCCAAGTCGTCGCCAAGGCGGTTGAGGCGATGGCTCGCATCGAGGAATCGTCGCGCAAGATCTCCGATATTATCGGTGTCATCGATGAGATCGCGCGGCAGACCAATCTGCTCGCATTGAACGCCGCCGTGGAAGCGGCGCGGGCCGGAGAAGCGGGGCGCGGTTTTGCGGTCGTCGCTTCGGAAGTCCGCAGCCTGGCGCAACGCTCGTCACAGGCGGCAAAAGACATCAAAGACCTGATTACCAACAGCAACAGTCAGGTCAAAGACGGCGTCGACCTGGTCAACAGAGCCGGTACGGCGCTGAACGACATCGTTGAGTCGATCAAGAAAGTGGCCGTGGTCATTTCCGATATCGCCGCGGCGAGCGCCGAGCAGGCGACCGGCATCGAGCAGGTCAACAAGGCGCTGACGCAAATGGACGAGGTCACGCAGCAGAACTCCGCCTTGGTGGAAGAGAATGCGGCGACCGCCAAGACGCTCGAGCAGCAAGCCAAGGCCATGAGCGACGAGGTCGGCGTGTTCCGCGTCGATGAGGCCGAAGCGGAGCGGCCGGCTCCGTCAAAGCGGCCGGTCGCTGTCGCCGTTGCGCCCAAGCCGAGCAAGCCGGCGGCGGCGAAGCGGGCGGCCAACGGCGGTCCGGTCGGGCGGATGCAAGCCGCGCTCGCCACCGCTGTGCGCAGCGATCCGGACTGGCAGGAATTCTAGGAGGTAGCGAACAGTAGCATGTCGCATCGTCGCAATGGCGCGGCAGTGGCGCTCGCCTCTGTCGCGCTCCCCGTTATCGACACCGAGCGCGAGTTCGATTTCACCGACGCCGATTTCCAGTCTCTGGTGAAGCTCGCCCACGAGCATGCCGGGATTTCTCTGGCCGAGAGCAAGCGCAATCTCGTCTATAGCCGCTTGTCTCGCCGCTTGCGGGCGCTGGGTCTGCGCTCCTTCCAGGACTACCGCGATTATCTCGCCGCCAACAGCGCCGAGCTGGAAAGCTTCATCAACGCCATCTCGACGAACCTCACGAAATTTTTCCGCGAGGCGCATCATTTCGAGCATCTGCGCACGCACGTCGCCGCGCCGTTTGCGCAAACCGCGGGCCGCAGGCCCGGAGCGCGCCTGCGGATCTGGTCGGCCGGCTGTTCGACCGGCGAAGAACCTTACACCATAGCGTCAGTCCTCAAGCGCGAGATTCCGGATGTCCGCCGATGCGACGTGCGCATCCTGGCAACCGATATCGACACCGAGGTGATTGCCAAAGGCGCGCGCGGAGAATACCCGCCTGCTTCGATTGAGGACGTACCGCGCCCCTTTCGCGAATTCTTTCAGCCCGGCGCCGGCGACAGGTCGGGGACTATCGTGATAGGCGAAGAGCTGCGTTCGCTCATTGTCTTCCGGCGCTTGAACCTTATGGAGTCATGGCCGTTCAGCGGCAAATTCGACGCCATCTTTTGCCGCAACGTGATGATCTATTTCGACGCTCCTACAAAATCCACGCTGATCGATCGCTTCGCGCAACAACTGCATCCTGACGGCTGGCTCTATATCGGTCACTCGGAATCGCTGATCGGATCGCATCCGAAGCTGGACCTGGTCGGCCGTACGACGTATCGGCGGGTCCAATGACCGAGGCCGCGGCTTTCGCCGATTCAGGCGGCTCGCTCATGTCCAAGGTGCGGCCCGCCGCCGGCCGGCGCTTCTTCGACGCCGCGACCGCGGTCTGGATGATGAAGGTCTTCCCGGGTGAGTTCTACCTCACCAAGGAGACGAACGAAGTGCTGGTGACGGTTCTGGGATCGTGCGTGTCGGCCTGTATTCGCGATCCCGTCGTCGGCGTAGGCGGCATGAATCATTTCATGCTCCCGCATCATCGATCCGGTGCTTGGGGCAAGGATCTTCAGTCGACGCGTTTCGGCAACTTCGCCATGGAGAAGCTCATCAACGAGCTCATCAAGGCCGGATGCGTGCGCGAGCGGATGGAAATTAAGGTCTTCGGCGGCGGCAACGTCACCGATTCCAGCAACGCCGTCGGCAGCGAGAACGCAGAATTCATAATGGCTTATCTGCAAGCCGAGGGATTGCGTTGCGCCGCGAGCGATCTCGGCGGGACGCTGCCGCGGCGCATTCACTATTATCCCGCGACAGGGCGCGTGGTGCGCCGACTGCTGGGCAGCAGCGAGCGCTATTCGATCGATCGCGAGGAGAACGATTACGGCAGCCGTCTGCGGCAGCAGGAGCCGGCGGGCGAAATTGAGCTTTTTGGGGAAGGTGCATGAAAACCCGTACCACACCTGTCCGCGTTTTGATCGTCGATGACTCCGCCGTCATGCGTCAGTTGCTGACGAGCCTTCTGGAGGCCGATCCGGAGATCAGCGTCGTCGGGACGGCCGCGGATCCGTTCATAGCGCGCGAGCGCATCAAGGCACTCAACCCCGACGTCATCACGCTCGATGTCGAGATGCCGCACATGGACGGCCTCACTTTTCTCCGCAAGATCATGACGCTCCGGCCGATGCCGGTGGTGATGATTTCGACTCTGACCCAGAGCGGCGCGGAAACGACACTGGAAGCGCTTGAGATCGGTGCAGTCGACTTCATCGCCAAACCGGCGCATGAACAGGCCGAGCGCCTGGCCGATCTGGCGGTGGAACTGCAACAAAAGGTCAAGACCGCCGCGCAGGTGCGCATGGCTGTGCGCCGTGCCCCTGCGCCGCGCCCGCCGCGCCGTGACCGTCCTCGGCGCCCGACCGGAAAGATCGTCTTTGTCGGCGCTTCGACCGGCGGCGTCGAGGCGCTTAAGGCGCTGCTGATGGGGCTGCCGGAAGATTGCCCGCCGACGCTGATCACGCAGCACATGCCGCCGCGGTTCACGACCGGCTTCGCGGAACGGCTCAACCGCGAATGCCCGATGACCGTGTCGGAGGCGGCCGACGGCGATGTGCTCGAGGCAGGACACGTTTACATCGCCCCCGGCTCGCATCACCTCGAAATTGTCCGCGCCGGAACCGGACATATTTGCCGGCTCTCGGACGGCCCGCCTGTCAGCGGCCACAGACCATCGGTCGACGTATTGTTGCGATCGGCGGCTCGCGTTTGCGCAAAGTCGGCGGTGGCCGCCATTCTCACCGGCATGGGCAAGGACGGTGCCGAGGGCCTGCTCGAGCTGCGCCGCGCCGGCGGCGTCACGCTCGGCCAGGATGAGGAATCGTCGCTGATCTACGGAATGCCGCGCGCGGCATTCGAGCGCGGCGCGGTGATGCACCAGCATTCCTTGTCGCGGATGGCCGATGCCATTCTTGATGCCTGCGAGCAGGAGCCGCGCGCCGGCGCCGATGCAAGCGCCGCTTGAGATCTATTGGAAACAAACACACAACCGGCCGCGATCATGAATGATACAAATAACGATACGCTGAAGTTGCCTAGGACGCTCGATTTCGCGGCCGCCGAAGATTTTCTCGAAACGATGCGGCGCCGTTTGCAGGAAAATCCGCAGCTGCGCGTCGACGCCTCCGGCGTGGAAGCGCTGACCATGCCTTGTATTCAAATCATCCTGTCCGCACTCCAGACCTATGACGAGATGTCGATAGAGAATCCGTCCGAGGAGTACATCAATGCATTTCAGGATCTGGGAATCGATTGCAGCGAAAGACATACGAGCGGAATCGATGCGAGGGCGATTGATGCGAGTGCGATTGATGGAAGTGCGATCGACGCCGAGACGCCGCAGGGCGTTTCAGACAATGCCGTTTCCGATGCGCCTGTGCAGCCGGAGGAATCTCCCATGAGCAAACGTATCCTCACCATCGACGACTCCAAGACGATCCGCGACATGCTTATGCTTACGCTGGCGGAAGCCGGCTTCGAGGTGCTGCAGGCGGTCGACGGCCAAGACGGGCTGGACGTGCTGGACAAGGAACAAGTCGACGTCGTCATCACGGACATCAACATGCCGCGGATGGACGGATACGAAGTGATCCGGCACCTGCGCAACAATTCGGCGCACAAATCGACTCCGATCCTGGTGCTGACCACGGAAAGCGAAGTCGACAAAAAGAATCTTGCCCGCGTCGCCGGCGCTACCGGATGGATGGTCAAGCCCTTCGATCCGCAGCGGTTGATCGCGACCATCAACAAGGTCGCTCCCTAAGCGTCCATTATTCCTCGAGGAGCGCCGCTAATGGCCAGCTTGGATCAACTCAAGGGCACGTTTTTTGATGAATGCAGCGAGGCGCTGCAGCAGATTGAATTGGGTCTTTCCGATCTGCGCGAAGGAGCGGCGTCGGACGACACCATCAACGCCGTGTTCCGTTCCGTTCACTCGGTGAAAGGCGGCGCCGGAATTTTCGGCTTTGACGATCTGGTCAAGTTTGCGCATGTCTTCGAGACGGTCCTCGATGCCATGCGCAGCGGGAAGCTCGCGAGCGCACAGGACATCGTCGATACGCTGTTGCAGGCGAACGACGTCCTGTCGGACCTCATCGGCATGTCGCGATCCGGTGACGCAATTCCCGCCGATTACGGATCGGAATGCCGTGCCGGGCTTGAACGCATTCTGCAAGCCAACGCGCCCGGAGATGACTGGGGCAGTGACGATTCGTCGGCGCCCGCCGACTTCGAAGGGCTCGATTTCGTTCCGGTCCGCGCCGAGGAATTCGATGCAGTGGGGGATCGGCCGGCCGAACAGGAATATCAGATCGTCTTTCGGCCCAAGGACGAGTTGCTGAAGAAGGCGAACGAGCCGCTCTACATTCTGCGCGAGTTGCGCAAGCTCGGAACGCTTGAGCTCAGTGTCGAGACCGACCGGCTGCCGCTTTTGGCGGATTTGGAGCCCGATCGGCCCTATCTGGGCTGGACGGGAACGCTGAAGACGGCGGCGCTGGTCGGACAGATCAACGAAGTGTTTGAATTCGTCCTCGGTGATTGCGATCTCGAAATCGTCCCGGTCGAAGCCGCCGCGGCTGGGCCGCTGTCCGACATTGCCGCGGATGCCAACATGGTAGGCGAGGCGCAGAGCGCGGCCGGCGATGTGGCGGCGCCCGCCGCGCCGATGCCGGAGATGACGGCGAGCAGCCCGCCGCTTGCGCCCAATCTCGATACCGAACCGCCCGAGGCCGGGCCGCAGACGCGCTCCGCACCGGCTAAATCTTCCGCGGCCGGCGCGACAACAACGCGGGTCGAACTCGAAAAGATCGACCGTGTGGTCAACATGGTCGGGGAGCTCGTCATCGCTCAGGCCATGCTTGGCCAGGTGGTTCACGGCTTGCCGGAAGACATCAGCGGCCGGCTTGTCCAGGTGCTCGAAGAGGTGGTCCATCACACCCGCGAGCTGAAAGACAGCGTCATGTCGATGCGCGCTCAGCAGGTGAGCGCGGTGTTTCAGCGCATGCCGCGGCTGGTGCGAGAATTGGCTGCAAAAACCGGAAAGAAGGCGCGTCTCGAGATGGTCGGCGAAAACACCGAGGTCGACCGTTCGATCATCGAGCGCCTCGGCGATCCGCTCACCCACATCATCCGCAACGCCGTCGATCATGGGATTGAGAAACCGGAGGTCCGCGCTACCGCCGGCAAGCCGGAAGAAGGAACGGTCCGGCTTGCGGCCGAGCATCGCGGTGGACGGATCGTCATCGAAGTCAGCGACGACGGCGCCGGAATCAATCCGGAGCGTGTTCTCAAGAAAGCGCGCGACCGCGGTCTAGTCGGCAGCGATGCCGCGCTCACGGAAGATGAAATAAACAATCTCATTTTCCTCCCCGGTTTTTCCACCGCCGACAGCGTGTCCGACATTTCGGGCCGCGGTGTCGGAATGGACGTCGTCCGGCGCAATATCCAGGACCTCGGCGGCCGCATTTCCGTCAAATCGGAACGCGGCCGCGGCATGACGATCCAGCTCGCGTTGCCGCTTACGCTCGCGGTGATGGACGGCATGGTCATCCGGGTCGCCAGCGAGACCTATGTGATGCCGATGTCCTCGATCGTCGAATGTCTGCGGCCGCCGGCCTCGGACATTCACAGTTTGCTCGGCACCCGCGGCATGCTGCAGTTGCGTGGCAATCTCGTTCCGCTCGTTCACCTTTGCGAGCTGCTCGACATTGGATCCACGAATATAACTTCGGACGAGCGGGTCGTGATCATCAGCGATGCTGGCGATGGAGCCCGGTTCGGCATCGTCGTCGATGAGTTGTGCGGGC
>Ga0187781_10000459_pt1 | contig 28975 bp, 18 predicted proteins | sample 0715_SJ02_MP02_2_FD_132447 | JGI IMG/M metagenome (GOLD analysis project Ga0187781, IMG submission 132447) | Tropical peat soil microbial communities from peatlands in Department of Meta, Colombia - 0715_SJ02_MP02_20_MG | ecosystem: Environmental > Terrestrial > Soil > Wetlands > Peat | place... | reverse complement strand
TTCTTTTCATCATGTTCGGCTGACATGGCTTTACGATCCCCCTTCTTCCGTCTATGAGGCTTATTTGCCATCCGGGGACAGTACTACGGTGAAAAGGAGCTTGGCAACAAGCTCTTTTGGAGGCACGGGGGGGCACAAAACCCACAGCACTACTGGGAGTCAGAGGGCCTGAAGTGTTGTTTTGGGGCAGGTTGCCAGGCGAACACTACTTGGTTTCGAGGATCTCTCGGCCATGGCTCGGCTGAATGGGTCGGGAGTCACGCGGATAGATTTTGGCAAAGGTGGATAGTTGCGCATCAGAGAGTGACACAGGAGTCTTCAGAACGTACCAGGTCACACCTTCCGAGCAAGGCGGTGTGGTCAGAGAACCCGCGAACGTGAAGTAGCCGTGGTCGGCCGGAAGAAGATCCTTGACGTTGACAGTGACGCCCGGAACGTCAACAGCCTTTTCTTTTTCGGCGGGGATGCTTTTCCAGACGGAATCGAGAAAGGTGTTGGTTTCGCCTTTCTTCAGCAACACGGCGACGACGGCGAGGTGGCCTTCGGCATCCGCATGGACCAAGTGAGCGACCATATCGTAGCCATGTCCGTTGATGTGTTCCTCACTCGGATGATGGAAGTGAAACTGCTTCAAGGTATAGGTCTTGCCGCCCACAGCCAATGTGGACCCGGCAGCGTAGTTCACCTGAATAGTGTGGCCATTATCGATGATGTTGAGCGGGACAGCCTTGTAATCGAACTCCAAAGCGGGCAGGTCCGATTTCTTCGCTCCCCTGATATCAATGGGGGACTGAGTGTGACCCATGGAGCAGCTGGTGTAGGTGGAATCGAGCTTGCCCCAGTCCTTTGGTCCGCTCGCGCCTTTGTAGCTCCAGTGAGGCGGAGTCTGCTGCGCTCCGGCGACGGCGGCAAAGAACAAAAGACCCAGAACAACGCAAACTGTTTTGGTAACGGAGCGACCGTTCATTTGGCTTCCTCCTGCGGAAGACGTCTGAGGGACGAAGGATGGTGAATCGAGATCCTGGCCCGGGCGTGGGCAGGAATCCTTAGTAAACGATAGAGAGGAAGAGTTGCCAAGAGGAAAGTCGCAACGACAAGGGGGAATGGCAAGAGAGATTGACATGGAAAGAAAAAGAAAGTAAAAGAAAGTTATCGAAAGGGTGGGGTCCGGCCAGGTCGGGCCAGCCGGATGGTTCGAAGTCAGGGGGTGTGGAATGGGATTCAGAGCTCTCAGGTCTTGGTCTGTGTCTCGAGCAGTTCTGCTCGGTCTTCTCTTTCTGTTTTCCGTGGCAAACACTTCAGCGCAATCCACATATACGGCGCAACTCAGCGGAACGGTAACCGACGCGAGCGGTGGCGTCATTCCCGGAGCCAAAATGGTTTTGACGGATGAAGGGACGGGAGTGGCAACGACATCGACGACGGATGCCCGTGGGATTTATGTGTTTCTCGGCGTGCGGCCGAGCACATACACCCTTCGCGTGGAAGCGACAGGACTGGCCTCACAGGAGCGCAAAAGGCTCACCCTGGCGGTAAGCCAGCAATCGAGTGTGGACTTTGTGCTGACTCCGGGAACGGTGGCGGAAACAATCACGGTAACGGCGCAGGCGCCACTGCTCGATACAGGGAACGCATCGCTCGGCACGGATGTGACCAACGAGTATGTGCGCGATATTCCGCTCATCAACCGCAGCATGTTCGGGCTGGTGTTCCTCGCGGGGGGCGTGACGGAGACAACGGGATCAGGCACCCAAGACTCGTATCCGAGCGGGACAAACTTTGTCTCCAATGGACAGCGGAACGCGACGGCAGAAGTGCGCCTGGATGGGGCGTTGACCAGCGCACCGGAACAGGGAGAGGGTGGCACGACCAACGTTTATTACCAGCCCTCGGTTGAAATCGTGCAGGAATTCAAAGTGGAGAACAACAGTTTCTCCGCAGAGTACGGGAACAACGGAGGAACGGTAGTCAACATGGTGCTGAAGCAAGGCACCAACGACTTTCATGGCAGCGGCTGGTGGTTTGGGCAGCGTGCCGCGCTCGATGCGAACGATTTTTTCAACAACGCAGCCGGGATTCCCCGGCCGGACCACGTACGAGACCAGTATGGGTTCTCTTTGGGCGGGCCCATTCGCAAACAGAAGACGTTTTTCTTTATCGACCTCGAATTTACGCGGGAACACGATCCCGTCAACTTCAACGGAACGGTGCCGACCGATGCCGAGCGAAACGGAGATTTTTCGGGAACTCTGACGGCTGACGCCAACGGAAACCCTGTTCAGCAGACGATTTACAATCCATTTCAGTGCGTTCCGCAGGGAGGCACCTGCGTGCGCCCCGCCTTCCAGGGCAACATCATTCCGCAACAGGACATAAACCCGATTGGGCAGGCACTTTTGAAGTTGTATCCGGAGCCGAATGTGCAAGGAGATCAGTTTGGGCTGAACAATTTCCGAACATCCGTTCTGACAAACCAGCCGGAGCATCAGTTCGATGTAAAACTCGACCACTATTTCAATGAGAAGCAGCGCGTCGCCGTTCGATACAGCCAGAGCTACGGCGAATTCGACGTGCCCTTTGTGCTTGCGAACTCCATCTTCAACGATGGATACACTTCCTCCACGACGGTCCACAACATAGGGATTGAATACAATTGGACGCTGACGCCCACCACGGTGTGGACCAATCGCTTTGCCGTAGACCGCGTCTCCGCGCCCAACCACTCTGCTTTTCCGAGCCTGGAGAGCGTGGGTTTCCCGGCGAGTCTGGCAGGCGCCAACGGCTTGAATCGAATGCCCAGTATCCAACTCGACGGCACGAATAACTGGTTGTCCATGTTTACGCAGTGCTGCACGGACACCAACTTCGCGCATACCCTTTACAGCTATTCCACCGCGCTCTCGTGGGTGGAACACGCACATACCTTCAAGTTCGGATTCGAACAGCGGCAGTTCTTCAACAATTTCTGGCAGCCCAACTATCCGACGGGTAATTTCTACTTCCCACAGAACGTGACGGCATCGACTCCTATAACCACAGATACAACGCAGGGCAACTCGTTCGCGAGCCTGCTGCTCGGATATGGCGCACCGTCCGGTCCGCAGGGATCGAGCTTCATCAATGTGCAACCGTCCGTGGCGGACAAATCGTGGGAAACGGCGTTTTATGTTCAGGACGACTGGAAGGTGACGTCCAAACTGACCATAAACCTTGGTCTGCGCTATGAATGGAGTTCCCCGTACACCGAGAGATTCAACCGGCAGCAGTTCAGCGATTTCACGGGCAACTCCGGGGTTTCGGTTTACTTGCCGGACGTTTCCAATCCACAACTTGGCGTGGCGCCTCCGAACCTCGCGAGTGCAACAGAGCTGATGGGGACTACCCTGTTCGTAAACCAGGGTGGGTTGGGCCGCAGCGTGCCTACAGACCGCAACAATGTGGCTCCGCGTCTCGGATTTGCGTGGTCGCCCGATACTCGTACTGTGGTGCGCGGCGGAGCGGGCGTCTATTATGGATTGAGTCCAGCCACAAATTTTCAATACCCCGGGACGGCATTCAGTGCAACCGATCCGGTTCTCTTCACGACAAACAACTACGTCGACCAATACGCGACCCTGGCAAACCCGTTCCCGCAGGGAATCTCCGAGCCACAAGGGCAGAAATATGGCGCCCTGGCCATGTGGGGCTACGACAACCAGAACAACGTCGGAACGGAGGAAGCGCGGAACGCAGACATTTATCAATGGAACCTGGGAATCCAGCACCTCTTTCCTTGGGAAATTACCCTGGGGGTGGACTATTCGGCCAACCGCAGTACGCACCTTCCATGGGGCGGCTATTCGAGCACCCGGAATCGCAATTTCATTTCTTCGACCTTGTTGGCGCAGCTCTCCTCGGAGTTGCACGCGCAGGACCCCAATTGTGACGCTGACAGTTGCGTTTCGAATTATCTCCAGCAGCTGGTTCCAAACCCCTTTGCGTCCATGTTCATCGGGCCGGGCGCGTACTTCAATGAGCCGGCTTCGGTCTACAGCCAGGTGGACCCGACCACGGGCCAGCCTCTGCCGATTCCGCTGAACTATTTGCTACGTCCGTACCCGCAGTTTGCCGGAACATTTCAGGGGCTTCCGAATTTCGGCGCCAACTCCTGGTACAACTCGCTACAGATTCGCTTTCAAAAGCGCATGAATCACTATTTCAGCTTCGAGGGCAACTATACGTTTTCGAAATCAGAAGATGATTCGTCGATTGGGTTCAACGCGTTCGTCGGCAACCTGAACACGGTGTACGGCTACACGGTCGGCAATCCGCAGCAACTTGATCGGCTGAAGAATGAGTGGGCTATCAGCGCGAACGACGTCCCGCAGAGGCTGGTACTGGCCGTGATTGTCGATCTTCCCCTCGGAAGGGGACGCTGGATCGGGAGGGACATGAATCGCCTTGCGGACGGATTCATTGGCGGTTGGAGCATTTCGGCCCTTCTCACCCTGCAAAGCGGACAGCCGCTTCCGATTGTGATGGCCGTGCCGCGCCTGCAGGATGGCAATCAGAGACCGAACGTGATCTGCAATCAGGTGTCGAGCGGGTTGAGCTATCACCAGGCGGCCTCCAACTATCTGAATGGGAACTCCAATTCGTCCTTGTTTAATGCCGCCTGCTTTGCGGACCCCGGAGATCAGGTGCCGGGAGACGCTCCGCGGTACTTTTCGAATTTGAGGGGGGATGGAATTCACAACATCGACCTTTCGTTCACCAAGGAACTCACCTTCAAGGAGCATATGACGCTTCAACTGCGCGGGGAGTTCTTCAACTTCACAAACACGGAACGGTTTGCGTTTCCCGATGTCGGCGTCGGGAGCGCCACCTTCGGCGATGTGACGGCCTCTGCTCCGGGCTTCTCGCCGCGTATCTTTCAGTTTGGACTGCGGTTTCAGTTCTGAGAGAGGCCGAAGTCGATGCAACGCCGGGTATTCAGGAAGGCCAGCATGGAGTCTGACATTGCGGGCCAGGAACGGACTGCTATCTTCGACGAAACGGGAGGATTGTAGAGGTGAAACGGGCCATCCCTGCGGGTCTGTGTTTACTGGGCGGCGTCCTGTTGACCGCCTTGGCAAGCCAGGAACCAAAGCAGAATTGGACAAATTATGTGCGCATTGGGGCGTACGGACTGCGATCGGACAACGCGGAGGAGATTGTCAAGGATGCAGAGAGTGCTCACGTCTTCGGAATCGAAGTCGACAACGACATTCCGGGACGATACGAAAGCTTCCTCGACCCGCGGGAAAAACTGAAGGCCATTGCCGCGGTGGCGCAGGCAGCACATCGCGCCGGGAACAAAGCATTTGTATACATTGCAGGGACAGAATGCATCACGGCGAACGCCGACACCGCCGCGCACTCGGTGATGAAGGATCATCCCGAATGGGTGCAGAGGAAGATTACGGGCGAGCCTGCGGTGTTCACTGCAGGTGCTGCGTTCTGGATTCGTCCGGGCGATGAGGACGTGTGGATCGGCCCGTACGCGAAGGGATGGCGGAAGACCTATATGGAACGTGTCCGGCAGATTGCGGGCACCGGCATCGACGGAATCTACGTGGACATTCCCTACTGGATGACGCATTTCGATGGCTGGGAGGACACGTGGGCCAGCTTCGATGACGCCACGGTTGAAGCATTCCGCGAAAAAACCGGGCTGGACGCAAGGCACGATCTGAAGCTCGGGAATTTTCAGGATGCGAACTTCCGGAAGTGGATTGATTTTCGAATCGACACGATGACCGAGTTCATGCGGGAGATCCGGAACAACGCCGGAAGCGTCAATCCGCAGATTGCCGTGATTCCCGAGATTTATCCCGGTATCGAGCAAGAGGCAACGCGTGTGGGGGCGGACGTCTACAAGATGTATGCCGTAGTAGACGCCATTGCTCACGAATACGAATTCGGTGAAGGCGAGCATATGGCCGCCTCGCGTACGCCACTCGACTGGTTTCTGTATCAGGCAGGAATGCTGTCCTTTCGGGCCTTTGCACAGGGGAAGGCCACATGGATTCTGAATTACTCGTGGGATGGGAATAAGCAAGTTGATCCACGAGAGGCAATGAAGAACTTGGCGATCTCCGAAGTCATCGCTGGGGCGAATTTCTGGGACGCGCCTGGGCACTCGATGGCGGGCTCCAACGATCCAGCAACACGGAAGCAGATATTCGAATGGATCGAAAAGAATGAGAAGGCGCTCTATCTTCCGCGGAAGCCGATGCATCCGGTAGGAGTCTATTTTTCGCCGAAGAGCCGCGATTATACGCAGGATGAGTTTCTCTCGTCCTATCGGGGAGTGCTGGTGGCACTTTTGCAGGCGCATCGGGAGTTCGAAGTGGTCACGCCACGAACCCTCGCCGATTTTCGCGGCGAATGTCTCGTATTTCCGGAGGTTAGCATCCTGAGCGACGCCGAAAAGGGTGCGACGAAGGCTTATACGGATCGCGGAGGAAAGCTCGTCTTGCTGGGAGGAAATGCAACGGGGATTCCGGCATCGCAAGTAAACCTTCTCCCGACGGACCCGGGGCGGACCTTCTACCTTGCACTGAACAGGAATTTTGAAGACGCGGCCAAGGCACCGCCACAGGAGTTGTTGCGCGCTGTCACGACAAAGACAGAGATTGAGTTGGACGCTCCCCCTACGGTCGCGGCGAATTTCGGATTGGTGAACGGGGTTCCGCATGTGTTTCTGGCAAACTTCACCGGCTTGGTTCCGAACAAGGTGGCTGTCCCAAATCCCGCGAGTGCCATTCGCGTGAGCATTGACGCGGCCTGGGGAAAGACGCTCTGCTTCCTTCCCTTCCTCGGAGAAACCCGGGTTTTGCACGGGGAAAAGAAGGGCAACAAGTCGGAATTCGTTTTGCCACCCGTGGAGCGCGGTGCGGTCATCTGGGTTGGAGGAAATAGCTAAATGGTTTCTCCTCGAAACAAGACGCAAAGAAAGGGGAGGCGCGCGGGTGCCCGAAGCGCGGCCGAGCAGCTACGCGGAATTCTTGCTGACAACCGGCGTGGCAAGGGGCGCGGCATTTACTCCCTATGCTCGGCGAATCGTTTTGTAATCGAATCGGGGATGGTTCAGGCTGCACGCGATGAAAATATTCTTCTAGTGGAGTCGACGTCCAACCAGGTGAATCAGTTTGGCGGCTACACAGGACAGACTCCGCTCCAGTTTGTGAACTTTGTCCAGCGAGTTGCTGCGGAGATGGGGTTTCCTCAGCGACGAATTGTTTTAGGCGGAGATCACCTTGGACCGCATGTTTGGCGGAAAGAGCCGGCGGCGAGTGCGATGGAGAAGGCGCGTGAGATGGTGAGGGAATACGTGCTTGCGGGCTTCACGAAGATCCACCTGGACACGAGCATGGCCTGCGCGGATGACAAGACGGATCAGCAGCGTGCCCTTCCGGAAGAGATCATAAGCGCGCGTGCTGCGGACCTCTGCGCTGCCGCGGAAGAAGCGAATCGGGAGCTTGCGCCCAGGGCAAACACGCTCCTCTATGTAGTTGGGACGGAAGTGCCGATCCCGGGAGGCGAAGAAGGCGATTCGAAAGCTCCGGAAGTGACCGGCACCAAGGATCTGGCACAGACACTCGAGATAACAAAGAAAGCGTTCCTGGCACGGGGACTGAAGCCCGCCTGGAACCGAGTGATCGCCGCTGTAGTTCAGCCGGGGGTGGAATTCGGAGATGCAACTGTTTATCCGTACGACGCCAGGAAGGCGAGGCCACTCTCCCGGTTCTTGAACCGCGCGTGGAACGGAGTATATGAGGCGCATTCGACCGATTACCAGTCGCGGGAGGCACTGCGACAAATGGTCCTGGACCATTTCGCAATTCTGAAGGTTGGGCCGCAGCTCACCTTCGCGTTCCGCGAAGCGGTTTTCGCATTGGCGGCGACCGAAAGAGAGTGGCTATCCGGCACAGCGGGTGTGAGTCTGTCTGATTTGCCGGAAACCCTGGACAGGGCGATGCGGAGCGATCCCTCCCACTGGAAGAGTTACTATCACGGGGACGCGCGCGATTTGCGGCTAGCCAGAAAATACAGTTATAGTGATCGGGCACGCTACTACTGGCCGCAAGCGGCAGTCTCCGCATCACTCGAGCTGCTGCTCCGAAATCTGAGCGCTTCTCCCGCCCCTGTTTCGTTGCTAAGCCAATTCCTTCCGCGCCAAGCGGACGCCGTGCGCGCGGGCAAGATCGAGAATCAACCCGCGGCGCTGATTCGGGATTATATTCTCGAAGTACTCGAGCAATACGCGTATGCGTGTGGATGTGCGAATGCCACTCTGCGGGGTGTTGCGAACCGGTATGCTGAGTGAAGAACGACGAAGAGCCATTCTGGAAATGATTCAGGAAGACGGGCGCGTGGTCGTGCGCGACCTGGCGAAGCATTTTCATACCTCGCTCATAACAATTCGAAAAGACCTGGAATTTCTGCACCACCAAGGAGAGCTCGAAAGAACCCACGGCGGGGCGCTTCCTGTGAACACCGGGGCGCTTATGGACAGTTCCCTGAAGGAGAAGGAGCAGCTGCACCGGCAGGAAAAAACGCGAATTGCTGCGGCGGCTGCACGCAAGATCGGGAAGGGGCAGGTCATCATCCTGGATTCCGGAACAACCACCACCGCCATCGCGAGAAGTTGCCGCCATTTGAAAAACCTGACCATCATCACAAATGCCATCAACATCGGCGCGGAGCTCGCGGATTCATCCGTTGAGGTGATCCTGACGGGCGGAGTGTTGCGGAAAAACTCTTTTTCGCTGGTGGGTCCTCTGGCCGAAGAATCATTGCGAAAGCTGAGCGCAGACCTTTTCTTTCTGGCGGTAGACGGTTTCGACGTCCACTACGGGCTGACAACCCCCAATCTGCTGGAGGCTCGCGTGAACCGGGCCATGGCAGAATCAGCCCGACGCACGATCGTTGTATGCGATTCGAGCAAGTTCGGCCGGCGCAGCCTTTCGCTTATCCTGCCGACAAGCGCGGTTCACGAGACGATTACGGACAAGAACATTTTGAAGCGCGATCTTTCCACGCTGCGTGAAGCAAAAGTCGAAGTCACGCTGGTGTGAGAAACATCGGAGACGATCGCATATTCAGGAACGAGACCTATGAGCACGAAAGAAACGCGTCACGCGGAATCGCACACATGGAATGAAATTCAATCGCAGGGCAACGTCTGGCAGTCCGTGCTCGAGGAGACAAGGCAAAGCCGGGCGATAGCGGAGATCCTTCGGGCAGGCAACAGCAGGCGCGAGTGGGTTTTTGTCGGGTGCGGCACAAGCTACTACCTTGCCGAGGCAGCGGCCATTTCATGGACACTCTTGACCGGCCAGCCAGCGAGGGCTGTTCCCGCATCCGAGGTACTGCTCTTCCCCAAACTTCTTGAGGCCGGGGTAAAAGATTTGCAAGCGGTGGTGATTTCACGTTCCGGGCGCACCTCAGAGGCAGTGCGCGCCGCGGCGGTATTGAGGCAAGACCTGAAGGTCCCTGCGTTCGGCATCACGTGCGCGGAAGATTCCGAATTGGAGCGAGCCTGTGACCTCGCGATTGTGCTTCAGGCTGCGGATGAGAAGAGCACGGTGATGACGCGTTCGTTCACGAGCATGCTGCTCACCCTGCAGGTTCTGGCTGCGCGCCAGGCGGGCAACGTTGGGTTTTTGGATGCACTGCGTCAGATGGCGGAAGGATTTGCGCCGCGGATTCCCGCCATCGCAAAACAGATGGAAGATTTTGTGGCGAGCAATGCGTTCTCAGACTATGTGTTCCTGGGGCAGGGCCCCTTTCACGGCATTGCGCGGGAGGCTGCGCTGAAGGTCATGGAGATGTCCTGTTCGTACAGCCAGTTCTTCCACGCGCTGGAGTTTCGGCATGGCCCCAAAGCGATTGTAGGACCAGAAACATGTTTGACGTTCTTTCTGAGCAGCAGTGCAACGGTAGAGGAGGCGGAAGTCCTTGAAGAGATGAAGGAACTCGGAGGGGTCACCGTTGCCGTGTGCTCCCATGCCAGCGGGGAGATCCGACGCAGTTCGGATCTCGTGATCGAGATCGGGCAGGACGGGAATGAACTTGCGCGGCTCGCTCCGAGCACGGTGCCCTGCCAGCTGCTAGGCTACTTTTCTGGGATTGCCAAAGGCTTGAACCCGGACCAGCCGAAAAACCTGAGCCGGGTTGTCCTTCTGGATTAGAGAAAGAGGAGAAAAATCGGTGGCCACGTTTGACGTGAGCGTCATCGGCGAGCTGAATCTCGACGTGATCCTGTCTGGTCTGCCCGCCGAAATGACCATGGAGCAGGAACACCTGGCTACCGATTTGCGGATTACGCTAGGCAGCTCTTCCGCGATTTTTGCGCACAACCTGGCGACCCTGGGGAATAAGGTTAGCTTCAGTTCGGCGATTGGCAGCGATCCGCTCGGGGAGATCTGCTTGCATCGCCTGGGGGAGAGCGGCGTGGACCTTTCTCACGTGCGCCGCATGGCTGGAAAGACCACAGGGCTGACCGTAATCCTGCCGCAGGGGAAACAGCGCTACATTCTGACCTATCCCGGCACCATGTTCGAAATGAGCGAGAAGGACCTGGACCTTGGGTATCTCTACGATGCGAAACATCTGCATGTTTCTTCCTATTTTTTGCAGAAGGGTATGCAGAGTTCGCTGGTCGACATTTTTCGAAAGGCAAAAGAGGTGGGCTTGACGACTTCTCTGGACACCAACGACGACCCGGAGGACCGCTGGCCGTCTGAACTCCATTCCCTGCTGAAGCACACCGACGTGTTCTTGCCGAATGAGCGGGAGGCGTGCAAGCTTACCCGGATGGCCAACGCGGAGAAGGCTGCAGAGTTTCTTTCGGAACAAGTGCCGGTGGTTGTGGTGAAACTCGGCGCTCAGGGAGTCTTGGCCAGGGTTTCGAAACAGAGATTTGTGGCCTTTCCTCCCGAGGTCGAGGTAGCTGACCATGTGGGAGCGGGAGACAGTTTTGATGCGGGCTTTCTTCACCAGTTTATTCGCGGCGGGAAAATCGAGGAGTGCTTGGCGTTTGGAAATATCGTGGCGGCACTGTCCGTGACACGTCCGGGCGGTACGGAGGCTTTTCGCGACAGAGATTATCGCGAATTGTTTTTGCGGGCCGAGAGCGCGAAGGCCCGAAGCCGTGGTACTTAGCGAGATTCCAGAGAGTGCCGGCATGCAAAAGGCTCATGCGGGCGTTACACAGGCTTGCCAATGGATGGATCTCCCGAATCAGGGAACGGGCACGGCTTCGAGAAGCAGGTTGCCCACAAAATCCACTTTGAGTCTGGCAACGGGGCCGGTTACGGTGCCAAAGTCCTTGTTGTGCACGTAGTCAGCCACACGATAGTTCGTTGCTTTAAGACCTCGCAGCTCTACTTCTCCCGTCCAATGACTCGAATCGGCTCGCGTTATATTGGCAGAACCCGTCGATGATGGTGCGTAGAACGCGTAGTACATAAGGCCATCCTTTTCGATCGCGTAGGCCTCCGGAACATCGAAGCCGTAGACATAGAGGTTCAGGAAATCCCCTTTCGAAAGCATCTTCTGGTTGTATAGGCCGATCCACTCTTTCCAATGAGCTTCCTTTTGCGGAGTGAGTTCGACATTTCTGAACTTCGGGCCATAGTCGGGCCACGTGAACTTGGTCCCCAAAACGCCGCCGGTGCCAAGGGTGGATGCAAAATCACTGCCGACGTCCTGCTCGTTGTTTGTAGAGGCGCCGGTGATGCGCGTGAGCTCAACGTGATCGCCGTACACGGCGGCGTGGGGTCCGAGCAATGCCTTATACATTTTGATTCGACGGCGTACTTGGATGGAGCCTACGGGATCCGCAGTGACGGCCTGATCCATGTAGCGGAACCATGCCAGGCTCGGCGGCGTTCCGCAGGGGCAGCTTTGCGTGACGCTGTCCGGCTTGAGCGCACGTGTGGTCTCAAAGATCGTTTTGTAGACGTCGCCCATGGCATAGACGGAATCATAGGGCGATTTGTGGTGGTGCTTCGGGTTATAGCAGAGAGGCGGCGTGTAGATGTTGTCGAGCTTGTGGCCGTCGAAGTCCCAGTCGCGAATGAAGCGCTCCGTAAGTTGCTTGTAGTAGGCCTGCACTTCAGGCAGAGCGGGACAAAGCGCAGCCAGATTGCGCGCCATGCGCGCGGGCTTGCCGTCCTGATCGAGCACGAGCCAATCTGGATGTTCCTTCACAACGTCGGAGGTAACGAATTTGCGGCCACCATAACCGAATTTGCCGTCTTCGGCCGCGAGCGGCAGCCACCACAGCTGGACCTTCATTCCTTGCTCGTGAAACTTCTTTACCATGTCCTGAATGGCGGTGCCGGCAAATACGGGAGCGCGCGGCTGCCAATCTCCATAGTTGTTGAACCAACCGTCGTCCAGTGTGGCCCAGTGGATGCCGAGTTCCTTCAGCTTTGGAATCGTGCCGAGCATCTGTTGCGGGGTGACGCCAAATTCGTAACCCCAGCCGCACCACGCGACGGCATAGTTTTCGTCATTGTTCCTGGGACGGCTCAGTCCTTCTTTTTCGATGGCGTCTGACCACATTCTCAGCGGCTCATAGAAATCGCCGCTATAGACCGCGAGGAACGTGCGTGGGGTGGAAAAGACATCCCCGGGTTTCAGGAGCGTCTCAGCCGGGACGTTCACGCCCGCCTCGACTTCCCCTTTTTCTGCTGTGCGCACGGGCACGGAAAGAACCAGAGGCAGGGTCTCGATATGGCCGATCGCTTCGCCGATATTCGCCGACCAGAAAGCAACAACGGGAATGCCGCCGCCGACGTGGCCGAGATCGTCTTTCACGTTGACTGGCGCGCCAAACGGATTTTCCTCCGAGAATTTCGCCGGGACAGGGAAGATTTCGTCTTTTCCCCAATGCAGGCTAGAACCTTCAAACGTCCAGAGCGGCCGTGATCCGCCGCCTGGATTCGCCGGAGAGAAAAACGTGTGGCGCTGAAGCTCGACACTCTCGAGCATTACGTTGCTTTGGCCGCCGTTGCGCAGTTGAAGCGACAGCAAAGCCAGATTCGGGAAGGCGTCATAGACCTCGAGCGTGAGGGTTTCTCCGAGATCGGTTCCCGGGATGTTGCCACTTACCCTGACCTGTTTGCCGAGAGCGCCCAGCTTTCCGGCCGTCTCCTTGATTTGGGCGGTCGCCAAATCGAGCACAACGCCGGGAAACGGCTTCTTTGCAAGCGTGACATTTTGGGCCGCTGAAGAGGACGGGACATCGAGCGTAATGGTTGAGCCGTCCTTAAAAAGGGCGGCTCTCAAAGCGCCGCTCGAAGAGAGCGTGAATCGGGTGGAAGGCGTGCGGACGAGAATCTCGTTGGCCGAAGTGGTGACTTCAACGGCCGATTTTGGAGGGGCGGTGGAGACACTGGGCGGATTTGTCTTTTGCTTTTCACAGCCGGCGAACAGAGTCAGCCCCAGAGCGGCGCAAATCAGACAGCCTGGCCGAAAAACATCTTTGATCTTCCGCGCGAGAGCTTGATTCATGTCAGTGTGTTCCTTGGAACTGCGCGAAGATTTTCTCGGCGTTCCCGCGGTAGACCTTTTCGAGCACAGAGTCTGGCAACTCCATGCCATAGATCATCCAGCGTCCCTGGCCGGGGTAGCCCGCATAGGGGAAATACTCATCGGGCGTCTCCAGCCAGCGGAAATAGTTTGCGTACATCTGCTCCTGCGGCTCGCTGTCGGTTCCAAACAGGATGCGATCCTGATAATCAAGGAAGAATTTTCGAGCCCGGCGGGGCTGGCGCCCGAGTTCCGCCTCGCGGGCGCCGAATTCGACGTACATGTTGGGAAATTTGTTCAGCCAGTCGGAGACGGCATCGAGATTCTCTGGCCAATTGGCGACATGGAGGGCAATGAATGTCGTGTGCGGGTGCTTTTCGATGACGTGATTTCTCTCCGCGAGAAGCCTTGCCTTGCCGCGAAATTGCGGCGCGGAAAAATTCCAGGCGGGATTCTCGTTCAATTCCTCATAACGTTCGTTGTGCCGGTCGAGCGGCGTGAAAAACGCCTCGGGATCCGAGGTGTGAATGGCCACGGGAATTCCCAGGCGACCGCATTCCTCCCAGATCGGGTCGAGCCTGGGGTCGTCGACCGCGATGAACTGACCCGACCTATCTTTAACACCAAGGCCCAGGTCCTTCAGAACCTTCAGCCCGCGGGCGCCGCGACGTACCGCGTCGTCCAGTTGCGCGACCATTTCCGCGCTGAAATTGGAGTTGTCGATTTTGCTCCAGTCCATCTGAGTGAAGACGATGAAGCGGTCCGGGTAAGGCTTGACCATTTTGTCAATCACGCTCTGAAGCTTGTCTCCCCACATTCCCGTGAGGATAACGATCTTTTGCACATTTGCCGCGTCCATTCTCCGAACGACCTCTGCGGGGGGGATCTTTTCGCCATCGCCATAGGGATCATTCACGTGGTTGTGAACGTCGATCACGGGGAATCTCGCGCGAGGAGTTTCGTGGACGGCGGTGTGGAGCATGGACTTGGGATCGTAGTCTTTCAGAAGCAAGGTCATGTTCTCTGAGGCATGGGGATCCGGCTTGTAGCGCAGGTCCTGCAACCTTGCGGGCAACGCTGATAAGGCGATTAGGAAGAGGGCGAAGAGCGCTGGCAAGGAGATTCGCAGATGTTTGAGAGCGCCTCGATGAACTGTGCAGTGCATGATGGCTCCTACGGATGGCCCGGGATGAGTTGTCTTTGTTGGGCGGCCTGACGTGTTTCAAGCGATCTGGCTTCTTGCGAAAAACTCCAAGAACTGTCATTCCGATGGCGGTGCTGCCCGAGGAACCTGCTTTTTCTTGGACCTTTCGCGAAAGCGGGCTTCTCGCTTCGCTCGAAAGACAAAAAGTGGAGTTTTTCCCAACACCTGGAGTTTACAGAAAATCGAAAGGAAAAGAAATAAAAAGAATATAAACGAAAGGGAACGAATTGCCTAAGAAACGGGGATTGCCTCCAGATTCAGGACTTCAAAGGGCTGAAGGTCAAGTGTGAGCGGTTGACCACCTTCCAAAGTGACAGTTTTTTTCGTGTGATCGCTTTTCCAGGCTGAACGTACGTTGAACCGCTGCGGAGCGCCCGCGGGGAGCTCGAACACCTGGCCGGTTTCGAGAGAGAAACTCTGAGGATGATCGCTCGGATTCCGCAACGTGATGATTCCCTTCTCCGGTGACCAGGCAGCCCAGCCATAGACTTCGAGCTTGGCGGGATCGCCGCCGATCCAGTGAGTATCGACTAGCGTTGCGGCATTGTGGCGGGACCAGTCCGCAGCTTCGGCAAGGGTGTCCCAATCCGTCGATGACAGAAGGGAGTGCGTGATGTATAGCTCCTGCAGTTGCGTGCCACTGCCGAAATAATCGTGTATTTCGTGCGTGAAGGCGTGTCCAGGATCATCGCTGAGATGTTCGGCTTGTCGCGCATAGACGATTCCGTGGAGCATGAGCGAGTTCAGAGGAAATAGGGGCCCCTTTTTCACAATGCCGGCATAGGTTTCTGCGTCTCGATAGGTAATCCATTTCTCGCGCCAGGGCCCGGTGCCGGCAAAACTAGTGTCCTCGCCGCCGCGCCAAATGGAATCGGCGTAACGCAACCAGAAGGGGGAGGGATAAGTCCCGGTGGTGAGATTCACAAAGATGTCGGGCTTCACGGTGCGCCATTCTTCGATCAGGCTGATCGCTGCATGGAAATCGCTGTCGAATTCGCTCCCCGGAAAGACGCTGTTCACATTACCGGTACCGTCGATCTTGAACTGGTTGATTCCGTATTTGCGGATGAAATCGAGCGTGACATCGTGGAAACGCGCAAAATATTTCGGGCCGGAAAGCGCAAAGCCTCCTTCATTCACTTCGAAGCGTTGTTCGACTCCGTACTTCATGCGCTCTTCCTTGGCCTTGTCGTAGCCACCCCAGGGGGAAAGCCAGATGCCGGGCGCGGCACCGAATTGAGCGGCTGCTGCCTTGACGGGAGTGAAGCCGTCTGGAAAACCGGAGTTGAAGCTCCAGAGGGTGCGAGGATCGTCCCAGCCATCGTCGAAGAGGAAGGAATCGAGCTTTACGCCGCGCTTAACGGTGAGCTCTTCACCAAGAGCATGGATGGCATCGAGTGCCGCGGCCTGATCGTAGCGATTGCCAAAGCCGAGGTCGAACCAGGAGTTGTAATGGAGGAAAGGACGATAGGGGTGAGCGCGCTCCCGTTCGACGTAGTTCAGGAAGCCGCGGCGCATCTGGCCGGCGGGCGAAACACCAATGACCGACGAGTACTTGAGGCTTTGCCCCGCCTTCAGCGGCAGTTCGCGTTCGATGCCACAGCGGACATTCTGCTGCTTGACAGCACAGCGGCTAAGCGGGTGTTCGAACCCAAGAAAGACGTTGCCCGCGGTGACCGGAGAGCCCTTCACCGTGCCGACGACTTCGGCCGAGGCTAATCTGAAGTCGAACAAGCGAACTTCGCGAAACGCCATGTCGGTTTCCGAAGAGAGAGAGATCTCCTGCCGTATGTAGTTATCACCGTCCCGCATCTCGGCGGACCACACCGCGGAGAGCCTTGAGGTGGGGTCCAGGAGGTGAACCACTACGCGCTTCCCTGCGAAGTGCTCCTCCAGGCGGGAGGATTGCGTGTTTGCCTCCATATTTTCAATGCGAGGTGGTTCCTCAAGTTTCAGCGAAGATGCCTTCAGCGTGCGCCCGTCTGCCAAGACCAGGATGAAGACATCCCGGGGCAATCGAATTGGCGCCGCACTTGCCGGCGCAGCGAAGGAAACACCTCGCAGCATCTCATTGGCGGTAGACCACTTGGCCGTCAGAACTTCATTTTTCAAGACGATCGTGTTCTCGTACAACGCGAGGTCCGGCTCTCCGGGCTGCAGTCCATAGAGGTAACCGTTCTGCGCTGCAGCGGGAAGCACAAGCAGGCACGACGGGGCCGCAACAAGCGCAGCGAAGCAGAGCAACTCATGCAGTTTCATCAGAATTCCTAAGCGAGGAGGCAATTCAATCCCCGGTAGCCAACCACGTTTCGTCCCGGAGCGAGTCGGTGTGACACCGCGATTGTACTGGAAGAGAAGCAATATGGGCGCGCCATTTGTTAGTATCGATCTGGAGTTTTCCTGACGAGGAGCGCTATGGGTAATTCCCCGGTAGAGAAAGATCCTTTTGTAGCCATGGTGACGGCACGCGCCGAAGTCGACTTGCGCCTAAGCGATTTCCACCCCCGGTCGATGCTCGCCGCTCCCGTGCATGAGATTCGCATGCCGAAATTCCCGGTCATCGACTATCACAACCATCTGGACGCGCAAGAGCCACGAGACGTGCTGCACATTATGGACGAGTGCAGAATCGAGCGCATTGTCAACATCAGCATGCACACGGGCAAAATGGCACTCGAAATGATTCGCAAATTCCATTCGGTGGCACCGGACCGATTCGCTACCTATGGCTGGATGGACTGGAGCGACGTGCAGTCCGCTGGATTCTTCGAACGGAGCGTCGAACGGCTCGAACAGCTCGTGGAGCACGGCGCGTGCGGATTGAAAATCTGGAAGGACCTAGGAACCAAAGTTCGCGGCACAGACGGAAGTCTGCTGCGCATCGATGATGAGCGATTGGACCCGGTGTACGAAAAAGCGGCGACTCTGGGCGTGCCGATCATGTACCACATTGCCGATCCGGACGCTTTTTTCCTGCCGATTGATGCGGCAAACGAACGCTACGAAGAGCTGGCGGCTCATCCGGAGTGGAGCTATTACGGCTCGCACTATAGCAAGCTGGAACTGTTGGCACAGCGCGACCGCGTGATCGCGCGTCATCCGAAAACGACGTTTGTCGGCGCTCACGTGGCCGAGCATCCCGAAGATTTGGCGTATGTGACCCGGTTGTTGGAACAAAACCCGAATCTTCACGTGGACATCGGGGCTCGCTGCGCGGAGCTCGGCCGGCAGCCGTACACGGCGCGCGAGTTTTTCCTGAAGTTTTCGAATCGCATCCTGTTTGGAACGGATTTGATTCCTGAAGTCACGATGTACAGGTTGCATTACCGATTTCTGGAGACGCGCGACGAGTACTTCGAATACCCGTCTCACGCTTCGCGGCAGGGGCGATGGAATATTTATGGACTGTATTTGCCAGATGAGGTTTTGCGCAAGGTGTACCGTGAGAATGCGATCCGGCTGCTCGATAAGCGCTAGGGCGCGCAGCCGGAATTTATGGAATATCGGATGCAGGCTGGCGGCTACATAGGTAGCGGCGAGTGGCTAGACAAGGCGAGAAAGACAGCGCTACCGGGAAACGGGAAGAGAGAGAACAGCCACCCCGTAATTGGCCAGCGTCACCACGGTCTTCGACCCACCTTCTAGCACATCACCCATAGCAGCAGGCAACGAAATCGTTTGGGGTGCGCCGGAGAAGTTGATCAGCACGTACACCACACTGTGTGCGCCGTAGCGCGGGGAGACTTCGACACCAGATGGGACTGGGCCGAAGGCGGGTTTGACACCGCTGTCTTCGGTCATCCATTTCGCAGCCTCGGCCATGGCTTTGGGATCGAGCCACGCTCCGATATACGTGATACGGCCCTTGCCGACTCTGCGCGTGATGGCAGCGGGTTGACCGTCGAGCCAGCCGTTGCTTTTGCCGTAACGCATCAGGACTTCTGCGCCGTCCTTCGTGCTCAGCAGCTCCGCCCATAGTTGCGACTCGCCACTGCCCCACTTCCCTTCGATAGGGACGGGCTGGGTCAATGCGTAGTATTGTTCGACGCGGCCGCCTAGCAGACTCTCGAGCGGGCCCGGCTGACGCTCCGGTTGCAGCGAATTGTCGTCGTCCTTCATTCCCGAACGCTGGCCGAGAACGAGGTGGCCACCGCCCTCAACGTAAGAAATGAGATTTTTGGCCGCGGCATCAGACAGGACGTTCAATCCTGGCGCAACAACCAGTTTGTATCCGGTAAGGGAAACGGTCGGGGGAATAATATCCACGGACTGTGCAATTGCCCGGAGCGGCCCGTAGTAGCTGACAATTTCGTCCTGGGGATTGTACTTGTTGTTGTGCTTCTGCCATTGGATGGCCCAGCGGCTGTCGTAAGAATGAAGGATGGCGACTTCGGATTTGACGGAAGTGCCGGCCAAGACCGGTCCGGCCTTTTCGAATTCCTTGCCGACTTCGGCAACCTCCGCGTACAACGGAACGGGCGTGCCATCGCTGCCGACAAGAGTGCCGTGGTATTGCTCCTGGCCATTCAGCGCGCTGCGCCATTGCCAATAGCTGACGGCATCAGCGCCATGCCCCACGTCGTGCCACGCCATTGCGCGCACTTCGCCCTTATCGAGCGAATTATTGATGTCGGCCCAATTCACGAACCCTGGCTGAGTCTCGATGACCCAGAAGTTCTTTTGCCTGAAGCCGCGCGTAAGGTCGTGCGTCGCACCATTGCGTACAGGATCGAGGTGGCCTTCGCCAACGTAGTCATCCCAGGCCGCCATATCCAGGTCCTGTTCGACGGTGTAATGGTCGTAGCCATCAAACCAGCCCATGGTGTTGGTAGTGATGAATTGGAATGGATCGGAATTCGCACGGATCGCGTCCAGCTGATTCCTCTGGTAGCTGCGCCAAGTGTCGCTGACAAAGCGCATCCAACAGAGCAACAAGCCTGGATTGCCGTAGCCCACCTGGATGGGAATCTGATCCCAGGCCGTGTAGGTCTGGCTCCAGTAGGCGGTCGTCCAGCGCGCGTTCAGATTATCGAGCGTGCCGTAGCGGGCTTTCAGCCACTGCTCGAACTGAGCCCGGGTTTCGGGATCGAAGGAGACTTCAGCGTATTCATTGTCGATCTGCCAGCCGATGACGTAGGGGTTGTGACCAAAACGCTTGGCCATTTGATCGGCAATCTTGCGGGCCATTTCGCGATATTTCGGGTTCGCCCAGTTGAAATGCTGGCGGTTGCCGTGCTGCGCCCGCCGCCCATCTTCGGACACGCGGAGGGTCTCCGGATACTTCTGCGTTAGCCATGCCGGTGGGGCTGCAGTCGGAGTGCCAAGCACCACGAAAATATTGTATTTGCCCGCAGCAGTGATCGCACGGTCGAGCCAATCGAGGTCGTAGTGGCCTTCTTCCGGCTCCATACGGCTCCAGGCAAATTCGCCGACGCGAACCATGTGGACCCCAGCTTGCCGCATGAGGGCGAGATCAGCGTCCCAACGCGATTCCGGCCACTGCTCGGGATACCAGGCGGTGCCCAACAACAAGGGTGGAGGAGATTGCGCCAGGAGAACACTGCTGAGGAAGAGGGATGAGAGCATCAGAACAAGCAAGGAGAGAAGAAGTTCAGGGGCAGACATTGATTTGGTCATGGATGGCTCCGGCAGAACTGATTATAGCCACGAATGAAAGCCGAGACGAAAGAAGGGGCTGGCCAACGCCGCTGTGAGTTTTTAGGAACTGCAAGGCACTCCGATGTGGAAATTATGCGCCCGTTGCTATAGTCTGGCGCCTCATTCCTATTGGCCTGCTGGCGAAGGACGAGCGATGGAACTCACGCGAGCCGATGGCTCACTCTATAATCCGGACCTGGCGCCAATCCCGGCGGAAAGGCGTTCCTGGGGGACGTATAACTACGCATCCCTGTGGGTAGCCATGAGCGTGTGCATTCCCACGTACATGCTGGCGTCCGGGCTTATCGCGGGCGGGATGGACTGGATTCAGGCGGTGGGAACGATCCTGCTCGGGAATCTGATTGTCCTGATTCCGATGCTGCTGAATGCGCATGCGGGCACCCGGTATGGAATTCCCTTCCCCGTATTTGTGCGCGCTTCTTTTGGGACACGCGGCGCGAATGTGCCGGCGGTGCTGCGCGCGCTGGTTGCTTGCGGCTGGTTTGGGATACAGTCCTGGATTGGCGGGCAAGCGATCTACTCGATGCTGCTGATCGTCGGGCCTGGGGCATCTCGCATTCCCGGCTGCCACTGGATGTGCTTCCTGCTGTTCTGGGGCGTGAACATGTGGGTGATCTGGCGCGGCATTGAAACCATCAAGTTTCTCGAGGGAATCGGCGCGCCATTCATGCTGGTTGTCGGCCTGCTTCTGCTCTTGTGGATCACCCGCAAGGCGGGCGGGCTTGGACCTGTGCTGCATACCCCGAGCAAATTCCAAAGTACGGCGGAATTCCTGCGGTTCTTCATTCCCTCGCTCACGGGGATGGTAGGCTTTTGGGCGACAGTAGCGCTGAATATTCCCGACTTCACCCGCTATGCCAAATCACAACGGGCGCAGATGGTGGGGCAGGCCCTCGGACTGCCAACCGCAATGACGCTGTATTCGTTCATTGGCGTCGCGGTGACTTCCGCCTCGGCCGTAATCTTTGGCGAAGCGATTTGGGACCCGGTGGTGCTGCTCGGACGATTCAACCGGCCGTTGATTGCGCTCATTGCTCTCGTGGCCCTCCTCATAGCCACGCTGAACACAAATGTGGCTGCAAACGTCGTGTCTCCCTCGAATGACTTTTCGAACTTGCGGCCGAGCCTGATCTCGTTTCGAACGGGCGGGCTGATCACCGGTGTGGTGGGCATCCTGATGATGCCCTGGAAGCTGTTGAGCAGCTTCAGTTCCTACATTTTTGGATGGCTGGTGGGATGTTCGGCTCTGCTCGGGCCGATTGCGGGAATCATGATCTGCGATTACTACCTGGTGAGGAACCGCCAACTCGTTGTGGAGGATCTGTATCGGCATGGGGGTACGTACGAGTATTGGAGAGGGTTCAATCCGACGGCGCTGATATCCCTGGTCGCAGGCATTGCGGTGGCCCTGATTGGCCTGGTAATCCCGGAACTTCATTGGCTGTACGACTATGCATGGTTTGTTGGCTTTGTGATTTCTGGAGGCTTGTACACAACGTGGATGCGCCGCGCGGCCGTTGTGGAAATGGGCGATGCGGCCGAGAATGCCTCTTGAAGGATGTGACTCGTACTTTTACTCTCTTTTCATCCCGCGCGGAGTAGCGTTGTCCAACGGAAAATCGGGGGGAGCTGTTGACGGAGAATCGAAGGGTTGGGGAATCGGTAAACGCGCTCGGTGAACTTCTGCCGCCTTTGACGCGCAATGAGGCTGCAATCGAGGCGGCGAGGTGCCTGATGTGTTATGACGCTCCTTGCACGCAGGCTTGCCCTACCCACATTGACATTCCGAGCTTCATTAAGAAGATCGCCAGCCGCAACCTACGCGGGTCGGCGCGCGCGATTCTGGAGTCGAATCTCTTGGGCGCCACCTGTGCGCGGGTGTGCCCGGTGCAGGAACTGTGCGAGGGCGCTTGCGTACTCGGGGCCGAGCACAAGCCGATCGCGATTGGCCGGTTGCAGCGCTATGCGATGGACTTCGCATACGGGCAGGGACTCGCGCTGTTCCATCGGGGCCCAGACACGGGGAGCAAGGTGGCGATTATCGGAGCGGGTCCCGCGGGATTGTCATGCGCGGGGGAACTTGCAAAGCGCGGGCACAGGGTAACACTCTTTGAAAAGCGCGACCTGGCCGGCGGGCTTTCGACCTACGGCATTATCGGGCTCAGGGAACCTATAGAAGTCGCGCTGGCTGAAGTTGCCATGCTCGGCAATCTGGGCATCAAGATTGAGGTTTCGAGAGAGCTCGGAAGGAACCTCACCCTCGCGGAACTGCAAACCAATTTTGATGCGGTGTATCTCAGCGTGGGACTGGGGGCGACGACCACCTTGGGCATTCCCGGCGAAGAATACATCTTTGATGGGCTCGAATATATCGAGCAGAGCAAGCTCGATGAGCAAAAGCTAGTCGTCGGTAGAACTGTGTTGGTGATTGGAGCAGGAAACACCGCGATCGATTGCGCCACCATTGCGAAGCGTCTCGGAGCTTCGCACGTCACTATGGTGTATCGCCGGTCAGAAAAAGAGATGACGGCTTACGCGCACGAGTACGCCTTCATCAAACACGAAGGCGTGCGATTTTCCTTCCTGACACAACCGATTCGAGTGCTGGTAGAAAATGGGATCGTGAAGGGGCTCGAGTGTGTACGCATGAGTCTAGGGGCCCCGGATGCGTCAGGCCGCCCCGCGCCGCAAACGGTGCCGGGCTCTGAATTTACTCTTCCCGCGGATCAGGTCGTGAAAGCCACGGGCCAGGAAAAGCCGTGGCTTGCTTCCCTGCTGAAACTGAGGACGGACAAGGGTTTTATTCAAGTGAGCGAGAAATTCGAAACAAGCTTGCCGGGTGTATACGCAGGGGGAGACTGCATTCGCGCACGCGGAGCCGCCTCGACCGTGATGGCGGTGCAGGACGGTAAACTGGCTGCTCGGGCGATTCATGAAAGGCTGGTGGCGCATGGCTGACCTCGGCATCAATTTTGCGGGCATCCGCTCGCCGAATCCGTTCTGGCTGGCTTCCGCGCCGCCAAGCAACTCGGGCCTGCAGGTGCATCGAGCATTCGAGGCGGGGTGGGGCGGGGCTGTGTGGAAGACGATTGGCGCGCCGGTGCTGAATGTCTCCAACCGTTATGGCGCGTGGCACTTCGGTGGGCAGAAGATGCTGGCCATCAATAACGTGGAATTGATTTCGGACCGGCCGCTCGAGGTGAACCTGCGCGAGATTAGAGAGCTGAAGCGGGCGTGGCCGGACCGTGCTGTCATTGTTTCCGCGATGGTGGAGTCAAAGGCAGAAGCCTGGCATGACATTATTCGTCGGATTCAGGATACGGGGGCAGACGGAATCGAATTGAATTATGGATGTCCACATGGAATGAGCGAGCGCGGCATGGGCAGCGCGGTCGGACAGGTGCCGGAATATTGCGAGCAGATCACGCGCTGGGTCATGGAAGTAGCCAAGATTCCGGTGATCGTCAAGCTAACGCCAAATATTTCCGATATCGTCATGCCTGCACGCGCGGCTGTGGCCGCGGGCGCGAGCGCGATCTCGCTTATCAATACGATTAACTCGATCATCGGCGTCGATCTGGACACCCTTGAAATCACGCCGAATATTGGTGGCAAGGGCGGCCATGGCGGTTATGCCGGACCCGCCGTGAAGCCTATCGCGTTGAATATGCTGGCCGCGCTGGGAAGGGATTCTGTCGTCAGTGGATCGAGACTACCCATTTCCGGAATGGGCGGCATTTCTGACTGGCGCGACGCAGCGGAATTCTTGCTACTTGGTGCCCGCAGCCTTCAAGTTTGCACCGCCGTGATGCACTACGGGTTCCGGATTGTCGAGGATTTGTGCGACGGCCTGTCTAACTGGATGGATGAAAAAGGATTCGCGACGATACCGGAAGTGGTCGAAAAGAGCCTGCATCGCGTCTCGGATTTCAACAGTTTTGATCTTTCTTTCCGCGCGGTGGCGCGCATTGACCAGAAGAAGTGCATCCGCTGCAATCTTTGTTACGTGGCCTGCAACGATACCGCTCACCAATGCATTGATCTGATTGCGAAGGACGGTTCCGTCGTGCAGCCTTATTCGTATGATATCCGCACGAACGGCAAAGATAGGGCCATCGACTCGCGGCCGGGCGTTCGCGTGCGGGAAGAAGATTGCGTAGGCTGCCGGCTCTGCTACAACGTGTGCCCCGTGGAAGACTGCATCGGAATGGTGGAAGAGCCTTCCGGACGGCCGCCGATTACGTGGAAAGAGATCTCCGATTCTCAGCGGGAAGTGACGGAAGATTGGGAAAAGATGAAGCAATACCGCGAGAAGATGGGAATTCACATTCACTGAGGACGTTTGAGGAGCAAGGAATGGCGTTGGTGATTCGAAACGGCGAAATTGTCAATGCGGGCACACGGGCGCAGGGAGATATTTTCGTTGAGAATGAAACGATCACGCGCATCGGCAAGCATCTCGAGGCGCCCCCGAACACGGAGATTATCGATGCCACAGGGAAGCTCGTTTTTCCTGGGTTCATCGATCCGCACGTGCACATCTATCTTCCCTTCATGGCGACGTTTGCCAAGGATACGCACGAGACAGGGAGCATCGCCGCACTTGTCGGTGGAACGACGACGTACATCGAAATGTGCTGCCCGAACCGAAATGACGACGCGCTCGAGGGTTATCAGCTCTGGAAGTCCAAGGCCGAGGGGAAGAGCGCGTGCGACTACGCCTTCCACATGTCGGTCACCAAATTCGTAAAGGAGACGGAATCGCAATTAAGGCAGATCGTTGCCGACGGAACGGCATCCTTCAAGATCTTTCTGGCGTATAAGAATTTCTTTGGCGTTGACGATGGTGAGATGTTCCAGACGCTCGAACTGGCAAAGCGCCTGGGCGTAATTGTGACCGCGCACTGCGAAAATGCCGAGCTTGTGGCGCGCCTCCAACAAAAGCTGGTGGCGGAAGGCAAGACCGGGCCGGAGTGGCATGAGCCCAGCCGGCCGGAATCGGTCGAGGCAGAGGGTACGGGACGGTTTGCAACGTTTCTCGAGAATACAGGCGCGACGGGATACGTCGTGCATCTTTCGTGCGAGAAGGCCCTAGGGGCAGCACTCGGAGCGAAGTCGCGCGGAGTGAAGATATCCGTCGAGTCGGTGCTGCCACATTTCCTTCTGGATAAGACCTACGCCGAACGCCCGGGCGTCGAAGGGATGAAGCACGTGATGTCGCCTCCGTTGCGTTCGAAGCACAATCAGGCTGTCTTATGGAACGCTTTGGGACAGGGTTCGATCGACACGGTAGGCACGGACCATTGCCCCTTCGATACAGAACAGAAGCTTCTGGGCAGAGATACATTCGTCAACATTCCGAATGGTATCCCGGGAATTGAAGACCGCGTGAACCTTCTCTATACGTACGGGGTGAAGCGGGGGCGACTGGATTTGGATCGATTTGTGGACGCGGCAAGCACGCGCGCTGCGAAACTGTTTGGGCTTTACCCGCGAAAAGGCACAATCGCCGTGGGGAGCGATGCTGACCTGGTGGTGTATGACCCGAACTACCGTGGCATGGTGTCCGTAAAGACTCAGCACGCGAACAACGATTACAACGGTTTCGAAGGCATGGAGATCGAAGGCCGACCGTCGGTTGTCACGGTGCGCGGCAAAGTGCAGGTCCGCGATGGCAAATTCGTCGGTGAGCGCGGATGGGGCAAACTGCTGAAGCGCGAACCGTGCCATTTTTGAGTGAATACCATGAGCCTGAATCCCAAACGAACTGTAGCCGAATTGAAGGAGCTTCGCGCTCTTACGGGCAACGAAAACGGCGCCCAGCGCGTGGCCTGGACCGATACGTGGCTGAAAGCACGCGACTGGTTTGCCGCCAAAGTGAAGGAACTGCCCATTGAACATCACTACGACGCGGCAGGCAACAATTGGGTCACCCTTAAGGGCACAAGCGAAAAAACGCTGCTGATTGGCGGGCATTTGGATTCCGTGCCGAATGGTGGCTGGCTCGATGGGGCGCTGAACGTGCTGGCGGGACTTGAGGTGTTGCGGCGAATCGCTGCGGAGTTTGACGATCGGCCTCCCGTCACCGTTCGCCTGGTCGACTGGGCCGATGAAGAAGGAGCGCGGTTTGGCCGTAGCTTGCTGGGCTCCTCGGCGTTTGCTGGAACACATTCCATCGAGGCCGACCGGCTTCGGACGGATCGCGACGGCATGCAACTGGAGGATGCGTTACGCCGCTGTGGGGTGGACATCACGAGATTTCCCGAAGCCCGGAAAGAACAGAAGAACGCGAAGGCGTACCTCGAGTTGCACATCGAACAAGGCCCCGTTCTCGAGCGAATGGGATTGCCACTGGGCGTCGTACTTGGCACGAAGGGCGTGGAGCGCCACATCGTCACTTTCCATGGGCAGGAAGCGCACTCCGGGTCCACGCCAATGAACGCGCGGCGAGATGCGTTGGCTGCGGCAGCGAAACTGGCGCTCGAGATTCGCAATATCGCCAAGAAGCACGAAGACGCCGTGTGTACGATGGGAAGTGTGAAGACCTTCCCGGGAATCGTCACCGCTGTGGTTGGCCGCTGCGAAGTTACGCTCGATCAGCGTGATTTGAACCGGAACGTCCTTGCAGGGATGTATCAGGAGGCCCAAGAAGCCAGCAAACAATTCGCCTCCGAGGAACACTGCACGGTCGAGTGGTCACGGCTGTGGAATATCGAGCCGATCGCCTTTCACCCGCATTTGTTGGACCTGTGCGAGCAGGCTATTCGCGAAATTTCCGGCACATCCCATCGCATGCCTTCGGGCCCGCTCCACGACGCGGCCGAGGTCTCGCGCGCGGGAATTCCCACTGTTATGATGTTCGTACAGTCGTTGAAGGGGATAAGCCACAACAAAATTGAAGACACCAAGGAAGAGCATCTCGAAATGTCCGTCGCGGCGCTCGACCGGTTGGCCTCGAAAACGATGACTTGGATCCAGCAGCAACCCTGACGCTCCAGAATTTGCCGCAAGGAAGGACACAGATCATGGACTCCCATTCCCGAAAGATCGTGCAGGAAAATCGTGATTACACCATGTTCTCGTGGTCGGTGCAGGGGGCGTCGACTCCCGTTCACATGAAGCGCGGACAGGGCGTGTGGTTCTGGGATGGAGATGACAATCGCTGGCTGGATTTCAGCTCGCAACTGATCAATCTGAACGTCGGGCACCAGCATCCCAAAATGCTGGAAGCCATCAAGAAACAGGTGGATGAACTTTGCTTCGCCGGCCCGAGTTTCGCGACGGAACCGCGCGGCTTACTCGGCAAGAAACTGGCCGAAGTCACCGGCCTGGCCAAGGCGTTCTTCACTCTGGGCGGCTCAGAGGCCAACGAGAATGCGATGAAGATCGCGAAGCTGTTCACAGGACGTGAAAAGATCATCACGCGTTACCGTTCCTATCATGGCGCAACGATGGGATCGATGAGCGCTTCGGGCGACCCACGACGCTGGCCGGTGGAACCGGGCATTCCCGGAATTGTGCGGGTCTTCGACCCGTATTGTTATCGCTGTCCCTTCGGTCAAAAGGTCGAGACCTGCCATCGCGAATGCGTTTCTCATATTGAAGAAGTGATCCAGATGGAGGGACCGGGAACGATTGCGGCCGTGATGACGGAGGGAATCACGGGATCAAATGGCTTGCTTGTTCCTCCGGATGATTACTATCCGAAGCTGCGAGTGATCTGCGACAAATACGGCATTTTGATGATCGACGACGAAGTGATGAGCGGATTCGGGCGCACGGGCAAGTGGCTCGCCACGCAACACTACGGGATTCGCCCCGATATCGTGACATGCGCCAAAGGCCTGACCAGCGGCTACCTTCCCCTCGGCGCCGTGATTGTTTCCGGGCCGATTGCGGACTATTTCGAGACGAACATGCTCTGGGGCGGGCTGACCTACAGCGGCCACCCGGTTTGCTGCGCGGCTGCTGTGGCGAATCTGAATCTGTACGAAGAAGAGCACATCTTTGCCAATGTCGAGCGGCAAGGGCACTACCTTGCATCGCGACTGGAAGCAATGAAACAGAAATACCGGTGCGTTGGCGACGTGCGGTACAAAGGGCTTTTCAGCGTGCTGGAACTCGTGAAAGACAAAGTTACGCGCGAACCTCTCGCTCCTTTCAACGGCAGCAGCCCGGAGATGGCCAATCTCGCCGGCCACTTGAAGAGCAAGCATCTTTACGCGTTCAGCCGCTTCAACATGCTTTGGGTCTGTCCTCCGCTCGTCATCACTGAGAACGAACTCTCCCTCGGATTGAACATCATTGAAGAGGCTTTGGCATTGGTGGATCGAACGCTGTCTCCGTCCGCAAGCGGACAACCCGTGGAAGCCCTGTCGCGCAAGTAAAATAAACAGACGCTTTAGCGAAAGGCGCCGGTGGAGCCAGAAGTGTGTTTGCTGGTACACTTCCTCCCTCGCTCCCGCGGCCTGAAGAAGCCAAACTGTGCCGCACGGCGACGCCCGCCCGAGAAAGGATTCTGGAATG
>Ga0187781_10000457_pt1 | contig 29075 bp, 24 predicted proteins | sample 0715_SJ02_MP02_2_FD_132447 | JGI IMG/M metagenome (GOLD analysis project Ga0187781, IMG submission 132447) | Tropical peat soil microbial communities from peatlands in Department of Meta, Colombia - 0715_SJ02_MP02_20_MG | ecosystem: Environmental > Terrestrial > Soil > Wetlands > Peat | place... | reverse complement strand
TCCATGTCCAGATATTGCAGGTGTTTCTGCTTGTCGCACACGATTACGTTCACGTAGTTCTGGCTTCGGAGACAATGATCGGCGACCGATAGCAGGCAGTTCACGTCAGGCGGCAGGTAAATGCGCGTAACATTCGCACTCTTGTTGACAACGACATCCAGGAAACCCGGATCCTGATGGGTGAAGCCGTTATGATCCTGGCGCCACACGGTGGAAGTAATCAACAAATTCAAAGACGCGATTGCCTGGCGCCAGGAGAGCTGCCGGCTCATCTCCAGCCACTTGGCATGCTGATTGAACATCGAATCGATGACGTGAACGAACGATTCATAAGTCGACAGAAAACCGTGCCGTCCGGTGAGGAGATAGCCTTCCAGCATCCCCTCCATGGTGTGTTCACTGAGCATCTCCATCACGCGACCATCGCGGGAGAGCTCGCCGCCATCGCGATCCTCAGGAAAGAATTCCTCAATCCAGAATTTCTTGCTCACGCTGTAGATCGCGTCAAGCTTGTTTGAAGTGGTCTCGTCGGGACCAAAAACCCGGAAGTTATTTGGGTTTCGCTTCATCACCTCGGCCAGGAAAGCGCCCAGCGGACGGGTGTTCTCAGCCCTGTTCCGCGCCGGCTTTTCGCATGAATTCGCGTAATCGCGGAAATCGGGCAGCCGCAGGGCTTTCTTAAGGCGTCCACCGTTGGCGTGAGGATTCGCGCTCATTCGCCGGCTGCCTGATGGCGCCAATTCGCGAAACGTCGCCGCCAGCCCGTCGCCATCGAAGAATGTTTCCGGCTTCTGCGAGTGCATCCAACTCTCAAGAATTCGCAGCTGTTCGGGATCTTTCTTGGCATCCGGCAGAGGCACCTGGTGGGCTCGCCAGAAACCCTCAAGATAATGGCCTTCAACCTCGCGCGGGGCAGTCCACCCCTTCGGCGAGCGCAGCACGATCATTGGCCAGCGCGGGCGGTCCGTAGCCCCATGCTCGCGCGCAGCCTGCTGGTGCGCACGGATCTCCCGAATACAATGCTCCGCAGTTGCCGCCATCGCTTGATGCATGGCGTCGATGTCGGAGCCCTCGACAAAATGAGGTGTCCAGCCATAACCGCGGAAGAGACTCTCCAGCTCTTCGTGGGAGATGCGCGCGAGCAGAGTCGGATTGTTGATCTTGTAGCCATTCAGGTGAAGGATGGGCAGCACCGCGCCGTCGCGAGCCGGGTTCAAGAACTTATTGATGTGCCAGGAAGTCGCCAGCGGGCCAGTTTCCGATTCTCCGTCGCCAACAACCGCCGCCACGATCAATTCAGGATTGTCGAACGCTGCGCCACACGCATGGGAGAGCGAGTAGCCGAGCTCTCCGCCTTCGTGAATCGATCCGGGCGTCTCAGGAGTGCAGTGGCTGTCGATTCCGCCGGGAAACGAGAACTGTTTGAAGAACTCGCGCAGCCCATGGGCATCCAGACTTTTCTCCGGATAGATCTGGAATACGTGCCTTCAAGATACGCCGGCCCCAGGACGCCGGGCGCTCCATGACCAGGTCCGGCGATAAAAATCATGTCGAGCTCGTACTTTCTAATGAGCCGGGTCAAATGAACGTAGATAAACGACAACCCCGGGCTCGACCCCCAATGGCCAAGCAGCCGGTTCTTAATGTGGTCCGGCCGCAGCGCCTCTGTCAGCAGCGGGTTTTCCTGCAGGTAGATCATGCCCAGGCTGAGATAATTGCAAGCCCGCCAGTAGGTTTCCACGCTGCGCAGTTCGTCCGCACTGAGTGGTGTGGCCGCAATTGTGGATCGAGTGGGAGCATATGGGCTGAGACTCTGGATTTCGGCTGGAATGTTGGCTTCGAGAATGCTCATGGGGTCACCCCTCTGGACAGGCTATCCTGAAGGGCGACGGGTGACAAACGGGTTCTCAGTGGATAATCACAGGTGAGGGTTTTGTGCAGTCCTCGGACCGCGCAGGATGGGTAACAGGAAGTCGGCTCGCAGGAAACTGTGAACTCGTTTCCGTCGTCGTGGATATCCCCGCCAACAGCGCAGTGTTGACCCAACCGTACACTCCAAAAGGAACGGCCTGTTGAGAACACGGGCAGAAAGCGGACACTCGGCCAAAAAGCAACAGGGCCGCTTGCGCAGCCCTGTTATAAGTACCGTTCTTTTCTATAAGGTCTTGGTTGCGGGGGGTGGATTTGAACCACCGACCTTTGGGTTATGAGCCCAACGAGCTACCAGACTGCTCCACCCCGCAGGTGAATGATAACAGCGGGGTGCAGCAGGGTCAAACGAAAGGAAAGCCGAGGTCGCAGGTCAATTCAAGCCGAATTCAAACTGATCGAAGCCTGAAAGCGAGAGCTCTCAGCGGCTGAGTTTCTTGCGCTCGCAGGCATCTACGATCTTGGTGGGATCGATGGCCTCGCGGTCAACCTGCTCCTCCAGAATCTTTCCGTCCTTGCCAATCAGAAAATTCACGCGGCGCGCCGCCTTGTATTTGTCGACGTAGATTCCGTATTTCCGCGTCACATCTCCGCCCCAATCGCTGAGCAGCGGGAAGGTAACGCCGATCTGGTCGGCAAAAGCCTTGTTGGCGAAGGGGCTGTCCATGCTCACACCCAGGACCTGGGTGTCGGCGGCTTCCAGCTTTTGCAGGTTCTGCTGGAAAGCCTTCATCTGGGCGGTTCAACCACCAGTGAAAGCAAAAATGTAGAATGCGAGCACGACATTACTCTTGCCGCGATATTCGCTGAGACTGACGTCTTTGAGATTGGAGCCGTCGAGATATTGCAGCTTGAAGTCGGGAGCTTCATCGCCGACCTTGAGCGCTAACCCCGCAGGTTGAGCTTTGCCCTGTGCTCTGACCGGTGGCGCTGCCCATCCGCTTGCGAGCAGTGCGACGGCAAGAATCGCCAAACCACACTTCAGTTTCATGCTTACCCCACTTTCTAGTTTCTCAAGGGTATCGTCCCAGGCGCCGGAGCGTCAAAAGCGGGACTCTGACTTCTCACCGACAACAGAAAGTCAAACTCTGTACAATACGGCATCGCATGGGGGATGCGATGAGCCTCCGTACCGTCAACGACGTTTTCTCCGGCATTTGCGCGCGCGGCCGTGACCGCGTGATGATGCACCGCGAAGCTTCCGATTGGACGACGATTTCCTCCGCGGATCTTTATCGCAATGTCGTGGGGGTGGGGCGCGCACTTGAATCCTGGGGTATTGGCAAGGGCGACCGCGTGGGCATCCTCAGCGAAAACCGCCCGGAATGGACGACAGCCGACTTCGCCATTCTCAGCATCGGCGCCGTCACCGTTCCCATCTATGCCACGCAAACCGCCGAACAGTGCGCTTACATCCTGAAAGACTCCGGCACACGTGTGCTCTTCGTATCGACCGGAGCCCAACTGGAAAAAGCGCTGGCGGCGCGGCAGACTGTGCCGCTGGAGAGAATTGTCGTGATGGATGCCGTGGCTGACAGCAAGGCAGTCTTGATGCGCGACCTGATGCGGAGCGGACCGTCGGGGCCCGATTCGCAATTTGACGCGCGCGCAGTCAGCATTGTGCCCGACGATCTGGCCACGATCATCTACACGTCCGGCACCACGGGAACACCGAAGGGCGCCATGCTCACCCACGGTAATTTGGCGTCGAACATCGCATGTTCGCTGGCGGGGTTCGATATTGGCCAAAAGAAGGAAGAGATTAGCGTGTCCTTTTTGCCGCTATCGCACGTGACCGCGCGGCACGTGGATTTCGCGCTGCTCCACCGCGGGGTTGCCCTGGCCTATTGCCCCGAGATCACCGAACTGCCACGCACGCTGCAGGAAATAAGGCCCGATATCTTCGTTGGCGTTCCGCGCGTTTACGAAAAAATCCGCCAGCAAGCTCTACTGAAGACCGCAGGCTTCCCCAAGAATGCAATCTTTCGCTGGGCCATGAAGGTCGGGCGGGCACACCGGGACGAGATTTGTAATGACGTCAAGCCCGGCTCGCTGACCTGGAAAGTTGCGAATCGCCTGGTATTTTCGAAGGTGCGCGATGCGCTGGGCGGGAAGGCCGAGGAATTCATTTCAGGAGGCGCGCCGTTGGGCATAGAGTTAGCCGAGTGGTACGCCGATATTGGAATTCCAATTCACGAGGGCTATGGTCTGACCGAAACCTCGCCCGTGATTGCCGTTAACACGCCCAAGGCTCACAAAATCGGGACGGTCGGCAAGCCGCTCAGCAACATTGGAGTGCGCATCGCAGACGATGGCGAGGTGCTGGTGCGCGGCCCGTCGGTGTTTAAGGGCTATTGGAATCGTCCCGATGACACCCACGCCGCCTTCGAGGGAGGCGGTTGGTTCAAGACCGGCGACATCGGCAACCTCGATAGCGAGGGCTTCCTTTCGATCACCGACCGTAAGAAAGATCTGATCAAGACTTCCGGCGGTAAGTTCATTGCGCCCCAGCCAATTGAAAACTCGCTGAAGCTGAATCCGCTGATTGGCACCGTGGTCGTGCTCGGCGATCGGCGCAAGTTCCCTGCTGTGCTGATCGCGCCCAATTTTGCGGCTCTCGAAGACTGGGCTCGGAGCCACAAAATTCCTTTTGGCGACCGCGAGGAATTGGTAGCTCATCCCAAGGTGCAGGCGGTTTACGAAGCCATTGTCCAGGATGCGAACGCCAGTCTTGCCCGCTTCGAAAAGCTCAAGCGCGTTGTTCTCATTCCCGAAGAACTGTCGGCAGCTACTGGCACCCTAACGCATACGTTCAAAGTGCGCCGGCGCGGCATTGAAGAGCGCTATCGCAAACTGATCGACGACATGTACGAAAAAGCAGAGGCGGAAGGGCGGTCCCCTTAGGCTGTGTTGCGGATACGGATAGTCTGCGCCCCGCACACGCGCACGCCCTAAAACGAACCGCCGTACAATACATTTATGAGGGATTCATTCATCATCGCCGGCAAGCAATTCCAGTCCCGCTTGATCGTGGGGACTGGCAAATACAGGTCTTTTCAGGAAACAGCGCGGGCGCTCGAGGCAAGCGGCGCGGACATGGTTACGGTTGCCGTGCGGCGCGTCAATCTCGACCGCAGCAAAGAATCTCTGCTCGACTACATCGACCCGAAAAAGTATTTCCTGCTTCCCAACACAGCGGGCTGTTACACCGCAGACGAAACCATCCGCACGGCGCGCCTAGCGCGGGAAGCCGGCCTCTCCAATTGGATTAAGCTGGAGGTGATCGGCGATCAGGCGACGTTGTATCCCGACGTGCAGGCCACGCTGGAAGCGACACGCACACTCGTGAAAGAAGGCTTCACGGTTCTGGCCTACACCTCGGACGATATCGTGGTCGCCAGGCGCCTGGCCGATGCGGGGGCTTCGGCCGTTATGCCGCTGGGTGCACCGATCGGCAGCGGACTGGGCATTCAGAACGCCGCGAATCTGCGCATCCTGCGCGAGATGATCACGGGAGTGCCGCTGATTGTGGATGCGGGCGTGGGCACGGCGTCGGACGCAGCGATTGCGATGGAACTGGGCTACGACGGGGTGCTGATGAATACCGGCATTGCCGGCGCACAGGAACCGGTTCAGATGGCAGAGGCCATGAAGCACGCCGTGATTGCGGGTCGCCAGGCCTACCTCGCCGGACGCATGCCGCGCAAGCTTTACGCGACGGCCAGTTCCCCGCTGGAAGGCGTGGTGCGCTGACGTCTCCGTGATGAGAATTATTTCTTTGCCTGTCCGATTGGAGATTGGGGCGGCGTGGCGGGCGCTTCTGGCGCGACGAAGATGATTTCTCCCTGGCGAGAGTAGTGGAGGTGTTCGCGCGCCTCTTTCTCGATGGCCGCGGGATTCGACTTAAGCTGCTCGATCCTCTCGGCGTTCGTCTCGTTTTCCTTTTGCAGCCGATCCACTTCGGTCCGCAGCGCCCGCATCTCCGCCCGCTTCTGCCGGTACATCAAAATCCCATTGGCGCCGAAAATGGCGTGCAAAAGAACAACGACAATCACCAGTCCCGAGGCAACGGTTCCGAGCACGCGCCACTCGCGAGCGAGCCACGACCAACCCGGACGGGTGCGCTCCACCCATTCGACGGCGACCGCTTCGGCGCGCGGGGCCTGCTCCATGACGGCGCGGAAGCCGTCTTCGGGCCGAATGAGAATGCGCTTTCGCGACTGTGGTCCTAGTTGAAGATCCATGCCTTGGCTGCCGTGCTCAACTTATCGAGGTCTTCCCTGCTGTGCGCCTCGCTGTATACGCGAACCACCGGCTCGGTGCCCGAGAGCCGGTAGCAAACCCAGGAGCCATCGGCCACGACCAGCTTCAGCCCATCGGTCCGGACCACCTGCGCAACCCGGCTGCCGAAAAACTCAGAGGGATCGACGCGTAACTTTTCAGTTAACTTCTGCTTCACCTCCGGCGTCAAGCGGAAGTTCTCGCGCAGAGGATAAAAGGAACCAACTTTGGCAAACAGGTCTTCCAACTGCTTGCCGAGGGAGCGTCCACGGCGCGCTACCATTTCGGCGCAGAGCAGGCCGGCGAGCACACCGTCCTTTTCCGGGACGTGCTTGCGGATCGAAAGACCCGCGCTCTCTTCGCCGCCGATGAGAATCTTGTCCTGTTTGATGAGTTCGCCGATGTACTTGAAGCCGACGGGGGTTTCGTGGAGTTCGACCTTGTGCTTTTCGGCCAATGCATTAATGAGGTTGGTGGTGGCTACCGACTTCCCTACTCCGTTCGTCCAGCCGCGGGTCTCGACGAGATAGTCGAAGAGCAAGGCGATGATGTAGTTGGGCTGGATAAACGTGCCGCCCGCATCGACGATGCCGAAGCGATCGGCATCGCCGTCGGTGGCGATGCCGATTGCCGCACCAATCTCTTTCATCTTGTGGCGCAGGTCTTCGAGCAGATGATCGTCCGGTTCCGGCGCGTAGCCGCCGAAAAGGACGTCGCGGTAATCGTGGACAGTGGCAACCGTGACGCCAGCTTCGGCCAGGAGGGCGTCGGAATAGCTTCGGGCCGATCCCCACATCGGATCAAAGGCAACCTTCACGCCCGACTTCTTGATGACGTCAAGATCGACGATCTCACGCAGGCGAGAGAGATACATGCGGCGGGGGTCGATGGACTGCGTTTCGGCTTTGGTTGCGCGCGGCGATTGCGGGTTCTGGTCGTAGGTTGCGATTTGGGCCTCGATGGTCATCGTCACTTCCGGCAGAGCGGGAGCGCCATCGGGAGTGGAGAACTTGATGCCGTTGTACTCGGGAGGATTGTGAGAGGCGGTGAAGTTGATGGCTCCGCCAGCCTTCGATTGGATTACGGCGTAGGAAATGGCGGGAGTTGGAGCAGGTTCGGCAATCACCATGGGCGTAATGCCATAGCTCGATAAAATCCCGGCGGCCGTGGCACAGAAGGTCTCACCGAGGAATCGAGGATCGCGACCGATAATGACTTTTGCTCCGCTCGGCCGTTGCGACGATACATAGCGCGCGATGCCATGCACAGCGCGATGAACATTCGCGAAGGTGAATTCCTCGGCCATGACCGCGCGCCACCCGGAAGTGCCGAACTTGATTTGGGTTGTCATAAAGCTTTGCATGAAGTGGGCTTTCGCCTTTCGCCTGTCGCGGTTCGGCTTTCGGCCTTCCCGGTTTCGACCCGCGGCCTTGGGCTTCCCGGCTTTCCCTTTGGGCTTTCGCGCGCGGTGGTTCAGGAGTAAAGTCTGAATGCAACAACGGCGCCGGAAAATCCGGAGCTCAACGACTGATTCTATATGACCGACAAACGAGTCGTTATGACGACGTGCGGTTCACTCGAGGAAGCGCGGCACATTGCGCGCGCGCTGATCGAGCGGCGGGTTGCAGCCTGCGTCAATCTCATTCCGCAGGTGGAATCGACGTATCGGTGGAAGGGCGAGGTCGAAACGGCAGCGGAGGTGATGCTGATCATCAAGACCACGGCCGACGCTTTCGAGCGACTGCGGGCGGCGTTGGTTGAGCTGCATTCGTTCGAAGTGCCGGAATGCATCGAGCTGGCGATCACGGACGGGACGGCGGCTTATTTGGATTGGATTGGCGAGGTGGTGAAGTGACGCACGACGCACATTGTGGGTTCTTGCCTCGGTTTTGTCGGACACTAAATCGCGGACAGCGCTTGATCGAGGTCGGCGATGATGTCTTCGACGTCTTCGATGCCGACGGAGATGCGGACCAAACCATCGGTGATCCCGATTTCGCGGCGGCCTTCTTCGCCGAGCGCAGCGTGCGTCATGGTTGCTGGATGCGAGATCAACGTTTCGACTCCACCGAGGGATTCTCCCAGCGAGCAGACACGCACTTTGCGGAGCATCTTGTTGGCGTTCGCCAGCGAGCCGGTTTCAAAGGCAATCATCGCTCCGAAACCGCTCATTTGGCGCTTGGCGAGTTCATGCTGCGGATGCGTGGTCAATCCGGGATAGAAGACCTTGTAGACCTTCTTATGCTTCGACAAGTAGTCGGCGACTCTGCGGCCGTTCGAGTCGTGCTGCAACATGCGCACAGCGAGCGTCTTTACTCCGCGCAGAATCAGCCAGCACTCGAAGGGAGACAGAATTGCGCCCGCGGCTTTCTGCAGGAAGGCAAGCTTCTCGGCCTGCTCGGGCCGGCTGCAGACGACGACTCCGCCGAGGCCGTCGCTGTGGCCGTTGAGGAATTTCGTGGTCGAGTGAATGACCATGTCCGCGCCCAGTTCGATGGGGCGCTGGAAAAACGGGGACATGAAGGTGTTGTCGACGACCACTTCCGCCTTGTGGTTGTGGCTTACGTCCGCGATGGCGCGCAGGTCGCAGAGTTCCATTAGTGGATTGGTTGGCGTTTCCAGGAAGACGAGGCGCGTGCCTTTCTGGAAGGCGCGCCCGACGGCGTCGAGGTCCGAGGTGTTCACATAGGTGAAGGTGAGGCCGAAATTCGTGAGCACCTGATTGAACAAACGAGGAGTTCCGCCGTAGAGGTTGTGACCGGCAACGACGTGGTCTCCGGCTTTGAGCATGCTGGCAACGGCGTTGATCGCCGCCATTCCGCTGGCAAAGACCTTGGAATTGATACCGCCTTCGAGCGCAGCGAGATTGGTTTCGAGGCGGTCGCGGGTGGGATTCGAGACGCGCGAATACTCGTAGCCTTTGTGCTTGCCGATTTCTTCCTGGACGTAAGTTGAAGAGGCATAGATCGGGACGTTGACTGCGCCGGTTGCAGGCTCGGGTTCTTGTCCGGCGTGTATGGCACGAGTGGAAAAACCGTGTTGGTTGGGAACCGATTTCCTGGAGGCTTTGGGAGTGGGGTTTTTGGCGGTCATTTTCAGGCTAGTGAGCAGTCGTCAGTGGTTAGCAATTCGTCGTTCCGTGCTTTGCCATTCTTGGCCTCGTTATCGGCGAGAAAAGCCGGAATAAAGAATTCCGGCGAACAGATTTTCCCGAAATGGAACCAAGTTTACTACTTGGTACCTCCCATTACCCCCGGTCTATTGAGATCATAGACTTAGGGGCAAAATAGTCGGGAATAAGGACTCAAACATAAAGTATTCCAAAATATCGACTTACCGACTTCTATCGCCGTTTGGGACCTTATTCGGCCCAATCCGTAGCGCCGTACGCAGGCCGTCGAGGAGCGGTGATGCTGGCAATTTTTCTGACGGCTGTAATCTTTATTTTAGCAGGCGATGTCAAGGAGGGTTACTCGGTAGCGGGAACAGGCGACGGAGACTTTCTATAGTCTCCCGATAGGTATGATCGTTGTCGTGATTTGGGCAACCGCCCCGAATGGCGAAAGCACTTAGCGAGTCTGGGACAGCGTAGCAGCACCCAAGCTAATCGGCGCGCTGTCTACCGGAGCCGGGAATCTCGATCCAAATTATAGAAGGAAATTTGCTTCTGGCGCGAAGGAAGATGTGTGAGGCGGCCGACGAAGAAGTCGTGGTTAATGAGATGGCCGGCGGACCATCTCATTTATCGCGACAACGCATTGATAATGGAAGGCGCAAAGTTGTGAGAACGCGTGGTCGCGTCCGTTGACTTCAGCAGACGAGGGAAAGCTCTTTTATTTGGGTCGCGATTGCAGCTTCGCGTACTCGGCTTTGGCTTGCTTGTAGACGGGGATGTCGGGGTCGGCGTCTTTGCTGAGAGTAAGGAAGTCCTTGCGTCGTTTTGTCACTGCGAGCGGTGATTCGTGTCACGGTTGCAACAGATTCTTTGGAGTAGTATCTCTCCCTTCCCCCTACGTGTGCAGCGTCATGAGTAACCCACAAGATGCGCTTCCTTTCGTCTGGATGAGGCCGTGTCCCTTGTGCAAGGCGATCTTGACAAAATCCCAATTGGGGGACTCGCTCCGCTGCCAGTGCGGCTGGGAGTGGGAAGGGCGTGGAAAGGATCGGGGGAACCTTACCGGGCCATCCCCGTCAACGCAACAGGAATTCACCAGGAAGGCTGCCTGACACTGCCATCGTCATATCGTGCATAAACACACAAGAGCAGTCTGAAGGACGCCGGTTGATTAGGATCGCGCGTCGGCATGCGCGTCTTGCGAGGTTTTGACCTGCAGCGCCCGATCGCGCAGCCCGCGAGGCGGCGGAAGTGATTGAAAATTGGTGGAGCTAGTCGGGATCGAACCGACGACCTCATCGTTGCGAACGATGCGCTCTCCCAGCTGAGCTATAGCCCCACGTGGCGGTGGGCGGACCCGAAAAAATTCAGCTTCGACCGATCGGGCCTCGATCATTCTAGCAGCCGCTCGCGATTTTGACCGCTCATTGTGACAAGAGTCACATCAACATGTTTGATTCCTTGGCTAGACTAATGCTTTGTATGCGCGAGTTTTCCATCCTGACCAACCGGAAGCGGGCGATCGTGGCGCTCATCCACTCGATCGTTTTCCTGCTGATTGCTTTCCGCCAGATGGTCGCCGCCACGCCAGCCGCCGGCATCTGGGTTCCGGCTTCGGTCTCCACCGGGACGTGGGTTCTCTGCGGAATTTTTACGATTGTTTCCGGCATTCTTCTTTGGCTGTTTGCTATCTCTCGCGACTGGATGGAGAAGCTCTACTTCGGGATGTGCACGGTCAGCGCGACCTCGGGGCTATTGCGCACGGCGTTTGGCGACGAGGCGTTTCACGCCGGCCTCTACATACGGGTGGTGATGCTCTCGAGTGCGTGCCTGGTGGGATTGCTGATCGTGCGCCTGCATTCGGCGGCGCCGGCGGCAGCCGAATCGAGCGAGGCCGTTTCGGAATAGAGCACGGCTTATATAATTTCCAATGTGAGTTCTCTCAAGGTTAAACAGGTCGCATCGGCCGAGTTCCCCACGCGCTGGGGACACTTCCTGATTCACGGCTTCGCCCTGCGCGTCACGGGCGCTAAGACCGAGGAAGCCGTGGCTCTGGTGATGGGTGACGTGCAGTCGGGCTCGCCGCTGGTGCGCATTCACTCGCAATGCCTTACCGGAGATGTTTTCGGCTCGCTGCGGTGCGATTGCCGCCAGCAGCTCGAAATGGCGCTTTCGATGATCGCGCAGGAAGGCGCCGGCGTTCTCATCTACGAACAGCAGGAGGGCCGCGGGATTGGGCTGATGGCCAAATTGCAGGCGTATGCGCTGCAGGATAGCGGTCTCGACACGGTGGAAGCGAATCAGCGCCTTGGCTTCAAGGCCGATCAACGCGAATTCCTGATGCCGGCCGAGATTCTGCGCGCTTTGGGCATCAAGCAGGTGCGCCTCGTTTCCAACAATCCCGACAAGGTCGCCGCGCTGCAGCGCGCGGGCATTCGAGTTACCGAGCGCATTCCCTGTGAAGTGGCGCCAACCGAATATACCCACGACTATCTAAAGACCAAGAAGGAAAAGTTGGGCCACTTATTCACCAACCGCACCACCCAGCATTAAACCCAACGGCTGCGGAGGACCTCCGCAACCTTGTCGTCGCGATCAGAATCCTGAGTTCTTCTTCGCTGTTTTTTCTACTTTGGCATCTTAAGTAATGCCGTTGACGAGTGTGGGCGTTGTTGTCACCAACTTTCTCCGTGCGCAGAACGATCGCACCCGAGAGCAACCTCTTCGCCGTTAATGTCCGAGCAGCGAGATCAGCCGGGCGCGGTTCTTCACGGGAAGGCCATCCAGTGCCACTCGCGCCAGGGCCATATAGACCGACTTGACCAGTGGATTTCGCTTCAGCAGAGACAAATGCTTCTCCACGGTTGCCACGTCGCCACGCACAAACGGCCCGGTGAACGATTTCGCGGATCCCACCTGAATGTAGTTGTTCAGTGTCTGCCGCAGGATGGGCAAAGCCATTCGGCGCGCCTGCTTGCGAGATAATTTTGCTTGCCGCGCCGCGCGTTCCAGGGTCACCAGATATGCCAGCAGCAGCGGAGATGTCATCGTCGCCCAGGCGTGATAGGCGGGTTTGAAATGCGGCGCCAGCACAAAACCCTCGCCTCCAAATTTCTTCACCACGGCAAGGGCTAGGTTGACCGCTGTCCGATCCCCTTCGATCGCAAACGGCACTCCCGACAACTGGGGCGTGGGGCCACCAACAAATGTCATCAAAGGATGTACCGAAGCCACCGCCAGACCGGCGTGGCGCAAGGGCCCGAGTTCAACGCTCGCGAGCGCTCCGCTGGAATGAAATGCGAAGCGGAGCCGATGGCGTTGGCCCAGCGCCTCTGTCCTCTGTGCCAATTCCAGTGCTGCCCTGCAAATCTGGCCATCGGGCACGGCCAGCCACAACACGCTCGCATCCAACGCCGCTGTGCGCGCAGTGGCGGCCCGGGCGTGAACCTGGCGCGCCAAGATGCGCGCTCGCCGTAACGAGGGCCCTTGCGGTTGCGCCACAATTTCGCTGATTTTGTATCCCGCCGCAACGAGCGCCGGAGCTAGAAAACCGGCCAGCCGTCCTGCCCCGACCAGGGTGACGCTTCGTTTTGCGGGTATCATCGACTTCTCCAGTCTCGGTTTCTTCTCACCCGCGCAGCATACCGTAAGATGGATTCATGGCGAAATCTTCCCGCTCTTCCAAAGCTCGCGTCCTCTCGTCGCGGGTTGCTTATCGCGGACCGGTTTTTCACGTCACCACCGATTGGGTCGCCGAACCGGGGGGGATTCGCGCCCGCCGTGATGTCGTCCGCCACTCCGGCTCCGTCGTTGTGCTCGCCCTGGACGACCGCAAGCCCGAGCCCCGCGTCCTGCTGGAGCGGCAATACCGACACGCGGCCCAATCCATGATGTGGGAACTTCCGGCGGGACGCATCGACGAAGGGGAGTCTCCGCTCGCCGGCGCCCGGCGGGAGCTACTGGAAGAAACCGGCTTCACGGCACAGCACTGGAAGAAGGCCCTGCATTTTTATGTAAGTCCAGGTTTTCTCGATGAAACCATGACGATTTATCTGGCTCGCGGCCTGCGCCGCGGCGCTGCTCAGCCGGAAGCCGACGAGAGAATCGCAGTGCGCTTCTTTTCCTTATCAGCCGCACGAAAAATGGCGCTGAAGGGCAAAATCCTCGACGCCAAGACTATCTCGGGCATTTTCTGGCTTTCACAGAGTTATCCAGAACCTCGCGTACGGGCGGGCTGAAGATACCACAGGGCGGATTCTCTGCTGATTGGCTAGCCCTTCTTGCGAACACGGACGTTCTTGACGAATCCACTTGACAGAATCTCATAGGTAAGTCGAAAATCTCCGACAATTAAAAACTCAAAAAAGGGCAAAGCAAGTGGGAACGTTTTCACGAGACGCTGTAACAAAAACAGCCTGCGGGTGCCGCAGCTTGCCTGGTTTAGCAGCGGCGCGACAGCAAGCGGAGAGAGAAAACAGTGGAACGCATTCGCGGGGTGGTCAAGTGGTTCAATAATGCAAAAGGGTACGGTTTTCTAGGCCGTGATGGAGGAGCAGATGTCTTCATCCACTATTCGGCCATCGTCGGGGACGGATACAGAAGCCTGCAGGAAGGCGACCCGGTAGAATTCGATATCGCTCAAGGGCAAAAGGGGCCGCAGGCGGCCAACGTTCATAAAGTGAGCTGATTTCCGAGAGGTACGCTTACCATTTCGGAAGGTTCTATGGAGCCGATCTTGCCAGTCAGATTGCAAGATCGAGCATCTGCGGTCTACACGCGGTTGCCGGGTGATCGCGGGGAGTGACCCTCACCAGTTCCCTTCTAGGAATTAATCGAAATGTAAACATCGTCAGTGGTGGCTGCGCATTGGAGGTCGGGCGGCCCTAGTCAAGACTTGAAAGACTGACGAAACCCGCTATCGTCCCCAGTGAGATGCGAGACAAAAAAACCGGCGAAACTATGCAACGAATTTCTCATTCGGCTTCCGGTCAATGTTGTAAACACAGGACTTAATCTGCACGAAAAATTGCAACAAAGAGGTAAATGCGCAGTCTTTGCCAAGTTCCCCCCTGTGCACGCACCAGTCCCTCGGCAGTAGTTGTCGCGGGCAAAACCTTTGGTTTTGGAGGCCCAGGCGATGGGTTCCGGCTATGCAAGCGCAATGAATTCCCCTCGGATTGATTCAACTTTCAAAGATTTCCGGGTTTCGCTTTCCACAGTTCTGAAAATCGCATTCTTAGTAACGGTAGTTGCCTTACTAGCGGGTATGGGGTTGGCGCAGGTCTCGGTTCTTACCAGCCGGGGAGACACAACGCGGTCCGGCGCGAACACCAACGAAACTCTGCTCACGCCCGCCAATGTCAATTCCAACAGCTTTGGCCATCTTTTCAGCGCTCCGATTGACTACCAGGCCCTAGCGCAGCCGCTCTACGTCCCGGATGTGAGTATTCCCGGGCAGCGCACGCATAACGTTGTCTATGTGGTCACGCAGAACGATTCAGCGTATGCGATCGATGCCGACAGCGGCACCCAACTCTGGTATGCCAGCTTGACCAATGGAGGCACACCCGCCAGTATTGCCGCCGGGAACCTGCCGTGTGGTATAGGCCAGGGATTCGACCGGGAAGGCGCTGTCGGAACGCCAGTCATTGACCCGACAACCGGCACGATGTATGTGGTGGCCAAGACGGTCATCGGCGGAACGGTAACGCACTTCCTGCACGCCCTCAATATTGCCACCGGCGCCGAACAGACGAGCATGGGCAGTCCGGTGCAGATCAGCGCCAGCAGTAAGAGCATGAAGGGCCATGTCACCGATTTCAACAGTCTCCATCAAAAGAACCGGCCTGGCGCCTTACTGCTCAATGGCGTCCTCTATCTCGGGTTTGGTTCCAACGGCTGCAATGACGACAATTCGGGGTGGGTACTCGCCTATAACCCAACGAATCTGCAGCAGATGGGTGTCTTCAACACTTCGCCCGACATCGGGCTCACCTCCATCTGGCAAACGGGAAACGGCCTGGCAGCCGACGAAGCGGGCAACCTCTTCGTTTCGACAGCGGAAAGCACCAATTACGACGTTCCGTCCGGCGGCCAGAGTTACAGCAATAGTGTACTGAAGTTGACGCCGTTGTGCCCGCCGGGGGAAACTTGCGAGTTTGAGCCCTGGGCTCCGCAAAACGAGCCGAACGAGCCTGCCGACTACTTCACGCCGTGGACCGTGGCCTACCTGAACGACAACGATCGGGACATCAGTTCGGTCGGCCCGCTGGTGTTGCCCAACCAGGAGGGCAGCTACCCGCATGAGGTGATCGCGAGTGGCAAGCAGTCGATTGTCTACGTGCTCGATCGCGACAGCATGGGCCAGTTCGTCCCTGGCGGGGCGGACAATGTCATTCAAGAAATCCAGTTGATCGAGGGGGGCGATTACATGTGCTCTCCGGCTTACTGGAATGGGCTGGCGTATTTCATGCCGGATGCGGCCCCGTTGCAGGTGTATCAGGTTTCAAACGGGCAGCTGAGCCCGTTCGCCCAAACCAGTCAAAACCTAGTGGGATCACATTCCCCTTCTATTTCCGCCAACGGCACTAGTAACGGGATTGTGTGGCTGCTGAACGGCAACACTTTGGCAGCTTTCAATGCGCTTTCGTTACAACCGCTTTATGCCTCCAAACTGCCGGTGCCACTGGCTCACTTCGCGACCGAGACCGTAGCTAACGGTAAAGTATATGTGGCAACGCAGAGCACCTTGGAGGTCTACGGTCTTCTAATTGCCCTGACGGTGTCTGACGGCAACAATCAGACCGCATCTGTCGCCAGCACATTGGCCCCGTTCGAATTCGTGGCCGCCAATCCGTACAATGGACAAGTCCAGTCAGGGATCACAGTCACCTTCAGCGACGGCGGCAAGGGCGGCGTTTTCAACCCGGCTTCGACGGTCACGAATCCCAGCGAGATCGCCAGCACGACGTATACGCTGCCGAAGAAGGTCGGCACGTACACACTTACCGCGTCAGCGACAGGCCTCGCCAGCGCGTATGTCACGGCAACCGCGACGCCGCGGGCGGCAAAAGCTCTCGGGGTGGTTTCGGGCGAGAACCAGACGGGAGCTCCGGGGAGCACACTGCCGAACCCGGTTGTGGCCCGCGCTCATGACAGGTACGAGAATGCTGTTCCCGGCGTGACGGTCAACTTCTCGGCTACGGCGGGGGCGACCGTGAATCCGACCTCGTCGGTCACCAACAGCGCGGGAGAAGCCAGCACGACGGTGCAGTTGCCATCGTCGACAGGCACGATCACGGTCACGGCCAGTTCGCCCGGCCTGACCAAGGCGGCGTTTAAGGAATACTCCGCGGCGGAAGCTTCTTCCTCCGTCCCGGCAACGAAGCAATAATCGTTTGCGGCTTCCCTGTTTGTCAGGCACTGCCAAAATGAGGCTCAACCTAGTTTGGCGAAAGCGATGATCCCGAATAGGATCATCGCTTTTTTCTTTGCGAGCCTGGGCAACGGCTGCTGAGGCGGGGAGAAGGCCGGGCAGGCCGCTTCGCTTGCGAGCCGTCGCGCTCGACGATAGGATTGTCGCAGCAATCACCGGGCGCCTTGAACTTGATCCAACGGGTTTGCTTTGGCCTCCACCGGTGGTAACTCCTCCATGGACAACAAATCCATCGCCACGGTTCTCTACGAAACCGCCGATCTGCTTGAAATCGACGGTCAGGATTCGTTCCGTGTCCGCTCCTATCGCAATGCTGCGCAAGCCATCGAAGCGCTGCCACAGCAGGTCGTCGACCAGATCGCCGAACCGAAAAAGCTGCTCGATGTCCCAGGCATTGGCAAAGGCATGCTCGCCAATCTCCAGCACCTGCTGAAGGAAGGCACCGTGGAGGCGCATGCCGAACTGCTCAAGAAGTATCGCCCTTCCATGCTCGAACTGCTCAAGATTCAGGGCCTCGGTCCGAAAACGATTGCTCTGATCTGGAGCGCCTACCAGGTCTGCGATCTTGAAGGCGTGGAGAAACTGGCTCGCGAAGGCAAGATTCGCATCCTTCCGCGCATGGGCGAAAAACACGAGCAGAAACTGCTCAAGGCGATTGAAGACTACCGCCGCATCGCAGGTCGGTTCCTTATCGACGCAGCCGGGCAAGTCGCTGAAAAGGTGGCCGAACACCTGCTTGCGGCGCCCGGCGTGGAGAAGGTGACACCTGCGGGCTCCCTACGCCGAGGGCGAGAAACGGTCGGAGATCTCGATATTCTCGTCACTGGAATAGCCTGCACCGAGGCCGACGCCCGCGAAGCCGTAATCGAACACCTCATCCGCTTTCCCAGCCTGATGGAGGTTATCGCCCGCGGTGAGAACAAAGTAAGCTTCCGCCATCGTAGCGGGATGCAGGTGGATGTGCGGCTTCTGCCGCCTGAATCCTTCGGTGCTGCAATGCAGTATTTCACCGGCTCCAAAGCGCACAATGTGGCGCTTCGCCAACGTGCTTTGAAGATGGGATATTCGCTTAACGAATACAGCCTTTCGACACTCGACGGCGAAAAACCGGTCGCGCGCAAGACCGAAGCGGAGATCTACGCGAAGCTCAAACTCGACTTCATTCCGCCCGAACTGCGTGAGAACTGCGGGGAGATTGAGGCGGCGGAGAAACATGCCCTGCCCAAACTGATCGAGCTTTCCGACATTCGAGGGGACGTGCACATGCACACGGTGGAAACGGACGGGCGCAATACCATCGAAGAGATGGCCGAAACGGCCCGCGACTACGGGCATCACTACATCGCCATCACTGACCACTCGAAGAATCTCGCGTTCGCAAACGGGCTCACGGACGAGCGCGCACTGCAGCATATTGAGCGCATCCGCGCCGTGGACAAAAAGTTTTCTGCCGACAAAAAGAAGCCGCTGCGCATTTTCGCCGGGGTCGAAGTCGACATCCTCGCCGACGGCGCTCTCGATTTGAGCGATGAAGTGCTCGCCCAGATGGATATTGTCATTGCCAGCGTTCACTCCCATTTCAACCAGGACCGGGACACGATGACGGAGCGGCTGCTTAAGGCCATATCGAACCCGAATACTTCGATCGTCGGCCATCCCACAGGGCGTCAATTGCTGCGCCGCGATGCTTATCCCTTCGACATGGATGCCGTGCTTAAGGCCGCGGCGAAGCATACAGTGGCAATGGAATTGAACGCCTATCCCGATCGTCTGGACCTGAACGATGTCCACCTGCGCCTGGCCAAGCAACATGGAGTGAAGATCGTTATCAACACCGACTCTCACCACACCTCGCACATGGACAAGCTGAAATACGGGGTCACGCAAGCCCGGCGGGCCTGGCTCACCAAGGAAGACGTTTTGAATACTCTGCCGCCACAGAGGTTCGCGCACACGATGAAGCACTCTCGCTAATTCATTGACTAATAAATTGTTAAGGATATGGCATTCAGGCCGGAGCCGGGGGGTTTCCATCGCAAAGCGACGCCACACAGCTTAAGACCCGGTTGTTTGTCGGCTCCCCGGGCTCGCTGAGTGTTTCGCGGACCAGAATGGCCGAAGCCTACGGGTGTATTCTGGAGAAGTGCAAACGGACTTTGCTGCGGAACGCCGCTGATCGCGCGGTGGTGGAGAAGCGCGCTGCCGCGATAGGCGCCCGCTACTTCCTGGAAAAGGGCGAAGCGAAGATCGAAGAACGGCAGTTTGAAAAAGCGCGAGAGTTGCTGCGTGAAGCGAAAGTCTATTTGCATAGTTCCACACTAGGTTTAGCCGTGCTGGGTCTGGGCATTGCTCCGGTCGCTACTACCAGACTCATGTCTTTCTGGAAATGGATTCGCAACGGAGCGGCGGCATGAAAGGCGTCCGCGAAAAAGTCGGTATGCGCACGATTCGTGTTAGGTATTCGAATGATTAAGCGTCTGATTGTCGGAACGAAATACTACTTCGGCCTGTATCCGCCGGGCCGTAACGTGCACGTCTTGCCGGACGATGTCTATCTTGTCTCCTATCCGAAGTCGGGCAATACCTGGACACGGTTTCTGATCGCGAACGTTGTCTACCCCGAAAAGAATCCGGATTTTTCGAATATCAACGCGCTGCTGCCCGATCCCGAAGACATGTCGAAGCGCGATCTGGCGCGGGTGGTGCGGCCGCGCGTGCTAAAAAGCCATCAGTACTTCGATCCGCGCTATCCGAAAGTGATCTACGTTGTGCGCGACCCGCGCGACGTGGTGCTCTCGGAGTACCACTTCTCCATCAAACGCCGGGCGATTGCCGAGGATTACCCGCTAGCACAATTCGTTTCGCGCTTTGTGCGCGGCGAGCTGAATCATCCATATGGAACGTGGTTCGAAAACGCGGCGTCGTGGTTCTATACGCGGCAGGGCCATCCGCGATTTTTGCTGGTGAAATACGAATCGCTGCAGACGGGCGCCATGGACGAAATGGGAAGGATCGCGAATTTTCTTGGCATCTCGGCCACGCCGGAGCGGCTGGCAAAGGCGATCGAGCTAAGTTCGGCGGACCGGATGCGCGAACTGGAAAAGAAGCAGGCGCACTTGTGGTCCTCGACGCGGGAAACGCGGCAGGACAAACCGTTTGTGCGCTCGGCCAAATCGGGCGGGTGGCGGGTGGATTTGCCTGAGACGGGCGTTGCCGAGATTGAATCGGCGTGGGGTGGGCTGATGCGGGAGATGGGCTATGAATTGGCCGTCCCGAGCCTGATTCCTGCGGGGATGGCCAATTTGTAATTTGTGATTCTTAATTTGTAATTGACAGGCGCTGTGTTTGGGAGGCTGACTTCCGGGAACACGAATTCCGCTAAACGGCTTCGAGATTATGCTTGCCCATGTTAAGTACGCAGTGAAGTACCTCCTCGGACGCGATCAGGCCGGAAGGGACTTTACCATTTTTCCCGACGATACGTTCCTGGTGTCGTATCCGAAATCCGGCAACACGTGGGTGCGTTTCCTGTTGGCGAATCTGCTCCACCCGAACGAGACGGTGGGCTTCGCCAACATCAACCGCCTGCTTCCAGCGCCCGGTGTATCGTCGCGGCGGTTTCTGCGGAATCTGCCGCGGCCGCGCATTCTCAAAAGCCACGAACCGTTTGACGCGCGTTTCCGCAAAGTGCTTTACCTGGTCCGCGATCCGCGCGACGTGGCGGTTTCCGAGTACCATTTCGATTTGAAGAAACGCTACATCGCGGCGGATGTCACGCTCGAAGAGTTCGTCAAGCGCTATCTTGTGGGCGAAACTTCAGGGTACGGCTCGTGGTGGGAACATACGGTCAGCTGGATCGGCGCGCGCCAGGGCAACCCCCGGTTTTTGATGGCTCGCTACGAAGACCTGCTCTCGAACCCGATTCCTGAGACTGGAAAGATCGCCGAATTTTTGGGCATTCGGGCCGACGAAGAACGGCTGGCGGCGGCGATCGAGCGCAGTTCTGCCGACCGCATGCGCAAGCTTGAAAAACAGCAGGCCGATCAGTGGACGGGGACCAAGAATACGCGCCAGGAGATTCCGTTTGTGCGCGCGGCCAAGTCGGGCGGTTGGAGGGAAACGCTGCCAGCGCATTGCGTGGAAGAGATCGAGGCGGCGTGGGCTCCGATGATGAATTTTCTCGGATACGAACTGGAGAGCCGCGAATTGAACAACAAGACCGTGCCGGCCTGGGTGCGGACAGATCAGCCAATCTAGCGGACGAGGTCCTGGTAGGCTAGCGAAGGACGTCCTCTCGGTAATAAGCAGAATCAACAAACGGCAGATCGTCAACCAGAATTTCGAGATCGTGCTGGTGAATGGCGGGTCGCCTGACACAGAGCAGTTCGAACAGGCTATCCAAGGCTATGACCAGCGACTGATTTATCTGGCCCAGAAGAACCAGGGCCCATCGGCGGCGCGCAACACAGGTATTCGAGCCGCCCACGCCAAGTATGTGGCCTGCCTCGACAGTAACGATGTATTCCTGCCGGAACATCTGGCACGGTTGCTCTCGCATCTGGAGACCAACGGGCTGGATCTCGCATATTGCGACGTCCACATCAAAAAGCAAGGCGTGTTGGGCGGACAGAAAGTCGAGCGGCAAGCGCAGAATCCACCTGTTACTTTCGAGTAGCTGCTCACGGAAGACTGCAGTATCGGCACTTCAGCGATGATGGCTTCACGGCAGGCGATGGTGGACGCAGGCCTTTTCGACGAGCGTTGCTGGCGGTGCGAGGACTCCGATCTTTGGATCCGCATGGCATTTCGCGGAGCAAAGATGGGTTCATTAGTGAAGTATTGGTCGAGCGTCGGGCGCAGGCTGACGGGCTCGCGTCAGATTCGCACCTGATGAGCCCGGCGCCAGTCCGTGACCATCAGCTACTCTTTAGTCACCTTCCGGTGCAGGTTCTTGCCTGACTCTCCATGAAATCAGTGATATACAGGCAGGAGAGGGGATTGTTTTGGTGTCAGCCTTGCTGGTGCGAATGGTTCTCGAATCATTTCCCCGGGCAAGCGGAGTGTTTGGCTACAATAAGGAAAAACTTGGGCGACTGTAATCCCCGCGCAACACGGATCACTTAGCATGTTCGGACGGGCATAAAACATGGCAGGCAAGAAAGTCGTCATTATTGGCGGAGGACCCACGGGACTCGGCGCCGCCTACCGCCTCCACGAGATCGGCTACGACAACTGGGTGCTTTACGAAAAGTCCAACCATGTTGGTGGACACTCAACGTCGCACGTCGATGCGCAGGGTTTCGTCTGGGACGAAGGCGGGCACGTCATCTTTTCCCACTACCCGTATTTCGACAAACTCATCGACGACATGCTCGGCAAAGAAGTCCACGAGCGTATCCGCGAGAGCTGGGTCTATTTGAAGCAATACTGCATCCCCTATCCCTTCCAGAACAATCTGCGCTATCTGCCGAAGGATTTGCAGGTGAAATGCCTGAGCGGCGCCGCCAGGGCGGCGGCTAGCCGGAACGGTAACTCCGCGAATTTTCGCGACTGGACCTTAAGCACCTTCGGCGAGGGTATCGCCGAGACCTTCATGTTCCCATACAACTCAAAGGTTTGGACGACCCCGCTTGAACGCTTGTCCAAAGGTTGGATTGCCGAACGGGTCTCTGTGGTCGACTTCGAGCGGCTCCTGGAAAACGTACTTTACGAACGGGACGATGTGGCTTGGGGCCCGAACAACAAGTTCCGTTTCCCGCTGCACGGCGGCACAGGCGAGATCTACCGCCGGATGGCCCAGCGTTTCCCTGCCAAAATTTGCCTCGGCAAGGAGTTAGTTGAAGTCGATACAGCACAGCGAAAAGTCTCCTTTGCCGATGGCTCTGGCGAGACTTATGACGTGCTGATCTCGACTGCCCCACTCGATCTCCTGACGGGCATGTTGAAAGCGGCAGATTCCAGGCTGTCAGACGCCGCCAGTCTGTTGGAGCATAACGACCTGCTGGTGATGGGAATCGGTCTTCAGAAGAAGGTCGAAACCGGCAAGTGCTGGGTCTATTTTGCCGATCCCGAAATGCCCTGCTATCGTGCAACGTTCTTCTCCCACTATTCGCCGAACAACGTGCCAAATGGCGACGTGGAGAGATTCAGTTCGCTCATGTGCGAGGTTTCGGTTCCGCTCGGGAAAACGCTGGATATCGATAATACTTATGAACAGATGCTCGCCGGATTGATCAGGGTGAATATTCTCGAGGAATCCGACCGTGCGCGCATCATCTCCCGCTACCATCGTTTCGTACGTTACTCGTATCCGATTCCGACCCTTAGTCGTGACCGTGCCCTGGCGGTTTTGCAGCCCGCGCTGATGCGGAACGGGATCTTTTCCCGCGGACGCTTTGGCACCTGGTGCTACGAAATCGGCAACATGGATCACTCGGTGATGATGGGTGTCGAGGTTTGCAATCACGTTGTTAACGGGGAAAAGGAGTCGGTGTTCTACCGCTCGTAAGGGTATGGGAGCCTCGCAATCACAGACCGCGCCAAGGGTCAGCATCATCATTCCGTGCTATAACACGGCTCCGTTGGTCGCGAAGTGCCTTGACTCGGTCTTCGCACAAACCTTCTGCGACTTCGAAGCCATTGTGGTGAACGACGGCTCGCCCGATACTCCGCAACTCGAGAAGGCCCTCGAACCGTACATGGGCCGGATCGTGTATATCAAGCAGGCCAACAAACGCTGCGCCGGCGCCCGCAACACCGCTATCGCTCGCGCACGCGGCGAGTTTCTGGCCTTCCTCGATAGCGATGACCGCTGGCTGCCGCATCACCTGGCATCGCAAATGAAGCAGTTTGAAGCGGACCCCTCACTCGATCTGGTCTTCGCCAATGGCATTCTCACGGGGGACACCGCGCGGGAAGTAGACTTCCGGACCAGTTGTCCATCGCAGGGTCCAGCCACTTTCGAAAGCATCGCGGTGGAGCGCTGCCAGATCCCCGTCGCGACGGTCGTGGCGCGGAAAGCAGCCATCGTCAAGGCCGGCGGGTTCGACGAAAGCTTGCCCCGTTGCGACGACTATGACATGTGGCTGCGCACGGCTTTTCACGGCGCTAAGATTGGTTACACTGATGAGGTGACAGCGCTTATGGCGATCGGCCGGCCAGGAGCTCTCGGCCAGTCACAGCTCCGGATGCAGGAAGCCTACTCGCAAATTCTGCAAAACGCTGACCGCAAGCTACCTTTGACGGACGCCCAGCGCCAAGTCGTGCGCGGCCGCGCCGCCGAGATTCGCGCCCGGTATTTGCTCGAGGTCGGTAAGAACGAGCTTTCGGCCCGGAATTTTTCCCAGGCGCGTGCGCGCTTGGCCGAGGCCAACCAGTATCTCAAACAAACCAAGTACAGCCTGGTGCTGCTCGGCCTGCGATGGGCGCCGAATACCACCAGCCTGCTTTTCCGATACTGGATGCAACACCACGACGGCGCCGCTGTCTGAAGGATTTTTTCTGTCGCTCGAACCTTTGCCCATGGATCAAGAAAGCGAGACAAATCGAGACCCGCGAGAAGCATGCGAAAGCGCGCTGGCCACCCATGGCACGCGTCACTTTAAAGAGAAGTCTTTCCCCCGTTCCGCGAAACCGGGTGGATGGAAAAACGAACTGCCCCAAAACTGCGCGGCGGAAATCGAGAACGCAAGGGGCCACTGATGCAGAAACTCGGCTTCCAGCCGGCTACGGCCCACCCCCGCCCCGCGGCTGAGCCGAACAACGCGTGCCAGAGCGATCTGGCGCTCAAAGGATAGATCATGCCGATACCGGGACTGGGGCACCTGAATGCTGGAATGAAACGCGCGCTTGGCCTGAATCGGCCGGGGCGCGAGCTGATCCTCTTTGACGACGACGTGTTTCTCGTCTCTTTTCCGAAGTCGGGAAATACCTGGACCCGTTTTCTGCTCGCCAACCTCATCTATCCGGGAGCGCCCGCGACCTTCGCCAACCTTCACCGCCTGATTCCCGACGCCTTCGCCACCACCAAGCGGGAGTTCGCCCGCATTCCCCGGCCGCGGATCATCAAGAGCCACGAGTGTTTTGATCCCCGCTTCCCGCGGGTGATCTACATTGTGCGCGATCCGCGAGATGTCGCGCTTTCGCAATACCATTACCACCGCAAGCTCAAGCGCATCGCCGACGATCACTCCATCACCGAGTTTGTCACCCGCTTCCTCGCCGGAAAAACGTGCCCGCACGGGTCTTGGGGACAAAACGTTGCCACCTGGCTGATCACGCGAAAACAGGAAGACCCAAACTTTCTGCTGCTCCGCTACGAAGACATGATCGCCGACACGCCGCGGGAGTTGGAGAAGATCATGGCCTTCCTCGATCTTCCGGGCGAGCCCGCACGCATCGCTCTAGCCGTGGAGCGCAGTTCGGCCAACCGCATGCGCGAGATCGAGCGCTCGCAAACCGACAACTGCGATTTGACCAAGGGTTCGCGCAAGGATCTTACGTTCGTGCGCTCAGCCAAAGCCGGAGGCTGGAAAGACGGTCTGCCGACAGCCGAGGCGGCGCGCCTGGAGGACGCCTGGGGCTTCCTTATGGCCCACCTGGGATACGAGCTCATGGCTTCCGAAAAGGCGAACCACCTCGAGTCGCGATTCGCCGCCGCTCTTGTGAACGGGTACGCGCGATGATGCGTGGCGCCCGCTGGCTCTCCATCGGCATCCCGGCTGCTTCATCTTGAGTTTACCTGGCGGAAGTCAATCATCATGGGAATACCGCGAAAAGGGCGAATTCTACAGAACATCGGTTCCAGCTGGTCCGCTTTGGCCGTCAATGTTGTTGTCGGCATTTTTCTGTCGCCTATTATTGTCCACCGCCTGGGCGATACCGCCTTTGGCATCTGGGTCCTGATTTTCTCCGTCACCGGCTATTACGGCATGTTCGATCTGGGGATTCGCACCTCGATCGTCCGCTTTGTGTCGAAATACGTCGTCACCAAGGAAGCCGACAAGCTCGCTTCCCATGTAAACACCAGCCTGTTCACTTATTCCGTGATGGGGTTGGTCGCCTTCGCTGTCACCGTGTTCCTCACCTTGTATCTTGACCGGCTTTTCAGGATCCCTGCCGCACTGCAACCCCAGGCGCGCTGGTTGATGCTCATGGCCGGATGCTCGGTTGCGCTTGGATTCCCGCTTGGGGTCTTCGGCGGGATTCTCGACGGCATGCAACGCTTCGACCTCACCAACTGGAGCGGCATTCTCTCCTCCTTGTTGCGGGCTGTGCTGGTTGTCCTCGTGCTCCGGCGGGGCTACGGTCTGATGATGGTGACCGCCATAACCGTCATCATGCCGATTCTGACTTCGATCCTGCGCGGCGTCCTCGTCTTCCGCCTGCTGCGCGTCCCCATCGCACTCAAATACGTGAACCGCGAGTCCTTCCGGCAAATGGCGCATTTCAGCGCCATGACAACCATTGCCATCATCGCCGCGCAGCTCCGCTTCCGCACCGATGAACTGGTGATTGGCAGCATGATCTCCGCCGCTGCCGTCACGTACTTCTCGATCGGAGTGCGTCCGGTCGATTACGCCCAACAGTTGGTTGCCAGCATGGCGCAAATCTTCGTTCCCATGTCGAGCGAACTGGAAGCCGGCGGCCAGATGGACCGCGTCCGCAAGGTCTATTTGGCAGGAAACCGCGCCTGTGCCCTTACCGTGTTCCCGATCACCGCCGTGATCGTGATCCTGGGCAAGTCGATCATCGAAGTTTGGATGGGTGCCAAGTATGTCGCCATCAGCTATCCCGTGACTGTGATCATCGCCATCCCCGTCACGCTGTTCGTTATGCAGGCAGCCTCCGGACGCATTCTCATCGGCATGGGGAGACACGCGCAATACGCGCAAGTCGTCTTTGCCGAAGGCATCGCCAATCTCGTGCTCAGCATCCTGCTCGTCCCGCCGCTCGGCATTGTCGGCGACGCGCTGGGCACGGCGATTCCCATGTTCCTCACCACTCTTTGGTTCTTGCCCCGGCACATGCGCAAACAACTGGAAGTGCCCATAACCGTGTTCCTGCGCGAAGCTTACACGTTGCCGTTCGTGCTGCTTCTGCCGGTGGTCGCGGTCCTGCTGTTATTGCAAAACTGGTTCTACCCGCACCATCTCTGGCAGTTGGTGCTGCAGGTTACCGCCGCCGGAATTGTGTACGGAATCGGCTTGCTCTGGGCCTACAAAACGGGAAGGATATTGAAAATCAGCGAATCGGCCACGGCAAGGCCCGTGCTCGGTGAAGAGGTGGCGGCAGCTTCCGCCCTGCGTGACCGCTTCGGCGAGGAAGCATGACAAGCTGGAAGGAATCGCGTTTGCGGTTCGTTCCAGCCAGATGCTCGATATGCCCTAGTGTTGCAATCTGTTGCACAGCAGCGGGGTGTTTTCCCAGCCTGCACTTCAGGAATGTGCATTAACCCAATCTTTCTAGTAGTTTATAAATACGGATGTGTGTGCTCTAGGAATCTCGATTGCACCATTTTCTGGCTGAGAATTCTCAGCCTAGTTTTTTGCTTTCGCCGTAGCTGATTACTTTAGTGCTGCCACCATGATTCTCGGAGGAATATTTCTTTGACCGCTTTAGCTAGCCATCTGATCGCGCCCCACGGGGGCGAACTTGTTCAACTGCAGGTTTCCGAGGAGCGCGCTGCCGAACTCAAGGCGCATTCCAAAGACTGGCTGTCGTGGGACCTGACCGCCCGCCAGCTTTGCGACCTGGAATTGCTGATGAGCGGCGGGTTTTCGCCTCTGCGCGGCTTCATGAATCGCGCCGATTATGAAGGCGTCTGCCACAACATGCGTCTGGCCAAGGGCACACTCTGGCCGATCCCGATCACCCTCGACGTAACCGAAGAATTTGCCAAGAAGCTGACTCCCGGCTCCAGCCACATCGCGCTTCGCGATCCCGAGGGCGTCATGCTTGCCGTCCTTCACGTCGAGGACGTGTGGCAGCCCGACCGTAAAGCCGAAGCGCAGGCCGTGTTCAATTCCACCAGCGCCGCCCATCCCGGCGCCGACTATGCCATCAACAAGTCGAACCCCTGGTATGTCGGCGGAAAGATCGAAGAATTTCAGCCGCCGTCACATTATGATTTCCGTGCTCTGCGTCTGACTCCAGCCGAGCTGCGCGCCGAGTTTACCCGCATGGGCTGGACCAATGTGGTCGCATTCCAGACCCGTAATCCGATGCACCGCGCGCACGTGGAACTGACCATGCGCGCCGCCAAGCAGGTCGAAGCCAATCTGCTGATTCATCCATCGGTCGGCATGACGAAACCCGGCGACGTCGACTATTTCATCCGCACGCGGTGCTACGAATTGCTGCTGGCCAAATACCCGCACGGGACCGTAAAGCTCTCGATGCTGCCGCTGGCGATGCGCCTGGGCGGCCCGCGTGAGGCGATCTGGCACGGCCTGATCCGCAAGAATCATGGCTGCACTCATTTCATCGTCGGCCGCGACCACGCGGGCCCCGGCAAGGATAAAAACGGCAAGCCGTTCTATGGACCCTATGAAGCGCAGGAGCTCTTCCAGAAGCACGAGGCGGAAATGGGCGTCACCATGGTGCCGTTCCAGATGATGGTTTACCTCGCGAATGAAGACCGCTACGTGCCCGAGGATGAAGTTCGGAATGGCGCGAAGGTGCTCAATATCAGCGGGACCGAACTACGGCAGCGGCTCAACGAGGGCCGCGACATCCCCTCGTGGTTCACCTACCCCGAGGTCGTGCGGGAATTACGCCGCAGCTATCCGCCGCGGCACAAGCAGGGAGTGACCATCTTCTTCACTGGCCTTTCCGGTTCCGGCAAGTCGACCATCGCCAACGCTCTCATCACCAAATTCCTGGAAACGGGCGGGCGCCCGGTCACGCTGCTCGACGGCGACCTGGTGCGCAAACATCTTTCTTCTGAGCTTGGCTTCTCGAAAGAGCATCGTGATATCAACATCCGCCGCATCGGTTACGTGGCTTCGGAAATCACGAAGAATGGTGGCATCGCGATTTGCGCGCCGATCGCGCCCTACGAAGCGACGCGGCAGGCAGTCCGGCAGATGGTCGAGCCGTTCGGCGGCTTTATCCTGATCCATGTTGCCACGCCACTCGAAGTCTGCGAACAGCGCGACCGCAAGGGCCTTTACGCGAAAGCGCGCGCCGGCATCGTGAAGGAGTTCACCGGCATTTCGGATCCATACGAAGCGCCGCCGAAGGCCGAGGTCGTAATCGACACCACCAAGGTCAGCCCCGAGGAAGCGGCGCAGATGATCATCCTGCATCTCGAAC
>Ga0187781_10000456_pt1 | contig 29084 bp, 27 predicted proteins | sample 0715_SJ02_MP02_2_FD_132447 | JGI IMG/M metagenome (GOLD analysis project Ga0187781, IMG submission 132447) | Tropical peat soil microbial communities from peatlands in Department of Meta, Colombia - 0715_SJ02_MP02_20_MG | ecosystem: Environmental > Terrestrial > Soil > Wetlands > Peat | place... | reverse complement strand
AGTGGCGAAGATTGAGGCGCCGGCGGGGTACGCAAATGTGCGGGCGCACGCGATGCTACACAAGGCCTACATGATCAAGCAGGCGCCGGGCGCGCCAGTCATGGCGAAGGCAAAACAGCGCGTGTAAGCGTTGCGCAGCCGGACCGCGGGGAAGAGCTAAAGCGTACGCTCGATTGAGCTGCTGGAGACGCGCGAGGAGCCGTAGGCACTACGCTGCGCCGGCGGTGGAGCGACAAGGCGGACGACATGGAGCAAGCGCTCGGGCTTGAAAGGCTTGGCCATGCAGACGACCGCACCAAGTTGATGGCTCGCGGAATAGTCGGCGGGCTGAGCCGAGCGCGTGAGCAGAATCACGGGCACGCGCTGCAGGCGATCATTGCGCTTGATGATGAGACAGAGATCGTGGCCGGACATGTCCTCGGCTTCAACTTCGGCGAGGAAGGCAGCGGGAGTCGTGGTGCGCAGGACTTCGAGAGCCTGCTGCGCAGTGGGAACAATGACGACGGTGTAACCGTCATTCTGTAGAATGGCGCGCATAGTATCGGCGATGCGCTGATCGGGTTCGACCGCGAGGACAATGGACTGCTGTTTCAAAGTCGAGGCGGATTCCGAGTTGGCGCCGCAGACGTAGGGGTCGGAGGAGGCGGCTTTCTTTTCGCTCTTGGCCTCGGCCTTGGCGGATAGAAATTGAATGGCAATGGCGAACTGGCCGTCATCGGATTTGGTGACGCGCACGATTTCGGCGGGCTGAGCCTGATTGAGGGCCGCAGCGGCGCTGGAGTAGGGGAAGGTGACGTCCAGCCGGAGACCCTTCCAGTAGCCGGCGCGGGCGCTCATGAAGAGCAGGCCGTCGCGTGAGACGTCCACGCTCTTGCAAATTTCCTCAATCGGGTCGGGGGAGTTCGCAGCCTTGATGTGAACCTGGGCAGAGATTTTCGCACGCTTGCGGCGGCGGCGTTCCACTCCATTGTGTCCAGGTCCAGCGGATTTAACGGGTGCTTCTGCGGAGTCAACAGTCATCGTGCTCATCCCACACCTCAGAATTTTTTGCAGGGGGCGAGGGCGGCGCTAAGGGCACTGCCCGTCGAAGGGGTCTCGGGATTCTCTCACTTCCCCCGCTGTACGTACTTTTACTTAGGAAGCGCGAAGCAAGGAATAGTACCTTGGTTTCAATTTGGGAAACCTTTTGGCAAGGCATGACTAGTACCGCATAAGTCTTTATAGCAGAGGTGATTACGAAGGAGTGGAGCATGACGCCACATGTAGCGACGCCACCGGTTGTTTTGCCGCAGAAAAGTGAGGCGTCTCCGCCAACCGTGAAAGGAAAAGCGGAACCGACGTGCGGGAATTTGAGGCGGAACGCGACGGATGAGGAGATCCTGGGACTTGAAGCCAAGACCGGGAAGGGCTCACGCGCCGTGCCGGAAGTTGAGCCTGGTCCTGATGCGCGTGAACACGACGACGAAGCAGGAGCTGGCGAGGGGAATGCCGGAAAGCTGAACGAACTGCTGGAGGCGAATCCGGAGCTAAGGTCCGTGTGGCAAGAAGCGCAGGAGTACCGCAAGGTATTCGCGACGCCGCAAGAGGCTCAAGCGGCCACGGCACTGCTGGCAGACCTGGACAAGATGGATGCGCTGTTCTTTTCAGGGCGGCCGGAAGATCACAGGGAACTCGCGAAATCAATTGCGGAGCTTGATCCGACTGCATTTGCGTCGCTGGCGAGGGCGATCAACGCGCATTTGGCGAATGGCGCGACGCGGGAGGGTCAGGACGGTTCATCAGCGAAGAACACTTCGGCAGAGGATCAAGCGCGGAACACGGAACAGAATCGTGAGCGGCCGGAAGCGCCAGGTTTGAGCGAGAGGCAAGCCGAGTTTTTCCACGGGGCGAATGCGTCGGCGGTGGAAGGGGTTCTCGAGGCTATCGAGGGGCAAGTAGAACGATTGCTGCCGGAGGGAGTTTCGAGGAGCGCGCGGTCGCGAGTAGTGGGGGAAATTTACAGGGAGCTGGATACGTCATTGCGCTCGAACCGTCAATTGGCCCAGCAATTGCGAGAAGCTTTCCGGTCCGGATCGCAGGATACTGATCATCAACGCGCCGTGGTGGCGCTGATTGTGGGGCGTGCGAGGCAGGCGCTGCCGGGCGTAGCGAAGAGGGTGCTGCAGGAATGGACTTCGACGCTGGTGACGGCGAATCAGGAGAGGCGCGCACGGCAGCGGACTGCGGAGCGGCGGGTGGACATCGCGGGAAGTGGGTCGGGGAATGATGGGCGTCGGGGGATGAAGCCCCGGGATATAGATTATGCGCGGATGTCGGATGCGGACATTCTGAATCTGTAGGCGGGCGGTCGCGATGCCTTTCGTCAACGGAAAGTTTTACATGAATCCGGCGTATGGCCGGGCAATAGAGAGGGCCAGGGACGCTGCGCAAAATTCGAGTGAGGCCTCAGGTGAGCACTGGGTGACTATCGATGGGCGGCACGTGCTGATACAAGAGGAGAATGACGAACACGCTGGCACTCGACATGCGGCAAGACAGAAATCGCAGGCGCAAAGCAGTGAAACGCCAAAGCCCAAGGGACTGCCCACATCCGGTGCGGCTAGTATCTATGCTGATAAATTCCAAGGAAGAAAGACCGCGAATGGAGAGACGTTCGACCAGGACGGATACACCGCAGCCCTACTTCCGCGGAGCCGATGGCAGGCAGTGAAGCTAGGTACACACGTCGAATTGACTCACAACGGCAACAGCGTGGTCGTAGAAATCAATGATAGGGGCGAGGGAGATAGGAATCCTGAGTCCCCCCGAACGCTTGACCTTTCGCGGACGGCGGCGTCCGCCTTGACCGACAAAGAAATTAACGACGACGAGGATTCAAGAAACGTGGGCCTCATAACTTTGGATAAGATTAAGGTGGTGTCAAGGGATACTCCTTTAGGGCCGGTAGATCGCTAAGGTGGTGTGAAAACATGCGGGCGCGTGCTGGGCGGGTTTTTCAGTTCGCTCTGATTGTAGTGTGGCTTGCGCTATGCTGCCGGACTGCCAAAGCGCAGAGCGTCGTTTTCAAGCAATTTCCTGGACGGGAGGGAATTGGGATTCTATGTTGGAGCAACCCGGTGGAAGGGGCCGGTTTCATATCGCAAATTGTAGTATTTCAGACGAATCATAATGGGAGCACAAGAATACTGTGGGAGTCATCGCTCGACAATTCGTACTCTCCCGAGATCCGATTCATTCCGGAGATTGTGTTGGAGGGGCTGCCTCTTGCGTTGGTGGAACGCAAGACGGGCGCCGCATCGGGGGAACTGGATGTAATTGGGAGGAAGGCTGGACGGGTGGTCGTCCTGGGTGAGCTAGAGGGTTTCGAGTTTGAGATTACAAGGCTGGAGTATGCCAAATTACCATTCGTTGTGGCTCATCAAGACGCGAACATTCTGGACGTCCCGGAAATATACCGTTGGAACGGAAGCCGGTTTCTAGAGGATAGCCGTTCGCACCCGGACTACTATCGGGAACTGCTGGCTGAAGACAGAAATAAGCTCACTAAGGATACAAGTGGGGTGGTTCTGTTGAATTTAGCGCGGATCGCTTTGCTTTCAGGTGATCGAGCTGATGCGAGAGGGATTCTGGAGAGTGCACTTTCGAGAGAGCGCAGCAAGGGGGATGAAGCCGACAAGGAGACAATTCGACGAATTGAAGTTGCACTCCGCTCCCTAACGCGAAACACGGAGTGATCGTACTGCGATTTTTGATGGCGGACAGAATCAAGACGGTCCGACGAAGAGCAGCAAGAATTACCAACCCCAGTCCGAAGAGGACACCCCGCCCAGTGCCCTGAATGAAGGGCGTAATTGGAAGAAGGCCGGCTTAGAGCCGGCTTTTTTATTTTGCGGAAGAGAGCGCGTGGGCAGCGCAACGGAAAGAAGATAAACCCAAGGGAGATTCGAACAACATGGCACAAATGCAAAACGCGCAATCGGTTGCGTTGCAACTAGAGAAGGTGAGGGACAAGCTCCCCTTGCTCTATGAGCGGGACGACATCCTGCTGACGATGATCCAGCAACGCGGCGACGTGGAACGCGTCAGCTCGCGGAACATGCGCCTGCCGTTGCAAATTCGTCCGGGAGGCAAGGCGGGCCTGGCGAACATGGACGGCGGGGACCTGGGACGCGGGTCTGGAACAACCTACGACGTGGCGCAAGTGACGCCGGTATTTTTCACCAACGCGGTGGAAATCACCAAGTTGGTGGAGTATGCGTCGAATGCGCCCGAGAAGGCGATCGAGAATGCGGCGAAGCGAGAAGTGAAGAACGCGATGGCGCAATTCCGGTCGTTTCTCGACAAGGTGATGCAGACGAACGGAAACGGGGTGCTCGGGACAGTCAGCTCGATCACCACGACTGGGTTGCCGAGCGGAGTGGCAGCACAGTTCGGAATGGCGAAGCCGCCCGGGGCGTCGCTCGTGTATTTCAACCAGACGATTCAGGTGTACGACCCAACGTTGACGACGAACCGGGGCTCGGCGAACATCCTGCTGGTGGATCCGTTCAACGCTTTCATCCAGGTGGATTCGCTGCCGACGGGAACGAGCGTTAACGATTTGATCGTGCATAACGGGTTGACGGGAGCGCAGCCGGTGTCGCTTTTTGGAATCTTGTATCACCAGACGAACGCGACGACCGGGACGTGGCTGAACCTAAACCGCGCGACTTATCCGGTGGAATTGGCGACGCCGAACGTGAACGGAAACAACTCGACGCTGACACCGGGAGCGGTGCGACTGGCTATTAACAAGGTGAGAAAATCGTTGGGGTCGAACCAGGTGTCGAAGCTGATTGCGTACACCTCGGTCGAGCAGGAGCATCAGTGGGAGCAGCTTGGGGTCACGATTTCGCAGATTATCAAAGAAGGCGCAGGCGGGCGCGCCAGCGATCTCGATTTGCTCTTCACGGGCGAAAAGACGATGGCTGGGGTTCCAATCAAGTCGAGCATCAACGCGAATTCCACGCGGGTGGATTTTCTCGATCTTTCGCACTGGGGACGCGCGGTGATGCAGGACATTGATTTCTACGATGTCGGGGGACAGACGGTGTTTCCGATTTACGGAGCGAGCGGCGGGCTGGCTTCGGCATATATCTTTTACTTCGTGACGGGATTCCAGGTATGGAACGAATCGCCACGCAGCGGGGCGTATATCAACAACCTGGCAATACCGACGGGGTACTGAACGACGGCGTTCGTGGGGGCGGCGAGCGAGCCGCCCCCGCGGATGCAAATTTCGTGGGGTTCGCTGTTGGTGAATGAGATTCGATTGATTCGAGTGATTCGAGAGACGCATGAGGCGCCGGCAGCGGTGCAGGAGAGGATTGCTCGCGCGGGCGGGTCGAACCGCTACGGCGAGCCGAATTTCCGCGTGGTGTGGGGCGGGGCGCGGCTCGCTTGGATCGGCGGGCGATGGACGGACCGTGACGCGAACGGACACGTGATTCGCGAGACTGTGGAGCTGCGGCGAGCTCCGAAGTATGTCCCACACAACCGGTGGCACGTGGAGAGGTGGATGCCGCCGGAGATGTACGGGTCGCCGGAAGAGTGGTATGAGCAGACGATTGAGGTGGAGGATGGGATTCAGGTAGCGGCGCTGGGGCCGTATCCAACGCGGGGTGAGTACGAGCATTGCTTTACGCTGGAGAGCGCGGACCGGGAATTTATTCCGTTATCGGCGGCGGCGTGCGATTGGATCGCGAGCGCGGTCGAATGGGCGCGGAGACAAGCGCGAGGGCGCAGGCTCGGGGCGTTAAATGCAAGAGAGGCAGTGCGCGAACGGAACTGGGATCGCATGGCGGATGAAGTCTTAAATGGAGATTTCGATATGTAGGAGTTGTGGCTAGAAGCGGTGAAGGAAAGGAAAATCAATTGATGACGGCACTGATGGGAACAAACGGCCCGCGGAACATCATGGACGAGACGCGGCCGCACGGGGATACGGCGGCGACCGTGACGATCGCGTCGGTCTCCGACCAGGACTGGTACATTTCGAGGACGCATGGGGTGTATCACATCCCGGCGTGCGCGAAGGGGCAGCCGTACGCAGTGCTGCTGGTGAAATCGCGCGGAGACGCGCTGGATCTTGGCGATAACCGGAAGTACCCGTTCATGATTTCGGCGCGGGAGATTGCTGACGATTTGACGCAGGATTTGCACGATCACGGTGTGTTTGTGTGTGCCGGGGCGAGACCGAGGGATGAAGAGTTGGCGGAAGCAGTGGGGCGGCGAGATGGGTTTTATCAGCGGCTGGTAGCGGAAGGGGACACGATGTGGTCGCGGGGTCACTCATTCCGGGAAATTTCGGACTTACACCGGCGAGCAGCTATCGCGTTGGGGCTCGAGCGTGAGTGGGCGTATGTTCCGGTGCGTCTGATTGATTGTCCGATATGCGGCGAGAAGGTGAAACCGTGGGTGGCTGTGTGCCGGCACTGCCGGGGGATTTTGGATCCCGAGAAGGCAGCTAAGCATGGTCTGGGCACTGGGGGCACGGAATTGAAGGTGAGGGAGAGAAGTGGGGGAGTGCAGGGCGGCTAAGCCTTCTTTTTCGTAGCGCTTCTCCCAAATATAGAAAAACGCCCCGAGAACGCCGAAGAAGCGACGGGTGCGACTGGCAATGCCGCTGACGCGCTGCGCATGCTGCAGCATGTGCAGCCTGGCCTTCATGTTCCTTGCCTCGATCTGTTTATAAGCGGGGTTCTTCATCAAGGACCTCGTGTAGTGGGCCGAGAGGATACCCCATCTGTCCGGGATGTCTATTGGCAAATGAAAGCGTGTCAGTAACGGACGGTGGAAATCGAGGCGGGGAGCTGAGAAGCGTGCAAGTGACGAACAGGAATACTGGGAATGAGTGGGACTTGTCCGCCGGACGAGACGAAGTGAGGAACAGTGAAACTCCACGCTGCGGGAATTGGTTAGGATTTACAATCCCAGCTGAAGCCCAGGATCTAGGATTCGCAAGAGAAAGGGAGGCCGATGCCAATTAAGGGGATGGTGCGGACGACTGCGCTTGTGATGGCGATGTGCCTTGTAAGTGTCTTTTTGGCGACGCCGAGTGCGAGAGGCCAGGGCTCGCGCAAGGATGACATTGTCTTCGGACCCTCGGGGCATCCGATTGCAGGGGCGACAGTGACTGTGTGTGTTGCGACCGCGACGGGAACGCCGTGCGCGCCACTGGCCACGCTCTATATAGACGCAACGTTGACGGTGACGGCACCCAATCCGTTCCAGGCCGATGGGATCGGGAATTATCACTTCTATGCACCCGCAGGGCGGTACCAGGTGCAAATCAGCGGGCCACAGGTCAGCGGGACGATCACTTTCCCCGACGTGATCCTTCCGGCGGACTTGTCCTCGACGAGCTCGGGGAACAATATTTCAGCATTTGGGCTGACGCTCGGCGGAAACTTGAACGTCGCGGGGAACGCGACGATAACGGGGACGCTGACTTCTGGGACATTTAGTCCGGGAACATTTGCGCCCACATCCATCACTGTTGGCGGGAGCGAAACTGTGCTGGGGCCAAGGCCACGGGTGGATGTGACGGCCTACGGAGCGAAAGGCGACGGAACGACGGACGACACGTCGGCTATTAATTCAGCAATAACGGCCTCTTGCAATACCACCCTTGGGAGCAGCCATCCAGATTTGTACTTCCCTCCAGGAACTTATGCGGTTACGCAGACACAGCTTCCGTCTACGGCAGGTATTTTTGAAGTGCCGTGCAGCAATATTAAGTTCGTAGGCCTTGGAAGCTCTGGAACCGCTTCATTCGGACGGGCTGGCGTCGCGCGGATAATGGTGACCACGGTAGGATCGAATCCCAACCTGGCCGCAGTGTTCGATGTACGCTACCCGAACGCACAATCGAACGTCACATTCGAGAATTTGCAAGTCACAGGCTACAATCGCGGCATCGAGATTTACACCACCAACGATGTGGTTTTTCAGAATGTGACAGTAACGGCTGCAATTACGGGCTCGACAGACAACCACCCGTTGGTGATGAGCAATAATTTCTGGTTTGAATGGCATGGTGGCGATTGTCTTTTCCCCGGCACCAACACGCTCTATTGCGTCCTAATGAAAGGCGACATTCCGTTAGGAAGCGAAGCTCCACTTGTTGGGTTAGCTGAATTTGACAATCTACAAGGGGCTGGAGGTGGATTTCAATACAGCCAGCGCGTCAATACGAACGGCAGCGGGCCGGGAAATTTGGCATTTAGAGATATTCGGGCGTGGGAATCCATCGGTACAGCAATGCTCTATGTGTCGAACGACACCGGAAACGCCGGCACCGCAGCCATGCCACAGTTTAGTGGATTGATCTTCGACGCGGTGAATACATCAGATGCGACAAACCAGAACAATGCACTCGTAGAATTTAACTCCTCCGGCTCTGTTTTAGGCGGGGTAGTGATAACTCAGCCATCGACTGGAAATGCCGGAGCGGGCGTTACCATTCGCATGGATGCGGGGAGTCTGACCGGTTGCTATTCCTTTGGGTTGAACCTATTTAATGAGAACATCGTTGTGGATAGCAACGGAAATCCAATTGGTTCTTGCACAGTTTCTAATTCCAATGGCTTCGACTACGCTGTAAACACCAGCGATGCGGGAGCGAGACTTCGTACCGATGTCTTCGGTCTTCAGGAAATAGGCTCCGCGTTCAGGGCTTTTGCCGGTGGCAGCCGGTTCGCTGCCGTAGGTATTGACCCTGCGAACGGCTTCATGTTGAACGGTGTGCAGGGTTTCGGCTGGACCTCTAGTGTCAAAGCAAATTCGGTCAATAGTCTCGATATTCAATTCGCAAATATTCTCCCGCCCACAAACGTGGCCGCCACTCCCACTACGGGGGGCGGCATTGCGGCAGGGACTTATTATGTAACTGTCTCTTCGACTTCAGACAATTGCACGACTCAATCTGCCCCTTCCATTCAGAGTTCTGCTGTTACTTTGTCGGGCAGCAACAACGCCATTAGCGTTTCCTGGACACTTCCAGCGACAAGTCTTGTTTCGCCGAGTGGTTTTTGCATTACAGCTGCCACCACGCCCAATTTGAACGGCATCATTTGGAATCCTGGGACGTCGCAAAAGACTTTTATTTCGGGCGGCACAACGACAAGCACGACTTTGACAGCCCTAGCAAGCATAGCGGGAACAAATCCACTTATTTCAACTTTAGCTGCGGCGCATCGCTTCACACCGACATCTTTGGGAATCAATAACACGAATCCTCAATACAACCTTGATGTGAATGGTAGCGCGGCTGTGAATTCGCTGAATCAGGTGCAGAAGGCGGAGCGCTTTTCGGGCGCGGACGCTGCGGCGAAACTCAACGCATGTCTCGCCGCGGCCGCAACTACATCAAGTCTTTGCGATGCGCGCGGCTTGACAGGGACGCTGACAGGCGCGTCGCACCTTTCGATTCCGGCAGGAACGATCCTCTTATGGGGACAGGCGCAATTAACAATCACTGACACGGCCACGAATGACGCAATCGAACTGTCAGGCGATGGCGCATCCATTTACGGTTACCAGGAGAGCGGAATCACCACGCTGCCAAACACGGACAATTCAGGGTATATCGCGTGCGCGGTGGCGGGATGCACGACCGTAAAGAAGCCGAACCAATCGAGCTCCAAGATTAACTTCGTGCACATCGTAGGGATGTACCTGCAAGCGAATGGCGCAAACTCGAAGGTCATTGATCTGACGAGCGTCGGGCACTCTGTGGTGGAGAGCAACAATCTTGCGCTCGGCATCGGCGGAAATTCATACGGGATATTTGGCGATTCCTCGACGGGAGATTTTGACAGCACCAACACGTTGATACGACACAACAATATCGGACTAAATTCGACTGGAGACACTTGCTTCAGCTTTGCCGGAATTTATAACGCGATGGTGGTGGAACAGAATGTTTGCACATTGGCGCCGGCCGCGTCCTATGGCTACGTGCTTAAAAAAGACTCGAACGGCAACTATCCCGACAATGACGAGATTTACGGCAACGATTGCGAGTCTTCCTCTCAGGCGTTTGGGCAAATCTGTTACAACATCATCGGCGCCCTTTCCGTGACACTCGGCCCCAATAACCGCTGCGAAAACGTATATAACTGCGTGCAGTTCCCGACAGACGGGTCGGCCAACGGCATTCACTTGCTGGATCCTTACCTATCGCTAAGCAATGCCAACCAGGTGAACCCGAATGAGCCGGCGACAGCAACGGTGGCGATCGACAACAACGGACACAATTGGCTCCCATCCATGCACTATGGGCAAAACGATCTAGCTGGTCCGAACCTGCTCGGCAACGCGGGGTTCGAGGGATGGCAGAACTCGACGACGCTTTATTACTGGGGTGGCGCAAGCGGCACGAACATCAACCAAGCGGGCAGCGGGATTTATGTGCAGGAGGCGAGTGCCGGCTCCGACCCTGGCGTGGATTCCTTCACGCAGGGAACATATAACGTCCGGGTCGGTGATGGAGCAACGGCGGGGCTTGGAGTCAACTCCGGATGCATTCAGGTGGACCCGTTGCGGGAATATACATTGATGTTCCGTGTGGCATCGAGTTCGACATCGAATAACTTCCGTCCCGGATTCCGGTTTTACTACGACCCGAATTGCACCGAGGCGGACAAGATAACGAGCGTGGCGACCAACGCACGCGTGCTGGCTCCGACAAACTATGCCAGCAACTTGCAATCCACCAATGCTTCTTTAACCTACAACAACGGAATTACGTGCAATTGCAACGTGACAGGAGCTGATTGGCAAGTTTCGACGGCTAATACCTGGACAGTGAATCGCAATTACGGAATCGTATTTCGCGTTCCCAATGCGTTCGGCAATTCGAGCACGGTGGCACATTCGATGAGGATATTCCTGCTCGAGAATACGGCCGCGGCAAACAACTATGTATATTTCGACGACGCGATCCTAAGCCAAGGGCCTGCGAGCCCGGATATCAGGCCCGCCGCGCTTGCCGACAGCGGGAACGGCGGGACGGTGAATGGGTATTCGAATTACAATTTTTCCGGAACTGTATCGTTGCAATCGAATACAGCAAATGTGGGGACGTTCGCGCACAGCATCACGGCCAACCGGACGTGGACACTCCCGGATGCCGCCGGGCCGGTGATTGTGCAGACCGGCTCAACGCCGATCAATAATGATTGCGCACAATTTTCGGTCTCGGGCAGCACGGTGACTATCAAGGATAGCGGCGGCGCGTGCGCATCTACTGGGGCACTGGCTTCGTGGGGACTCCAGCACGCAGGGTCGGGCCAGAGTTTTTCGTCGAACGCGGTGAAAGTATGGGGCATCATCATTCCCTATGCCGTGAACTACAGCCACATTGACTACGACGTTTCGACCCTTGATTCGAGCACTTCGGACTTTTATGACCTGGGATTGTACGGGCCGTGTGCTGTCAATACTTCGAGCTGTCCCCTTGTGACTCACATCGGGGCGCAGAATTTGACCGCATCGGGCTACAAGCAGGCCAGCGTGACGAGCGGAACGATCCAGCCGGGACTATACTGGGTCGCGATGACGGGAAACGCGACGACGGCACAATTGGCGACCACGTCCGTGAGCGAATGGACCGTTTGTCCCTCGACGAATTCCTCGACGACGTCCAGCAGTGGAGCACTGCCGTCGACGATCGCGACACCGAATTGCAGCGCCCCGCAGTGGACGGGAGCGGCGGTGGTCAGCATCGGATTCGAATAAGACAAGTTCGGCTGCAAAGAAAGTTGCCTTTCGCGCACCTGGAGTGTGAATGCAGGTAGCGGCGTATTCGGATTGGTTTGCCCATCACGGCGGAAATGAGCACCTCTCATAAGAATCAGTACAAAGGGCTCGCAGACCTTGAAGTCTGGCTGAAGGGGATTGCAGCGGCAGCGATTTCGGGCGGGGCCAATGGAATTGTCACCGGCTTTGCGGCGATCGGTATCGATCCGAACCATTTCAATCTCCAGGAGGGGTTCCACCACACACTGACGATTGGCGGAGTCAGCGCGGCGATCAGCGCAATTCTTGGTGTAGCGCTGTATTTGAGGCGATCACCATTGCCTCATGAGGGATTGGATTTGGATTCGCGGAGCGAAGAGCCTCGGTTACCGAGGTAGTGAGTAGCACACATCGCTTCTTGCCTTTTAATACCGGCGGAAGAGTTTCCCGGAGGCAATCATGCCCGTTTTACCGACAACGGCGTATTCACAGGCGGAAGACGCGCTCAATCTCGCGCGAGCACTCGTGAACGACTCCGCCGGTGCCGTGTTCACGGACACGCTGTTGATGCCGCTGCTCAATTCGGTTTATCGCGGATTGCAGCGTGAGCTGGCGGAGAATGGGGTAAGCGTGCTTACGGAACAGCAGGATATCGAGCTGGACGTGAATGGATCCACGGGAATAACCAGCACTGAGATCAGCGACGTATCGAGCCCCCAGCTTCCGACCGATTGCTTGATGCCGCACATGCTGTGGGAGCGTGCGACGGCGAATACGACAGATGTGCTGGTGCCGATGGAAAAATTCATGAGCGGCGGCAGCATGTTGAATCTGCAGCCGAGCACCTACTTGCGGCTATGGGAATGGCGGGAAGACAAGATTAATCTAATCGGGGCGACGCAGTCCATCACTGTGCGGGTGCGATATGAAAAGGTGCTCCCACAGCTCACGCTGGGAACGGACCCGGTGATGATTCGGTCGGCGACAGATCCGCTCGGATATGCGACCGCGGCGCTAGCGGCACGTTCGCGGGGGGCGCGGGCACTCGCAGCAGATCTGCTGGGCGCGGCCCAGCAAGCGACCGAGAATTTGATTCATCGGTACGTTCGGCCGGAGCAAGTAAAAGCCCGACGGCGGCGGCCCTACGGCTACCGACAACGGGTGATTTACTTGTAGGGAAGGTGGACTTCAGAATTCATTGGACTACGAGTTGTAGAGGAAATCCCCGCGCTGCATTGAGCGACGTGCCGGCGGCATTTTGCACGGTTGCCTGAATGAGGAAGTTCGTCGTGCCGGCGGGTGTGCCGATGGTTGCACGCTTCCCATGACCGCCGCAGCCGCCGATCAGTCCGGCAATTCCTAAACACAGGACAGCAAGTGATCCCAAGCGGATCTGTTGCGCGCGGGGGGATACAGCCGCGCGCGCGATCATAAAAACTGCCAAGGCGGCCAATGGAAAAGCAGCGAGGAGCGGCAAGCAGCCTGAAGGAGAAACCTTGTCTCCGAGGGATCCAGGGATTGACCCGAGATCGCCTGTGACACGAGATGTGGTTTGGATTGTGAGCGTGAAGGGGACAGTGGTGTCGGGCATGGCCGTGACAGACGGAGGAGAGAACGTTGGCACCGTGAGTGCCGGCAAATCAGTGGGTGGGGCAACGGGCCCGATAGGGCTTGCAATAGGCGGAGCCACAAACGTGATTGTGTAAGGGGAGTTCGCGGGAAAATTCCCATCGGTCGTGAGTTGGAGATTATAGGTGGCGGTCGTGCCTGCAACTGCGGTGACGGACATATTTTGAGTGCCTGCAAGAGCGATGGAGAAATCGGCGCCGACACCTGTCAGGGCCGCGGTGAGGTTTGTGCCGGCGGTGTACGAGACCATGAGTTGGGCTGAACGTGCCGCTGTAGCGCGGGGTTCAAATACGACGTTAATGGTGCAACTGGAATTTGCAGGAAGGGTGGTGGTGCAGGAAGTCGCCTGGGCTTGAAAGTCGGACGGATTTGCTCCCTGGAAGCTGTTGACGACAAGACTTGTGAGCTCAGCGCTGGTCCCGTTAGTGAGTGTGAATGGCGCGGGAGGAGAAATACCGCCGGTGGGTTCGACGCCGAAATCGTTCGAGGAAGGCGACAGAGTGACCGTGTTCAACGGTTGGCCTAAGTTCTGATACTGCACGATGCGATTGCGGCCCTGATCTGCGACGAATAGATCGCCCGCCGTGTCGAAAGCAATTTCGCCGGGAGATGAAAGCTGAGTGGCGACGACGGAAATTCTTGCGGTAGTGGAATCGTAACGAAGAAGTTCATTGGCTGCTGCGTCGGCAACGAAGAGATTGCCCCCGCCGTCGGTCGCCAGGCCTGCGGCACAAATTCCAGCAGAATTCACGCCACTCGCTTGCGCGCTGATACAGGATGAAGAGCGGCCTACAAAGCCGGTGACGGCTATTATGGCGCGTGTCTGGGCGTCGATAGAGAAGACAGTTCCTGTTTCAGGGGAAGCCACAAAGACCCTACGAGCGTCCGGGGTGACGGAAATGCTCGCTGGTTGCGCTACGTGCGCGAGCAATTCTGCAGGACCGGGAAGCTCAGAAGTGGCGGCATGCAAGACCAGGACAGCGTTTGCGCCGTGGTCCGCGACGTAGAGGTTTCCCGCGTGATCAAGAGCGATTCCCATAGGTTCGATGAGTTCAATTAACTGGTGCGGTGCCCAGTGTCCGAGAATGCTGCGAATCACACCGGGCTCGCTGCTGGATGAGCCTGCGACGCGTCGGATGGTGGAATTGCCACTATCAGCGATGAATATGGTCGCGTCGGAAGCGACGGCCACGCCGCTGCGCATGAGCAGAGAATCCAGTTTCAAATCGAGTTGAGCAGAGCTTGCGGGGCCACCATCGCCAAGCGATCCAGCCTGGGCGACGCCGGCAACAAGCCAAAGATTTGAAGCCACGACAATCGGATCGCTCGCGGGCCCAACGAGAGCGACAGGATTAAGCGCGAACAGGCGGTTTGGGCTATCGGAAACCGTGAGGTAGAGCGAGGAATTCACAGACTGGTAAGCGGCCGGTGGCGGCTCTGCTAGTCCAAGTGAACGGACCGGCAGGTTGTTCGTGATAACTAGGGGAGCTGTGGTTGCGCCGCCGGACGGTTCATTCGCGCCGGGGGGCAGGGAACGTGCCACCACTGCCGAAGCAATCACCCCCAAAGCGCAGAAGACCACCGGTCGTCGCAATCAACTCTCCTAGTTCGACGCTTTGGATTCACCAGCAGGCAATCGGGTTGCGTCAAGAACCTTAAATCATAGCACGAGGCAGAGGCGCGGAAGGCCGCCGCCGCAAATTTTTCACCAGAAAAAGCGCTTAGCCGGAAGCGGCTGCGCTACGGAGGAACCATGGCACTCACATTTACGCTTGTGGACACGTGGGACGATGGCAGACGAATCCACGTCTCCGGCACGGTCGCCGCGTCAGGAAACTATACGACCGGTGGCGACACGCTCGATCTCTCGCAGGTTCCGATCATCGCCTCGACACAGCCCCCCATCACCGGGACCTCGTGGATGGATGGGCTCTCTGGCTACGACTATGTATTTTACCCGGGCACGGCGATGAATTCGAACAAAGTGAAAATATTTCAACAGGGATCCACCTCCGGTGCGTTTCCAGAACTCGCCGCGGGAGCGTACCCCGGGGGAATTGCCTCCGACACAATCACTTTTTACGGAATATTCCCGAAATTGCAGTAGGGCCTGTGCCAGATGAGCATTGAAACTTTCACGCCTCTCCCGCTAACGACGTTCGGCTCCTGGGTAACGCTGCTCGACCCGTCGGACGTGCCGCCAGGAATGTCGCCCAGCCTTGCCGACGTGGAGTTCTTCCCAGGCGGAGTGCGCACACGGCCCGGTCTCGTTTCCCAGTTTCCGCTGATGCCAGGCACCCCGAACATCAATGGCCTGAAAACCTACGGGACGACGAATCTCGTCCAGCGACTGCTGGTCCTCGACTCGCTCGGCAATCTTTACAAGGAAGGCTCTCCCGGTGTTCTCTCGAATATCGCTGCAGGAATCCGGCCGAGTCTCTACTTTGCCTCGACGACACAATTTGGCCGTGAGTACATGGCCTTTTCGGATGGGCTCGTCGGGCAGGATTTGCCGCGACAATACGACGACACGTACTTTGATCGTGTGAGCCAGGTGGGGCCCGGCGAGGGGCCCTCGGTTGCCGACGCCGCCGATCCAGGCAGCATTTCACCAGGCGTGCATCAGTGCGCGGTCGTTTTCGCGACGAGGCAAGGCTACTGGACAGTTCCTTCTCCGCCGATTGGCTGGACGGCGGTTGGCTCAAAGAAAGTCAATATCACAAACATTCCCACCGGGCCATCGAATATTGTTCAGCGCCTGCTAACGTTCACCGCGGCGGGTGGTGCCAGTTTCTATCACGTGCCGGCGACGATGGTGATCAATGACAATACCACCACGTCGCTCGAAGTGGATTTCTCCGACACAATCCTGCTCAGCGGCGTCAGCATGGATTACCTATTCGGCCAAATCGAGCTGCCCAATCAAGTCGGTGTAGTGGACTATGCCGAGCGGATTTTCTGGTGGGGCGAACGGTCGAAAATGCCGAACTGGCGTAATCCCACCTTCGACGGTGGCTGGGACGCATCGGGCAACGGGCGCCCCCTCGGGTGGCAGTTAGATCCCGTAAACGGAGCCGGCGGAAGCCGCGAATCCGTCGACGTAATTTGGGGTGATGCCTACCGGATCACGGCGGACGGTGTGACAATTGTCCGTGGCGAGATTTCGCAGAACGCCATCACGGACGCAACGGGGAATCCATTGTTTCTGAACAACACGGATTATTCCGTGCGCGCTCGCATAAAGCGCAGCTCGAATTTGTCGGCGGGAACCCTGCGCATCAATGCCTACAGCCCTTCTATGGGTCTTATCGGTACGGGTTTGGCCATCACACCCGTTCAGGCAACCACGGCATATCAGGAATTCACGGCCGACCTCTTTCCGCCCCAGACTTCACTGCCCTCAGATCTCATGCTGCGAGTTTATGCGGACGGGCTGCCGGCACCCAGCGGGGAGTCTTTCCTGGTGGACAACATCGAAGTCTTTGCAACCAATGCGGCCCAGAACGCCTCGCTCGTGCGCGCTTCCGCCACGGAGGCTCCGGAAAGCTACGACGGTGTGAGTGGCATCATGGAAATCGCTGTAAATAACGGGCAGGGAATTCGCTGCGCGTTCAAGCTGCGCAACAACCTCTACTTCGTGAAAGAGCGCAGCATGTACGTCACGGCGACGGACGGGGTTAATGAGCCGGCGCTTTGGGCGGTTGAAGAGGTCTCGAATAAAGTCGGCACACCCTCCGCGCATGGTGTTGGCATCGGTGAGGAGTGGGTCGTGATCGCGGGCCGCTCGGGCCTCTACTTATTCGACGGCAGTGAGCCCATCAAGCTTTCGCAAGAGATCCAGCCCACGTGGGACACCATCAACTGGCAGTCCGGCCAAGTTCTATGGGTGCAAGTGGACACGCAGCATAAGCGAATCCTCACCGGTGTCCCGATGGGGAGTGCCACGCAACCGAATCAGATCCTCATGCTCGACTATACGGAAGGATTCCAGGACCCGCTTGTCTCCATGTTCACGACGCCGGAGCGCGCGCGGAAATGGGCGCAGTGGATGATCCCGGCAAATTCGTGCGGCCTCATTGAACGGGCGACAGGCGTCGCGCAGATCTTTCTCGGAACGAACAATGGCAGCACAAAAATCTATGCGCTGACGGAAGGTCAGTACTCGGATGACGGCAATGCGATCAATTCCTTTTACACGACTGCGTATCTTTCGAGCACAGGGATCAGCGGCCGGAATTTGTTTGGTTACCTCACCGCGTACGTGCAAGGCGCAGGATCGCTGGCGTTGTCTTCCTATTCTCCCGGCGATGCAGTCGAAACATCGCTTGGTACCTGGACGCTTGCTTCGCCTGCGAGCCGGGACATGGAGCAGTTCACGAACGTGCTGGCCGAGCGCATTTCTTACCAGGTTGGCACGAATGCAGTGGGCTCTTGGTTCTCAATGACGAAACTCGTGCCCTGGGCCAAGTCGGATCCGTTTGCAATTGTTCGCGGCACAAATTAGATCGTGTAGCGAGCACACCTGGAAATCGTTCTCCCCACTCGATGCTGACTGTTCCACAAATTGAAGCGCTGCGGCGCACGAATCCGCAGCTCTATGAAGCGATGAAGCGGCTCGCGCAAGCGTCGCTAGGCCCGAATCAGGGCTGGAGCCTGGATAGCCAGGTCACCGACGGGACAAATTATGCGCGCATCGTGTCTACAGCTCTGACGGCAGGAAAACTCGATCCGACGAGACCGGGGATGCTGATGAAGGGCTCGGTCCCGCCCACCTGGTCGGGCGCGATGACCTACGTCTCAACCACGACGACCATCACCTGGAGGTGGACCGGCCTTTCGATATCGCGCGCGGACGGCACGAACACTTCGGTTCCCGATGGATCGCTGGATGTAACCGGCCTGACGCCAGCGACGACGTATTATTTTTATCCTTATTGGGATGATGTGGCGCTGGCAATCAACTGGGTGGCAAGCGGCGTCGGCACTCCCCCCAACGCTCAAACCGCAAAAACAAATTCCGCCGCGCAGCAGCAATCGTTGCAGGGACTTATTCCACTCTCGCAAGGCGCCATAACAGCGGCGACAACGGCTTCCGGCACGGGCGGCGGCTCAGGAGGCGGCAGCGGGAGCTGCCTGCGTGCTGGCACGATCGTGCTCACTGAAGAGCGAGGCAGCGTTCCGATCGAATCCTGTATCGTCGGAGAACATCTCAGGTGCCCCGGCGCGGCGGCGGGAAGTGAGGCTTGGACGCGGGTCCTCCAATTACAGGTGCGCGACGCAGACACTTTCATTCGGCTGCATTTCTCAAACGCCGAGACTCTCGACGTGACGCCGCACCATATCTTCACGCTCGCGGACGGCTCGCCGATGCGCGCCGAGCGGCTTTGCTTGAGCGACATTCTCGTGGGGCGCTTCGGCCGCGTCACGCTCAAGAAGATCGAGGCCATTGTCGAGAACAGCAAAAAAGTGACGTTGAGCTGCGAGCCAACGCACCAGTTCTTTGCAGGCGGTTTTGCGGCCAGCGTGCTGACGCACAACTACACGTTCACCTCATGAGCTCGTGATGACAGGGCGCCGTTACTACCTCACGACTTATGGCGACTGGCTGCGGCACTCCGCGCGGTTTGCGAATTCGCACTGGCTGGCCTTGAGCGAGCAGCGGAACGAATCATCGCCAATTCTCGTTCTCATCGAGGCCGACGAAGGCGTGCATCTCGTTTTAGAAGATGACAAGGCATTCAAAGCGCTGCCGCACCCGCTCACGCAGAAGCCCATTTCGGAGGCCGCCCAGATCGCACTCGCCGGGCAAGGGATTGCGCAGGGGGCCACCACATTTGAAGTTGCAGAGTCGCTAGGCAGCAAACATCCGCTCCTGCGCTATCGCGTATTTTGACCCGTGTCCGTCCGCGCCTATACGGAAGCCGACCTCGATGCGCTGCGGCGCATGCACGAGCAACAGGGGTTCGACTACGCGTTTCCTGACATTGCGGACCCGGTTTTTGTCTCGAAGCTCGCGGTCGTGGACGATTCCGGCCAAGCGGTTATGGCCTCGCTCGCGCGCCTGACATGCGAGATTTATTTGCTAGCGGATTCAAAAGCCGGGACACCGCGTGAGCGCTACAAACGGATGTTGCAGCTGCACAACGTAGCCGAGCATGACCTGCTCTCGCGTGGTCTCGACGACGCGCACGCCTGGCTGCCGCCGTCCATCGCCAAGCGATTCGGGCGGCGGCTCGAAGCGCTCGGCTGGGTGCGCGATGATGCTTGGACGCCTTATTGCCGGCGCCTTCGCCTGAAGTGAAGCCGGTGTAAATTCCGACATCGGGATAAGGAATCACTTCATTTCAATTCTTCGAATTCGAGTTTCTCTTCTCTCGGGGGGACCTATGTCTCGTGGAGCGCAACACACGACCCGTCAACTGGCCGACCAACAATTGCAACAACAGAACCAACTCATTTCGCAGGCGAATCAGCAAGGCCTCCAAGACCGCTCATTACTCATGCCCTCGATCCAGAGTCTCTTGACCAGTCCCGGCTATACTCCGGCGCAGCAATCGGCCATCACGCAGCAAAGCATGGGCGCCACTAACACCGCCTTCGATGCGCTGCGTGAGCGCGCCGCCAATCGCGCCGCCGCTACCAACGACACGGCCGGCTTTGCCGACTTGACCGCACAACTCGGCCGCGAGCAGGCACAGGCCCTCGCGAACCAGGCGCAGCAGAACCAAATCGCGTTCGCCAATCAACAATACAAGGAGCAGCTCGCCGGGTTGAATGCGCTAGGGCAAACTTACGGGATTGACACAAATTTGCTTGGCCACGCCATGGGCGTTCCGGCGCAGTTGCTCGGCGTCCGTCAGCGCGCGTCCGGGGGATCCTCAACTGGCGGGATGGGTGGCCTTTTCGGAGTGGGCTCCGGCATCGCTTCGCTTTTCGGATAGGCAAGAGCGAAGGAGTAGCTGCTGGAGCATCCCGCTAGTCCCCTGGGTCCTCATGCGCAAGTTCCTTGATCCCTATTGGTGGAGATTCGCACTGGCATTACTGGTGCAATTTGTTGTTTTTATCCGCTGGATCTATCGGCGCATTCGCGATGATGAGCTCAACCGGGCATTCATCCGCGATATGGCCACGAACCATCTACCACGCATCTACGAACTGCTCGAGAAGCTCTGCGGTCAGCGGGGAATTGAGCAGTCACCGCGACCTCCGATCCGCTGGGTGGACCTACGTGGCCGCCGGAACGTGCCTCACTGAAAATGAACTCGCCCTCTCCCGCATTGCTTGCCCTTACGCGCACAAGTGCCGTCCAACATTTGTTGGACCCGGCCCTCGTGTGCGCGGTCGTCGAGCAGGAATCGGCTTGGGACACATTTGCGGTTCGGTACGAGCCTGCTTTTCGATCCCGTTACGTCGCGCCCCTCAACCTGCCTGCCACCGAAGAAATCACACGTTCCATTTCGTGGGGATTGATGCAGGTCATGGGACAGGTTGCGCGCGAGCATGGATTCTCGGAGATGCCCCTCGCCGCACTTTGTGATCCAGCTTACGGGCTGAATATAGGCTGTGAAGTCCTTTCTGCAAAAATGACCGCGGGGGGTGGCGAACCCTCTCGAGCACTTCAGTTGTGGAATGGCGGCGCAAATCGCAGCTATGCAAGCGAAGTTCTTTCGCGCGTTTCTCGATATCGCTGAATTTGATGCACTGGAATTTGTCCGACTTCCGGCGCTGGTGGCATTCGCCCGCTCGTTGGCGCTGGATTCGCGTCGTCGGGGTATCGAAATGTACCTCTGGCGATGTAATCCGGAAACTCAATGACGAACTCGTAAAACGGCCGGTCAGTGCGTCACATTTCGTGCCAGTGGGCGTCGGCGCCCATCGAGCAGGTAGAATCGTCCGTGCTTGGCGGGGGAGGGCCTCATACAGGCATGCTGCCAGGGTGGCGAGCTCTTTGACCGCCACGGCCACATCGGATAAACAATCCGACCGAACTGATCGAACCGTCTTTGCGTTCTCTCCGCGCCCTGAAATTCTGCGAACAACTCGTAGCCTTTCCAATTTCGGCGATCTTATCTAGTAGTTGTCGCCAGATTTCTCAGAAAAACATGACGCAGGCAGGGAATATCGAGATTCGAGGCAATCATGTCCCGTACGATTGAAGTTGCAGTTCTTGCCTTTGTACTCCTAGTGGTTGGGTTGGCGCTTCATGCAAGGCTCACTTCCCGGGACGCCCAGCTTCGCCTCCAGGCGGCTCTGGCTGCTCAAAAGCAGTTGCTCGATGCTGCCGACGCCCGCGAGCGACATCGCAACGCGTCATTAAACAACACCCTAACACAAATCGAAGCTCTCAAACGAGCGACGCAAACTCCAGAACAAATTCTTCACGAGCTTCCGAATTACCTGCCCCTACCGCAACCGCTCACCATGACGTTGCTTTCCGATTCAATCCCCCCAAGGCTGCCAGCTACCGCGCCTTCCGAAAATCCTCCACCTAAGGTGCTACCAAGCTCTGGAATTACTCAGCAGGGAACTGACGAGTGCTTGAAAACGGCGAGCGGGTCTACTTGTCAAGATCCAAATCCAAACTCCCCCGTCAGTTCGCATCTCCCGAGCGGAACCGCAGTACATAATCCGTATTCATCGACTAGCGCCGAGATTCCTGCTGTCGATTTGAAACCGCTTTATGACTACGTCCAGGATTGCCGTGCCTGTCAGACCCAGCTTGCTACGGCGAAGCTCGATGCTGCCGACAACGCGACGAAAATTGCTGCTCTTATGCGCGAGCGGGACGCCGCCCTCACAACAGCGAAAGGTGGAGGCTTCTGGCAGCGCCTGCGAAGAGACATTGTTTGGTTCGCGGTTGGCACCGGTGCGGGAGCCGTCGCAGTCTGTGGCATGGGTCATTGCCGCCCTTAGCTCCGTACCTCGTAGCTAGTCAGGACGTTCGGGGCCGCTTTGCATCTGATTTCAACTATATTTGACATTGGCAGTGTGCTGCAACTGTCCTCTATTAAGAAATGAAAGCCAACCCCCCACCCTTCGTACTTTCGTCACATCACAAATCGTAACGTTACACCGCCATTTTCTCTCCTGCCGATTTGATATGTCGATCGACGTCTACAACCCCTCCATAAACCATGAGGGTTAGTTTCGAATCTTAGGCGAACTCTTTGAATCATTCCTCCCCAATCTCAGACGAAATCACGCCGATGGAGTGCTCCAGTCAAAACCAGACAGTCAGGACCTCGGATTTTTGTGTACCTGTGAAAGCCAAGAAGCCCTCAGGCGGGGTGCGATTTTGGACTCCGCGATGCGGCCGGTCGTGATTGCACTCCTCGATCCAGCCTGCGATGGAAGCCCGTGCTTCCTCCAAGCTTCGGGACTGCGCCCTCCAGACTTCCTCTTCTTTCAAGCTGCGATGGAATCGCTCGATGGAGCCGTTGCCCTCCGGGTGATGATCGGCCGTACGGCGGTGCGTGATGCCAAGCCGCGCGAGTGTTTCCAGGCAGCGCGCCGAAATGGACTGCGTGCCGTTGTCTGTGGTTAACGCCACATGAGCCTCTCGACTGCCTTCGGGCAGCCGGGCCGGCACCGCTGGCTCAACCGCAGCCAGAGCATCTTTCGGGGTCCGGCAGCGATGTGAGAGATTCCAGCCCACGATCTCTCGCGTGCAGCAGTCGATGCAGCCACCACGTGACCCGTAGATAGGCATACGCCAGTTTTTCTCCGCACGCGGCCCCGACCCGCTCGTCGTACGGGCGATCCGCCCGACTGCCTCGGGGCTTCTTCCGGTAATACAGACTCGACCGGCTGATGGCCAAGGTCGCGGCCACCAGCGTACCCGTATATCCCTGCATCAGCATTTCCCGCGCCTGGGAGTGAAGGGTCCTTCTCGGTTTCGGCCGCGGCAGCGCTTCTCCCCCCAAGCGCTGCCTTTGCTCCCTCCTCTGCTTCATCCCTCCAGCGATAGAACAGATTCGGAGCGATCCCATGACGCCGGCATGCGTCAGAGAGATTCCCACTCTTGATGCCTTCCTGCACAATCTGCCACTCTTCTTCCGGGTATCGATCAACTCGTGGTTCCCTGCCCATGTTGCCTCCTGTTGGAGGCCCAGATTCTACCTAGGTAGGCTATCCGATTTTAGTGGGGAGCACTACACTGGCTCCTTCAGCAGCCGACGATAGTTTTCGGACAAAATCTCTGAGGGCGGGGCCCGTGCGAGCCTGCCGAGAATATGACTTTTGCCGTAGCAACGGAGACCGGGCAAGGCAACTTTTCGTGTTGATCTCCGTCGTCTGATAACTGTCCTCGTGACGATGGCGGCCTGACTCGCGTTTCCTCTTGACATCAATGACACAAAGTGCCACTGTATGCTCCGAATGAATATTATGTTCTATTCGGATGTTACGGTGAGCGATAGTCCTAGTGTTTGGGCGCTGGTTGGAGATGAGGTGGTAGCCGAAACGCTGAGGGTATAGGATCCAGGGGGCGTTCCTGAGGATGGGTCCGTGCCGGTGGAGTTTCCCCCGCATGCCGCCAAGGGAAGAATGGCGAAGGATACGAGACAAGTCCGAATTCGACGGCTCAACCGGCACGAGTGGCCGTTTTGCGGCTTGGGGCGGGCCAGAGCTAGAAGAATTGGGAGCAGGCAAAGCCCGATCAGAACCAGGATGTTGCTGGTCCGCATTTTGGGCGTGGCGGCTGTTCGTCGCCGGGCGGAGACTGTTGAAGCCAGGGCTGGTGCGGTCGTTGTAGCGCTGACTTGAATCTGCGTGAGGGAATTCGGCTCGAGAGAAGCAGTTTCAGGCGCGACGGTGCAGGTAGAGGCAGTTATGGCGTCGTTGCAGGACATGGTCAAGGAACCGACATATCCTCCCAGTGAAATGAGGTTGAGCTGGTAGGTCGCAACCTGCCCAGCGGCAATAGTGACGGAATTGCCTCCAACCGATTGCGGTGCCATGCAGAAATTCCCAGTCGCAGTTCCGGCGAGCAGGATGGTTTGTATGTTTCCGGGAGCGTTGTCGCTCAATGTGAGAGTCGCGGTGCGGGCGGCGGATATATTTGCGCATTGAGGGTTGAAGGTTATTTGGATTGCACAGGAGCCCCCGGGCAGGATGCTTCCCGAGCAAGTGTTCGTCTGACTGAAATCTCCTGCGTTGGTTCCGGTGAACGAATTGGGTGAAAGCGGATTGATTACGAGCGCGCCTTGGCCTGTATTTGTCACTGTTATTGTCACGGGGGAACTCGGGGTTCCCACTACTTGATTTGAAAAGTTAATGCTCGTTGGTGAGAGCAAGATCCCAGCCGCTGTTGCCACTCCTGTCAAGGCCACCATCTGAGGGCTTCCCACAGCGTTATCCACCAAGGTCAAAGTTGCCGAGCGATTCCCTGCCGCCATTGGATTGAAGGTTACATTGATTGTGCAACTCCCCGGCGTGCCGATCACAGGAAAGCAAGTGTTTGTCTGAGTGAAGTCTGCGGCGTTGACTCCGGATACTGAGATGGAGCTGAACCCGATCGGGACATTGCCGGAGCTAGCGACAGCAACGGATTGCGAAGTTCCTGTCCCCACGGATTGGGGGGCGAAATTAAGACTCGTTGGTGAGAGTTGAATCGTGGAGGAAACCCCTGTCCCTGAGATGGCGACGCTCTGCGGACTTCCAGCCGCATTATCTGAAAAGCGCAAACTTGCATTTTTCGTTCCACCGGATTGGGGCGTGAAATTGAGTGTCACCGTGCAAAAGGCGCTGACCGCGAGGGTCCCCCCGCTGGGCGGACAAGGATTCGAACCGGCACTCGAAACGATTGTGAAACTTGCCGCGTCACCTCCGGTAATGGGGAAGCCAGTCAACGACAGAGTTGCCCCACCTACATTTGTCAAAGTGATGGCCTGAGGTCCGCTCGTTGTCCCAACTGCCTGCTGACCAAAATTGAGGGCACCGGGCGCCAGATTCACCGCCGGCGCAGGGGCTGTGCCCGTTCCCGATAACGGTATGACCTGTTGAGTGCCTGCCACTCCTCCAGAATTGTCCGTAATCGTCACCTGGGCGCTGTAAGAACCAACTGCCGTCGGTGTAAAGACGACTTGGGAGGAGCAAGCGGCCTGCGGGATCACGACAGTGCCGCCCAAGCAGGAGAGACCTTGAATCGAGAATTGCGAGATGGCTGGACCGCCCAGAGTAAAATTGGAAATTATAAGGTTCTGATTCCCTGCGTTCGCTAACGTGATAGTCACAGAACTTGATGCGCCGACCGAGACAGTGCCGAAGTTCTGACTCGCCGGTGTTGGGACGCCCAGCGGACCTCCACCGACTCCCTCGAGCTGAAGGACTTGGGGGTTACCGGGCGCGTCGTCGGTGAAAGCGAGGAAGGCTCCCTCGGGGCCTACAACGGATGGGATAAAACTGACCTCAAACCCACAGTTCGCGCCCGGAGGGATAGGCGCGGTCATACAAGGTTCTGTGATGGCCAGCGCAAAATCTGAGCTATTGGTTCCCACGATCCCTAGACTCGAGACATTAAGTGTGGCATCGCCCGTGTTGGTGATTGATGCAAATAAGGGCGGAATGTTTTGAGCGCCGATTGTCTGTTGCCCGAAGTTGAGGTTTTGAGCAGTGAAAGAAGCGCTCGGAGCGGTTGCCGTGCTCTCCTGAATTTCTACTACAAAAGCATCCGCAGCAGGCGGCGAGGCTTGGCAGCTCGTGCAAAGCAACTGAAACCCATTCACTGGCGACCCTGCCCGCGGAAAGTCAGCCGATACCGTCTGCCCGACGACATAGACGTGTCCGGCGCCGTCGGCGGCGATCGAATTCCCGTTCGAAACCGCGGACTGGCCGGGTGGGGCCGTACCGGCAAGCGGAGTTGTATAGAGGAGAGATGCGGCGCCACTCATTGTGGGATCGAGCTTGGCGACAAAAGCATCCGTATTCCCATTGAACGGCTGAAAATTGTCTTGCCAGGGAAAGTCGAAAGAAGTCGTGTTCCCGGCCACATAGATTTCATTCGGTTCCGCAGCGATTACACTCAACCCTGTGTCCGACTGAGAGCCGCCGAGATAGGTTGAGTAGGCGAGCGAAGTCATCCCGGTGACGGCATTTTCGGTGACAACGGCGAGGAAAGCGTTCGCAGTTCCTTTCAGGCTCGCCTGAAACCCGGTCGAAGCAGTGCTCAGCGGAAAATTCGTGGATTCGGTCGTGCCGGTCACGTAGGCCGTCGCCGGCAATGACGCACCGAGGCTAATGGCAAAAGCCTTGTCGAGGCCTGAGCCGCCGAGAAAAGTGCCATACCCGAGGTCAGTCGAGCCTGTCCCGTAAGAATGTATCTTGATCAGGAATGCATCATAGGGATCGCCGCCATAGACCATCTGGAATCCATTGAGGGTCGGGAAAGTAGATGTAGGATTCGAAGTGTATCCGGCAATGTAGGTGTTGCTGCCGGAATCGACTGCGACTCCTCCTATGCCGACCTGGGCGTTGATTCCGTAGTAGGTGCAGTATTCAAGGTGCGGCGTAACGAGGGGGTGGAATATGGCCAGGAAGCCATCGCTGATCCCTCCACCATAGGCGGTTTGGTAGGCTCCTGTTGTCGTGGTCAGGTCCGCCGAGTTCGTGTCCGACGCGACGTAGATTGAACTCAACGAGTCGATTGCGATTCCGCCAGGATTTTGTGTGGCCTCGGCGCCACTGCCACCGAAGAGCGTCGAGTAGACGAGCTTCGCTCCCGAAGGGTCAATCTCGGTGACGACGAGATCATTCGAGCCGGATGTGCGGCTGCTGCCATCGGTCACCGGATAGTCTATCGAGGTCGAGGTTCCCATGAGTGCTAAGTCGTTGTTGGATGGATCCAAAGCTATGACTCCTCCGGCCTGGTTGCCGCTGCCGCCGAGGAAGGTCAGATACAGGAGGGAACTTGAGCCGCTGGTGGACGGATCAATCTTGGCAATGAAAAAGTCCTTGGCGCCTCCGGCTGGCCCAAGCTGAATAGCGCCAGCCTCGGGAAATGTCGTCGGCGACGTCGTTGTGCCGGCGACATAAATGTTCCCCGACGAGTCGAGCGCAACGCTATTCGCTATGTCCGCGCCGGCTCCGCCGAGAAATGTGGAGTAGGCGATTGAGAGGGACGGGTCGAGAACAAGCCTGGCGGCGTGACTATATGGGCCAAGGCTGAATCCGATCGTGCCGTCCGAATGGAGAATGTAGCTGCCTTCAACCCGTTCCCTCCTCGCCGCCGCAGTGAGTTGGTAGATCGCGGGCTTGCGTACCCGAATTTCGGAGGAAGCGATGCGGAGTTGCAGATTCCCTTCCCTATCCAAGTGGACGGAATCGGCACCTGAAATTTGAAGATTTGCCAGGCTCGGGTCAGTCCCGGGCTCCAAAATTAAATCGAATTCGATTCCCTCTTCGTTTCCATAGACTCTCAGGCTCACACCGGGAGTGACGTCCGAGGCCTCGGCCTGCTCAAAATGAGCCACGTGTGTACGCCAGAGTCGGAGGTCGCGGCCAATGAAGTAGTTGCTTTCCGCGCGCACCTTTCGTTTGCCGTGCCATTTGTATCTTTTCTTTCGGTGACGCGACGATTTTCGGCGACGTTGCGGCTCGGATAAAGCGATTCTGACAACTCCGCTGTTCTCGCTCTCTCTTGTGCTCGCTGCCGGCATCACAGCAATTCCGTCGTCGGTCAAGAAGGCCGTCAGCCCTTTGCCTCTGCCTATGAATGCAATGGCCGGAGGCGCCTGGCCATCGTTTTCTTCCAGCGTCATAGGCATGGAGATGGGTGAAGCGCGGCGACCTGCGGATGTAGGGAGAGAAGGCGGCGAATTTGTTGCCCCACTGACTGATTGGGCCGTGGAATTCGTTATGATCTTTGTGCGCGAAACGGGCTTGTTCAACGCAAGGAGGAGAGATGCACACCCCGTCAGGCATGCCATGCAGACAAGAAATTCTCTCGTGCCCATTTAGGCCCTCCGCCGGAGGCGACGAAATTCTTTCCGCCTCCAGTCTGGGCGGCTCGAGGGAAACTGAGCCAATTGCCGTTAGTTTCGAACTGCCTATGGCTACGAGCGGGGTCCGAAGAAATATCCACGGTCTAGAGGCGCGCGTCAATGCGTAGAAATACGCATTCGATTTTTTTGAGCGGTTTCGGACGCTCGTGGTGGCGGCTAGCTCATGGGGAGGGGCAAAATTTGCAGCGGGTTCACGCGAGCTTGGTTGACTGTGAGGCCCCAATGAAGGTGAGGGCCGGTAACGCGCCCGGTAGCGCCGACTTTTCCCAAAATGGAACTTTTCTCGACCTCATCGCCGACACTCACGGCGATGGACTCCATATGCCCGTAGTACGTGTAGACGCCGAGGCCATGGTCAATCACGACTGTATTGCCGGAGAAGAAGAGGTTCTCGGCAAGCACGACCCGGCCGCGCTGGGTGGCGTGGATGGGAGTGCCGGAGGGGGCGGGAAAGTCTACCCCGCTATGAGGCGCTCGTGGCTGGCCATTGAGGACGCGGCTCCTGCCGAAGTTCTTGGCGTTGCGGGCGCCGTCGAGGGGTAGGCGAAAGCTTCCCTGCCAGAGGCGATCGGGAGTCACGGTGGCGAGGATCTTCGCAAGGCGCTCGTGTTCCTGCTCTCCTCGTTCCGCTTCTTCCTTATTCGGTTCGACGTACTCATTGGCGACGGTCAACTT
>Ga0187781_10000455_pt1 | contig 29109 bp, 28 predicted proteins | sample 0715_SJ02_MP02_2_FD_132447 | JGI IMG/M metagenome (GOLD analysis project Ga0187781, IMG submission 132447) | Tropical peat soil microbial communities from peatlands in Department of Meta, Colombia - 0715_SJ02_MP02_20_MG | ecosystem: Environmental > Terrestrial > Soil > Wetlands > Peat | place... | reverse complement strand
TACTAGAAGTCGCCGTGCCAACCGCAAGGGGGCAGGCGCCCAAGGTATGACTCATGATTGGGGTGAAGTCGTAACAAGGTAGCCGTAGGAGAACCTGCGGCTGGATCACCTCCTTTCTAAAGAAAACGGGAGCACGATCTGCGTCGGTAGCAGGTACGGCTCTCCATGGCTCTCACGGGCCAGCTTGGTTTTCTCATTCCTCCGGGTTCTGGCTTGTCTCATCTCCATTCCGTAAACGGAATGGATCCCGCGTCTGGTGTTTGGACCGGGACGATCAGGTCAAAGAGCAAACAGATGAATGAAGGCCCGGTGCGACGCAAATCGCACCGGGCCCTTTTTTTCAGGTCATCCTCATCAACAGGTTGCGGATTCTAGGGGAGGTCACTTACACGACGGCGCTCATAGCCCAAAGATACAGCCATACCACCGCCACGCCAGTCGCCGCCGCCGTCAACAGCCACCTGAATGGATTTCTTCCGGCCACTGATAGAGCAACCATGACGAGAGACACTCCGAACGCGCTCACTATCATTCTGAACCTGGCATCACTGTAGCGAACACCCGTCGAAGGCTGCACCAACAAATTCAGAAAGAACATCAGGCAACTAGCCGTGATTACCGCGAGAGGTAATTTCACCGTGACGAGGCTGGATACGGCAAGAGAATCGCGTCGCGCCAAAGCCTGCCGCCACGTGAGCAATAGGGGCAAAGCAGGCACTAACACTAGTACAGCATATATCCCTAGCGCGGTCGTATTCATGGCCTACATGACTCCTTTCACGTCTTGCTCCTCAGCGGCCGGGTGCGGCTCCGAAAAGTCAAAAGAGCGGCCCCAATTCCCAAGAGCAAGGACATAGCGACTACAGAGATCAAAATCAGAAAATGAGGCGCACTCTGTCGCTGGGCAAAGAGGACACCCAATGCCCAAGGCGCCAGGCTCAATGCCGCAAGAATCGCGGGCCGAGATTCGCACAAACCGCCGACGCATGCTCCTACGAGAATCGCAATGCACGGGCTCAGGAAAAATCGGGCCATCTCTGACACCGGGAGGGATAGGCGGTTGGAGGATTCATACAGCAGGTAACCTCCGAGCGCTGCTCCCAAGTAACTGAGAAGCACTCCTACCGCCACAGCTAAAATTTGACGCCGCATATTTTCACCCCTCATCAACCGTCACTGAGGGACAGGCGAGTGGCTCAGGTTTTCCGAATTGGTAGTTTCCACAATTGATTCCCCACCCCGTGAATAGTATCACCACTCAGATACATCATCGTGTGGTTGATTCGTGCGAGAGTTTTCGGCTCCGCTCTTGATTTTCGGTTCCGGTCTTGATTTTGGGGGGTGCCGCACTCTTCGCGGTTTGGGCGAAGGGCCTGCCCGCCGGAGCCGAAGCGCAGGAGGGTGCGGGTTTGGACGTTGCCTCTGAGGTCTCGTGCATTTTTGTTTTGGGTTCAAGCCCTGAAGAACCGGCCTTTTTGTTTTTATCGCGCACGAACCTTCCGGCGCGCTCTTCTCCTGAACTATGATATTGGCTACAATATCTCAATCGAGGTGAGATCGTGAGACGGAGCAATTTTGCACTGCGGCTGCAGCCGTCCTTGCTCGAGGAGCTGCGGAAGGCGGCTGCCTCGGAGGGCGTGGCCTTGAGCCAGCTCATCAATGTCGCGGTCGCTGAAAAAATCTCCGCGCTGCGAACGGAGGAATATTTTCGCGAGCGAGCAGGCCGCGCCGACCGCTTCGCGACCATGCGCATTCTTCGTCGCGCCGGCAAAGGCAATCCTCCCTTCGAAGGCGACGCGCTTCCGCGAGATTGGAAGCGGGCGCCTAGGGGAAAAGCGAGAAAGAGGAGAGCGAAAGCGGGCAAGGCCAAAAGCCTGTGAGGTAGAAGCAACAGCCGCACCCTTTGCCCACGGCGCAAACGATGCGGCACCCCCCAAATCAAAATCCACTGCGCAAACAAAAAAGAGGATGTGCCACCCGCCCGTTGGGTTAGTTACCACTCCTCAAGTTGACTTCCTGTAAGGGCGGAGGTAGGTTCTTGGCTGCGGTAGAGCAGAATGGTCAAGAGCTCGCGTGATTCTAACCTTTGATCAATACTTGGGGATCGCCGGACTCGTGGCCGGGATTATTGGTGTTGCCTATGGCGTGAAGCTTGACCAGAAGCTTAGGACCTCGCGAGAGGCCGAGAAACACATTGAAAAAAGGTTTATGCACTACATGGCTGCCCAAGAATTTGAAGAACTAGCAGCAAAAGCTGCGACGATCATGGGCGATATAAGAAACCGCAAGTGGGCTTTGGTGCCGGGACTGGCCGACGCGATAGGCCCCTCACTTGGTCAAGTCCGAGGAGCGCGCAATCGTCTCCTCGTATCGCTAGAGAAAGACAGGTTAGACGTAGCTGCGACAAATGTTCAGGCATTCATCGATTCATTGCCATTGATGGGTGGTGAGGCGGCATTGACCGAGGAGCAGGTACAGAGGATGCTCTTACGGTGCCGGTCGCTAGTCGATATCGCGAGTGAAATAGCTGGTCGCCTGCGTGTAGAATCCATACAGCAGTCCGAGGATCAGGAATGAGCAGCGGTCCGCTTCCGTCGTTCTTAGAGTCAGAAGATCCTCGCGAAGCCGAGTTGATCCGTAGCCTTGTTGAGAAGACTCGTCAAGGAAAGATTTCTTGGACCAAACGATCGAGCGCGCTTACAGCAAGCACCTCTAGCGGTATCCAAATTAATTTTGTACTGGGGATGCAGTTCTTGGACTACTCCGCAGGCTGGCAGTTGCTGACGGTTCGGAATAAAAGCGGGAGTGAACTCGTTAAGGTCAATAACACAATGACCACATTTAGTGTTCTGGCCGGCGGGAAGAAGAGTGCAGCGGTTGAGGCTGCTGACGAACTGTATACTCTTGCGAGTCGCACCGCGGGTGATGATTTGGACCGCGCTATCGACGCCATAAAGAATCTGTAGGTAAATTTCACGCGTCACTACCCGGCGGGTGGCCCACGCTTCCCCTTGCGTATTTCCCGCAATTGATTCCACATGGCGAGAACGGTACCCCTCGAGTGCGCTCGGGACAATCGGGTAAATCCAGATCGCAACTCAGATATCTCCAGGCGGGGTCGATTTCTGCTCGGAACCCGAAGTTCAAACTCCCGAACGGGACAAAATCGAAGTCCGGCCCGCCCTCGCGCTAGCCGGTGGGCGGAACATGTTGCTTTCACGCGGCTCCACGTGCGATCATCCAAAAACTGAAAGAAGGGGAAAGCGTGGGCCTTCTTCTTACCTTCCTGAAAATAGCGGCAGACTTTATCACGGCAGGGTCTGGCATTTATGGACTCGTCAAAAAGTTCAAAGACGAACAGGGAAAGATTACTCCCGAAGGGAGGATTGCTCTTGTAGGCATCGTCGCTGGACTTCTGGTGTCCATTTCGATCAGCGTGTTAGAGCGGATTAAATCGGGACGCGACGCGGCTGACGCAAGAGTGGCGGCGGCTCAGGCGGAGGGTCGCATTAAGGACGCCTTTCAACAAGGGCAAGCCGACGTGAAGTCCAAGTACGAAACCGAAACCAACAGAATTATGCGGCCCATAGGGCATTTTCATGTTGCGCTTTCTGCGCAGAGGACCTTCACCTCAGTCCATTACCTTCGAAAGCTCCGCGACTACCTCGCGAGCCAAGAAGGAATGAGCAGGCTCACAACATTCAAAGACCTGCCCCCAAGTGTGGTTGAAGACTCCGACGTGAGACACATGACCGGGCCGTTGTACCAGTTTGCGATATATCGTGCCGGTTCTGGCGCGAAATGTAGCAGGATTGAGGGCGCTGCCGACCTGTCCTTTGATGAGCCTGATTACCTATCGCCACTGAGAGACAAACCGAACGTTTACCTCTCATACGTCACTGGCAAGAAGCCTGGACCTGACGACAACCCGGGCGACTACGAGCCCAAGGACAGACTCGTGGTTACGGAAGAGTATGATCTTCACCTCGCGGCGTCGTCGCAACAGGTTACGAGTACAGAGGACCTCCCCGGTGCTGTGTTGTGGATACGCCAAAAGGAATATATCGAAAGGTGGGACTTGCAGGATGGTAGATTGACCCTGGCAGACGGGGTTGCCTTCCCATTTTCCTCAGAGGACCGATTTCCGCAAGGCGCAATATTTGCCAGCCGTGGAAGATCGATTCCTATGCGCGAGACAGACTATTGCTACGCCTTCCCGGGCAACGAGGCGAAGACCGTGCGCTAGGCTGCGGGAACGTTGTCATCTAGGGATCGGCTGGTGGCCCACTGGTCTCCTTGCGTATCTCCCACAATGGGTTCCACCGGCCCATAGTGTTAAGAGCATAGCTACTTGCCTTGGACTTACACGTGCGCTAGGCTCACGACGAAGGAGGCGTGGAATGTCGAGGCAAGCGAAAGGGAAGCCGTGGCACTCGTCCGAGGCGAAGGTGCACCACGATAATGCCCGGTGCACCCAGGGAAAAAGGGTTACGAAGCGCGTGGAAGGGACGGGTGAAAAGCCGCTCTGCGAGGAGTGTGTAAGGCTCAGTCACGCCCCCTGATTGCTGGGCGGAGGATCGGCCTACGTCCGCCGCGGCGGACTACGGCGCGACAGGTCCGGCTACGTCCGCCGATGAAAAGCAGGATGTGCATAATTTTGCATAGTTTGTGCAGAATGTTGCAAACAGCCCAATCCACGCGTGGCCTAAGGTTCGTTTTTTCAGTAACTTTATGATTGGTAAAGGAAGTGCTCACGAATCAACAGCTCGACCTCGGGGTGTGGACAGAGGTCATTGTCCACCGATCACCGCGAAGCACAACTTGGAGCTCCCATGAAAATCTCTATTGCGTGGCTGGCTCGGTTGTCTGGGATCATTATGTTGCTTGCGCTTGCTCCAGGCCTGCGTGCGGACGGCGCCTACAATGTTGTCACAGACTTCTCGAACACCAGCAATCCCAACGGAGTTTGGAGCTATTACTACACTGACGCGGCAACCGGCAGTACCCAGACCCTCTACACAACGGCGCAGGCGGGTGGCGGCGGGACCACCGGGATCCTGCCATACTGGGCCACCAGCCTCGCACAACCGGATAACGTCTTCATCGTGCAGAACACGAGCGGCAGCGCGGTTACCTCCTCGACGGTCATTCAACCGAACGACACATTGCGGCTCGACCCTCAAGGCTACAGCGTAGCAGTCGTGTTCACCGCACCCTCGGCAGGTACTTACACCATAACTGGCAATTTTCTGGGCATCGACATTGCCGAGGGCACGCATCCGGTAGAAATCTTGGATGACGGAACTGTCATTTGGAGCGGCACGATTTCAACCTATGGACAGGATGATCCTTTTGACCTGTCCGAGTCCTTGAGCGCGGGAGACGTCATCACATTCTACGTAGGGACGGGCACTGTCCCCAATAGCATTCCGGCTTGCAATGTCCCCAGCACCGGTCTTAACTACTGCAATCTGGGTACAGGACTCGACGGAACAGTTGCCTTGCCTGAGCCAAGCACACTACCCTTGCTAGCAGCCGGCTTGCTCGGTCTGGTTTTCCTATCGGGCTGTCGGCGAATTCTTCCCCGTCACACGTAGGGATAAGCTCTAGAGAAAAAATCGTGACCTGATTTGTACCGCGCCCTAACTGGGCGGGTGCCCCGGCTTTTCACGGGCGCTCGTTCAACACTGATTACGCCGGTCCGAGAGCATACCCCTGGGGTCCCTCGGCGGGGAGGGCCGAACAGCAGATCCCTCACGTGCGTTCGGGATGACGAGCGCAAAGGAGAGGCAGGCCCGCCTACGTCCGCCGCGGCCGACCCTCCTGCGGCGGACGCACAAACCGCGCTTCGGCGCGGCAGGCCCTCCTACGCCAAGGCTTCGGAGGGCAGGCCCGCGCGCTGTTAACCGTACTTGAGGTTGGTGCTCTGTCCGACCTCGATAATATAACCGTCAGGATCGCGGATGTAGCAGCGGATCTCGCCGTACTTGGGGATCGGCTCGGTGAGGAACTGGGCTCCTCGACTTTTCCATAATTCGTAGCACGCTTGAATATCCGCAACGCGGAAATTCATAAAGCTGTTGATGTGATTCGGGTCGGGGACGCTGAGCGTTACCGTCGGTTTATCCGGGGTCGGCCCGCCTCCCACATTCAGAATCATCCAGATATTGGCAAGCTGAAGGTACGCAGGGGCGTTGCCGTCACCCAGGCTCAGAATGCGAGCGCCGAAAACCCTTTCGTAGTAGCGAGCCGATCGCTCAATGTCGGCGACGGTGAGAAAATGAGCGATGCTGATCCCCACTCGCGGGGGCATCTCGTAGATCTTTTGTTCCACTTGTATGCTGCTCATTGGCGACTCCTCCCGATAACAGTGCTCACCACAAATACGATTTGGTGGGCCTGGAAACGCAGCCTTTGCAAGAGGGCGTGCTTGCGTGCGCCGAGCCCGGCGGGTGGCGCAGCGTTTCAGGGGCGCTCATTCAACGCGGGTCACGCCGCATCGAGAGCATACTCCTCGGCTCCCTCGGCGGGGAGGGCCAAACAGCAGATCCCTCACATGCGTTCCCGCCTTCGCCAAGGCTTCGGCGGGCAGGCAGGATGACGAGGGGGGAGGCAAAGGCGAAGGCCCGCCTACGCCAAGGCTTCGGCGCGGCAAGCCCCGGTTCGACTAAAATCGAGCCGGGGCTTTTTTATTTGTAACGATTTGCGCGGCTCGAAAGTAAAGGGGATAGAGGGCGGAGATGGAACTGCTGGAGCGGTTCGCCGCGGGCGAGATGGACGCCTTCGAGGCGCTGTTCCGGCAGTTTCAGGCGGAGGTGTTCGGCTGGGTGGTGCGAATCGTGCGCGAGCGCGCGACGGCGGAGGATTTGACGGTGGAAGCATTCTGGAAAATGTATCGAGCGCACGCGCGATTCGATCCGGCGGGAAATTTCGCGGGATGGGCGCGGCGAATTGCGACCAATCTCGCGCTCGATCATTTGCGAAGAGCCAAGCACGAAGTGCCGCTCGAAGACGATTTCCCGGCGCCGGCGCGGCCGGATGCGAGCGTGCAACGAGAGACGCGCGAACGCATCGCGCTCGCGTTTGGAGAACTTTCGCCGAAGCTGCGCGTGGTGGCGACGCTTGCGCTCGTCGAAGACGTGCCGCACCGCGAAATTGCGGAGGCGCTCGGGATTTCGGAATCGAGCGTTCGCGTGCGGTCGTTTCGAGCGACAAGAATTCTGAGAGAGGAGCTGAAGGACCTGGTGGCGAATCATGAACGAGCAAAATGACCGTGAACTGCGTGAATTCCTGAAGAGCCATGTCCCGAATGTTCGGGACGGACTCGAGCGCGACTTGTGGCCCGATATGCTGCGCCGCATGGAGCGAGGCGCGCGGCAGGTGCCGTGGTTCGATTGGGCGCTGGCGGGAGCAGTGGCGGCGGCGCTGCTGCTGTTTCCGCGGGCGATTCCGGTGCTTTTTTATCATTTGTGAAAAAAGGCCGGGCACGGCATGCCGTGCCCCTACAAGAGAAACACCGCTCGCGAGCTGTGACGCGGCAGGGCGGTTGTGGAGAAGGAGGGAAAAATGAATACGCATCCTTATGTGAGGGCGTACATTGCGGGAATCGCGGTCCCGACACTTTTTTTGCTGGTGGCGTTGACGACATTCGTCGTGTTTCGCTTGGTGCTCAAGGTTCCCATACCGATCGAACTCCTCATGCCGTTCCCGATGGCGGGAGTGCCGAATATTTTCGGGCTGTGGAACATGCTGTACTTGCGGGTCCATCCGGGGCGGCAATGGCCGATCGGACTGCATGGCGCGGTATTGCCGTTCTTGCTCGCGCCGACGGCAGTGCTGGTTGGCCGGGCGCTCGGAGTGGTCGAGCTGGGACCGAGCGAAATTCTTTATTTCGGCGTGGTGCACCTGAATTACGGGGTGCTCGCGGTGGCGGTCTGCGGGGTGGCGGCGATCTACTATCTGGTGTGGAAATATTTCGTGAATTTTTTCAATGGAGTGGTGGGAATCGCGTAGCGAGCGAGTTGGGCAGAGTGCAAACGGATGAACCGAGCGGGCGCGGCAGGGAACGCCAGGGAAAAAATTTGAAATTGGAAATTTGAAATGGCTTTGTTGAGACCCTGCCGAATTTGGCTCAGCCCGGATGTGGGCGTGCGTCTCTCACCATCGAAAACAAAGCGGGAGCAAGCTCCCGCACTCCAAAGATCTCGGAGGCGGCGCGGAGAGAACGGACAGCGGTGCGGAAATTGGCGGCGCGGGCACGGCATGCCGTGCCCCTACAAAAAAGATGTTGGCGTCGGTTATCTCACCATCGAAAACAAAGCGGGAGCCCCTCGACTGCGCTCCGCTCGGCTGAGCTCGGGGCAGGCCCCTCGACCGTGCTCGGGACAACCCAAAATTCGGGTTGCAGGACAACGCGCTGGAATACGCGCGCAGGCCCTCCTACGCCAAGGCTTCGGAGGGCAGGCCCCCTTACGCGGTTGTGGGCGGCTATACTATGCTGCTTGCAAGGCTCCGGCGACAAAGGTGACGGATGTGGAAGACTGCCCTGGGAATCGCGGCTGTTCTCGCTTGCGGTCCGGCTTTCGGCGGTGCGCTCGACGCAGTGCAGAGCAAGGAAATCACACTGCACGACTTTCCGCTCGACAGTGGCGCCGTCCTGCCTAGCGTCACGATCAGCTATGAAACCTACGGCCAGCTTGCCGCGAATCGCCGGAACGGCGTGCTCATCACGCACACCTTCACCTCGAGCCAACATGCGGCCGGGTTCTACGCGGAAGGAGGCGCTCCGCGAGGGCTTCGGGCCGGCGAGATTGGGTGGTGGGACAAGGTGATCGGCCCCGGGGAGGCGATTGATACCGACTCTCTGTACGTAATTTCCTCCAATGCTCTGGGGTCGTCCTTTGGATCAACGAGTCCTCTCAGCCTCGACCCGAAGACCGGCAACGCGTACGGGCCCGACTTTCCCGCGATCAGCGTGCGCGACATTGTGCGCGCGCAGAAGGCGGTGGCCGATGCGCTGGGTGTAAAGCATCTCGTGGCGGTGGTGGGAGCTTCCTACGGCGGGTTCGAAGCTTTCGAGTGGGCAGTGGAATATCCGGAGTTTGTCGATGGCGTTGCGGCTCTATTTACGGCCGCAAATTCCCAGAGCACGGGCGATGCGAGCCAGGCGATGCTGACTTTTCTCGCGCAGGACCCGAACTGGAACGGCGGACATTATTATGGCCACGGCGGCGTAACGGCGAGGCTTGCGGAACTGCGCGTGCGAATGCTCAAATCCTACGGCGCCGAGGGGCTTTTTTCGGAGAGGTATCCCAATCCCGCGGCGCGGGAGGCGGCGATTGAGGCATCGGCGCGGGCCTGGGCGCACATCTTCGACGCCAATTCGCTGATCACGCTGCTGAAAGCGCATGAGCATTTTGATGTCCGAGGCGAGCTCGGGCGAATCAAGGGCAAGGTCCTCTATATGCTTTCGAGCACGGACCGGATTTTTCCTCCGACGATTGGTGCGGACGTGATGGCGAGATTGAAGGCGGCGGGCGTGGAGGCACGGTACGTGGAGGTCGAGAGCGAAATTGGGCACCTGGCGCTCGACCACCAGACGGAGAAGTGGTCCGGAGAGCTGCAAAAATTTATGGAAGGGCTGAGGGCGAAGCCATGAAGCGAAACGGACCGTCGAGAGTTCGAAGCTGCTGCGGAAGGGTGACGGCGGCGGCCGCGTTCACGGTGCTCGCGATGCATTTGGCAAATGTGGCGTGCGCGCGCGCAGCGACGCTCGAGGAGTGGTCGAATTGCATGGGCAAGTCCGGGTCGAAGGAAGCCGTCAAGGCGTGCACGGCGATCATAAGTTCGGGAAAAGAGCTGCCGGATAGCCTGCCCTACGCGTATTTGTATCGCGGGCGGGCGAGCCTGGCGCTGCGCGAGGGACAATCCGCTGCCGCGGACTTCGCCGCAGCGCTCAAGCTCGAGCCGAATCTCGCGCATGCGCACTTTGGGCTCGGAGAGATTGCAAAGACGCGTGAAGACTGGACGACGGCCGTCGCGGAATTTACCAAGGCCGCCGAGAGCCGGGCGGAGGACGCGGACATCGACGCGTTCACCGACGACAACGAGGGATCGTTCCACGCCGTCGCGCTGGCCGAGCTCGGCTTTGCCATATACAAGGCGGGCGATGCAGCGAAGGCGTTGTCGGATTTCGAAGGGGCGAGCGCGGCGTGTCCCACGTGCAGCGCGCCATGGCGCAGCCGCTCAGAGGCGCTAGGTGCGCTCGGGCGGAATACAGAGTCGCTGGCCGCCGCAGACAAGGCAATCGCGCTCAATCCGCGTTCGCCGGGGGCGTTTGTGGTGCGCGGGCTCGCCCGCGCGCGACTGCACGATTTCGATGCCGCGTTTGCGGATTTCGCGGAGGCGATACGGCTGGCGCCGACGTTTGAGCTCTCGTACCGAATGCGCGCGTTCGTGTATGGGCGGCTGGGCAAGACGCAAGAGGCCGCGGCGGACGCCAGGACGCTCGAACTTCTCCGGCAGGGGTCGCCGGAAGCGCTGAAGCCACCGCCGGCGCGGCCCGAGGTATCGCGAGCGATTGCCGCGCCAGCGCTCGATAATGCGGCGCTCGAGCGGTTATTTCGCGCGCACACGTGGGAGGCGCGCGAAGGACTGTGGATGGTGACGCTCGAGCTGCGGGGCGACGGGAGCTACCGGCAGCGTATGAAGGACACGTCGTCGGGCGGGAAGCTCGAGGTGACGCAGGAAGGGGCGTGGGGAATTTCGCGCGGACAGATTTGCATTTACACGAGTGTGGGGCTGTGTCTCGCGGCGCACCAGTCGGGGGATGATATCGCGCTGGTGCGAACGTCCGGCGGCGGGGAGGAAGAGGGCGGCGACGCGGGTGAGGGGGCAGAGGCGGGCGCTGCGGAATTTTTTGGCTCGGCGGGAAGCCTGCATCCGACGGATGCAGACGTGGTGTCGAGCCCGGTGGCGGAGTTTCCGATTGACGAGGTGTTCCTGCCGGGCGCGAAGGGCGCGGCCAAGGGGCCGAAGACGCTGCTTTATTACATGCACGGATTTGATGGACGCGCGCGGGCGCATCCGCCGCTGGCGGAATTTTTCGTTTCGCAATTGCAGCGCACGCAGGGCTGGGACGTGATTGACGGCGCCTATCCGCAAAAGGGCGTGACCGAGGTGCGGCGGTTCGGCGGCGCAAACGTGGGCGCGGCGGTGTTTGTGGGCCGGCGTTTGCGGGAGTTGAAAGCGCAGGGGTATGAGCGAATTTTCGTCGGAGGGCAATCGTGGGGCGGATGGAACAGTCTTGTGCTCGACGGCATGCGCGGGCTTCCGCTCGACGGCGTGATCCTGGTGGTGCCGGCGTGCTGCGGATGGCGGTCGGTGGGCGCGAACACGAGCGACGCGAATTTCGCCAACAACAAATTTTATTTCGATCAGTTGATCGCACGGGCGCGGTATCCGACCGTGGGGATTTTCTTCCGCGGCGATGAATATGAACCGGCCGACCGGGGCAAGTCTGCGGCCGAGACATTGACCGAGCACGGCGTGCCGAACCTGGTCATCGATCATCCGCCCGGATATGAAGGGCACGGCTCGGCATGGTTTCCGCCGTTCGATTATCAGTACGAGGAGGCGATCGCAACATTTTTGAACACACCGAAGACGGCCGCTTGCAGCCCCGCATCAATCGCGCAGGCCAAGGGCGACTTTCGCGCCGTGGTCACAACGGCGCAACTGCGCGACTGGCAAAGCCACACGGCGCAGTTCGGCGAGCTGAAGGGACGCCGCTTTGCCGTTTATCCCGCCGGCGAGACGCGGCAAATCGTGGACGAGGTACGCACGCTCGTTCGCGGATTCGGAATGGGAGACAGCGTGTACACCTCTTCGTTCCGGGATGGTCTTTTCTGCTCGCGCGCACGGGTCAAATTCGCGCAGCCGCAAAACACCGACGCGGCCTGCGTGCGCCTGGTGTGGTGGAACGAGCACTCGCTGCTGGGGATCGATCCGCAGAGCGGCACGGTGCTGGAGTGGTGGGTCGAGATGCGATAAGAAGCGCGCGCTTTCGCGTGGCCGGCGTCAGGTTCCCCGGCACAAGAAGACGATCACGATTTCCACTTCTCCGCCCTCGAAAGAAAGAAGCAGAGCGCCGACGGGAGTGACGATGCCGGGAGCGCCGGTGCCGCGGCTGGCATTTGCCGGCACGGCCTCACCCGAGGGGCTTGAGCCGGCGCTTTGCGGCGCGTTCTCGCGGCTGGTTGCGCCGGTCGCACTGCTGCCAATCGCCGGAAGGGTTCCGCTCGATGGGCAAGGATTTGTGCCTAGCACGGGATGGCCATTGCTGATGACGCTGCCGGGCCCGGAACCATCGCAATTGAGAAGCGCGGTCAGGACGAGGCGAACCGTCGAGTTATCGGAAGCTGCGGGAGTCCGTGCGGTAAATGCGGTGATTGCCGCTGCCAAGACAAAGATTTGTTTCAGCCGGAAAATTTTCATAATCCCACCAGCCCTCCGGAGTTGGGGAGCCGCATTGTCCGCGCCGGCCAGCCGAAGCAGCGCGCCCCTGGAATTTCAGTTGCACGGATTTTAACCCCGAATCGAATTTGGAAACGATGAAAATTCAACCGGAGACGGGCTGGAAATTTCCAGAAATACGACCGAAGGCGGGTGGCGGAGGCTTTCACGGGCGCTCAACCTCTTTGCGCACCGAGGACCCAGCCCGCCAGAAAGCGGCGGGCTGGGCTAAATTATGCCGCGCCTCCCTTCGACTCCGCTCAGGGCAAGCCGGCGCTGGAGCCACCGGTTCTGTGATCCGGGACGCCCCTCTGAGGCAACTGTCGCACCTACGGCGCTCAACATGATTTCTCATCGCACTCCCAGGCCTTCCGGCCTGGGCTAACTTCTGCCGCGCCTACGGCGCATGACGCGTCTTACTGCCGAGGACTGGCGTCCGACATCGGTCTTTGCACCGAACGGCGCCTTTATCAGTCATAATGCGTGCCCGCAGGCGTTCCGTCGGACCACGTGGGAACCATGACTAGGGACACAAGAACCGGCGGCAGTCCTTTCGTTTGGGATGGTTCGTTCGACAAGAAGAACCAATAGGGGACCGACATGACCGGGGAGCCCTCCGCGCCAGAACCCCAGTCCTTGGCATCAATGCCGGCGGTATAGAACATCACATGAGTTGCGTTGTGGCCGTCCTGGTCGGTCAGATAGGCGGATTTAGACATCATGTAGCACATCGCGCCGTTCTCGAGGCCCGGCAGTTGTCTGTTCTCGAACGCCGCTTTGACTGCCGATAGGGTCTCCGCCTTGGAACGGCCGGCTATCACCATCCTGGTGCGTAGAAAATCGATCGGCAATACAAAACGCGCAGCCTGGGGGTTCAGACAAGCGGCGGCTCGCACCTTGGGGTTCCAGAATTCGGGCCAGTCGAACGCAGCCGTCCAACCTCTTTCGACGATGCAGACAAACCCGTTCTTGCCTTCCACGGCGGTCTCGAATCCCTGGCGTCCGAGAACCAGGACCGTCGCGTCGCGGGATATGGACTCCGGCGCTGAGCTGCGCGCCAGCGCGATCTCGGCAGTTCGGTCCATGAGATACTGCTCGATCGGCGCCATGTTCGCGTAGGGCGTCTTGGCATCCTGTGCCCTCGCGTGGTTCGACGTACCGAGGCAAGCCATACCGAGCACAACAAGCAGTGCGAAGCTTTTGATTGCGATTGCGCCAAACTTCTTTTTCCGCATTGTTTTCCCTCCAAAGAATGGGCCTTTATCTGTTAGACCGTCCTCAAGCGTGCAGGTGCGAGCCCGGCGGGTGGCCCGGCTTTTCACGGGCGCTCCTTCAACATTGATTGCGCCGGCCCGAGAGCATACCACTCGGCTACGGCGCGACAGCTTGACGCGTCTTACTGCCGAGGAGTGTCGCGCCTACGGCGCTTGAGGCGTTTTGCTGCCGAGGACCCAGCGTTTCCACGCTGGGCTAAATTCTGCCGCGCCTACGGCGCTGGAGCCATCGGTTCTGCGATCCGCGACGCCCATCGGTGGAGCGCAATGCAGGGACCCGTATTCACGCTACTTTGGAGGTAAGGGCATTGCGGACGAGTGGTGGTCCACAATCATCCATTGGCCATTGCGCTTCACGTAGACGAAGCTGTAGCGTGCCGGGAGTGTCTGGGTCTCCCCGTTTTTTGTAAAAGTAAACGTGTAGTAGCCGGTGTTGATCGCCGTGTTGCCGTAAACACGAATCAGTTGATCGCCCAAAGAAACCTTGTGCCCAGGAAGGGCTGCAAATGCGGTCACCATATAGTCGCGAATCGCCTCAGGGTTGTCGCGCCGCTTGGGCGAGAGCGTTCCCCACAAAACAGCCTCCTTGTCATAGAGGGCAAGGATCCCGTCAGGTTTCTCTTCGCTGAAAGCTTGAGCCCACTTCGCGGTAGCGGCGGCCACGTCCTCCTTGTCCCCCGCCCAGGCCACTTTGGCAATCCCAAACAGAACGGTCCACGCGATCAAAACAAGGTATGCCGCGGCGCGGTTCATGGGTGATTCTCCTCTCTCAGATCTTGGTCCCCAGTAATGCGAAGTTCAGATGGAACAAGTTGGCAGCACTCTAAGCCGGGTGGTAAAAGACTGTCAACGTCAGGGCTTTGCTGAGCCAGGCGACGAGGCGACTGGCAGTCGTCTCTTTTGCGACACAACTCGTTCCACGGCGGCCGACCAACGGCGTGCGGATGATAGGATTTAGAATTCTCGCTTTGAGTGTTATCCACCGCAGTTCGATTCGGAGGCCAAGAGATTTCATGCAGAAACTAAAGGTGCTCGTCGCCGACGACTCGGAGGTCTATCGCAAGCTGGTGGAAAAGACGCTTTCGGAAGATTCGTTCACAGCGTTGTTCGCCAATACCGGCCGCGAAGCAATGGAGATTTTCCGGCGAGAAAACCCGGCAATCGTGGTGACCGATTGTGAGATGCCCGACATAACGGGTGTCGAGCTGTGCCGCCATATTCGCGCCAACTCGAATAGTTCGTATGCTTACATCATAATTCTCACCGGAAATGCGGACAAGGAAAATGTAGTGAAGGGGCTCTCGGCCGGCGCAGATGATTACTTGACGAAGCCGTTTCATCAAGGGGAGCTTTTAGCTCGAATCCGAGTCGGCCGCCGGCTCGTTTGCCTGCACCAGCAGATCGAAGCCAAAAATCAGATTCTCGAAGAACTGGCGCTCACCGATCCCCTCACGGGCCTGCCAAACCGCCGGTCGATTGAATTGTGGGCCGCACGGCAACTGAGCGGAGCGGCCCGTCACGGCTTTTCATTTTGGGTGATTTTGGCCGATTTAGATCACTTCAAGGTAATCAACGACACTTACGGCCACGATGCCGGGGACCAGGTTCTGATTCGGTTTGCTGAGATCTTGAAAGGAAACACGCGGAAATCGGACATCTCCGGCCGAATTGGTGGCGAAGAATTTCTTCAAGTCTTGAGCCACGCCGACGAAGATGGCGTTCGACTCATCGCTGAGAGGCTACGCAAGAAGCTAGCGGTCGAGGAAATCGACATAGGGGAGCAGGCCGTGAAGGTGACGGTCAGTCTTGGCGTCGCTGGATTCCAGGGCAAGGCGGCACCAAGCTTCAGTGAGCTCCTGAAGATGGCTGACGCGGCCCTGTACCGGGCAAAGCGCGCTGGACGAAACCGCGTCGAAATCGAAACAGTCGTATCCGTTGCCTAATTAACCCGAACATTATCCCCTCTGACAGAATCCCGTGTGAAAGTTTGGCCCACCCGCCGAAAGGAGGGCAAACCTCAAAAACCTAAAGGCCTGAGGCCCAGGGAGGATGAGCGTAATTTTTTGGCGCGCGCGAAGGCTTTGATTTAGGCGCGCTGGAAGCGCGATCGGATGCGCGGCGGAGGCTGGATTTCGTGGGAAGGCGGGCGGTGCGCGTTTTGCCGTCGGGGAGGGTATAGCGGACGCGGCGGAAGCGGATGGGTTCGCGAAGCCAGCCGTGCTGGCGGCGCCAGAGAGTTTCCTGGCGGGCGCGCTCGAGCTTCTGGAGAGTGGCAGGAGCGAAGGGGAAGTAGCGGCGGCGAAAGCGAGCCGGGTTCGACTGGAAGCGCTTAGCAAGTTTGTTGACCCAGGTGTGGCTGACGCCGAGAAGCCGGGCGACGCGGTAGGCGGGCCATCGGGGCGCGGGAGAAAGCCACCACTGCCAGACCATCTGCTCGATGATTTGGGATTCGAGACCGCTGCGCCAGGGAAGCGGGGCACGCCGGCGCGCGGCGCGAGCTCTTTGGATGTTGATCCGGCGCGCCTGGCGAGCGCGCGGCGATTTGTGGCCGGGTCCTTTGCCGCCCATCGCGGGAGTCTCCGGGGAGAATCATAGCAAGTGCGTGGACTCCCACGGCGAGTTCTTACGCGGACTCTGAAGCACAAGATAAAAAGTGAAATGAATTCAGCTCATAAATGCCCGATATCAGCGCCGCTGGGAACTTCAGGGGCTAAAGCCCAACAGACAGCGACATCCTGATGTCGCGGTTGAAACCGCGACCCACAAAGCGGGTTTGTGAAATGACTGCATCTCAGGCGGTGACGTTCAGATTGGCGCCGGTGGCCTGCGTGGAGAAAGGGGATGTTCCAGCCGCCAATTGACTCGCAAAGGAAAACGGCGAGCCGATGGATTGGCTCGCCGCTCCCTCAGTTATTCCGCTTCAATTTATTGCGCAGTAGGCGTTACGGCCCGCACGCCGGACCTCAGGGGTTAAAACCCCTGAGGTTGGGGCACAGTTCGGCACGGCTGCCCTTCGGCTCCGCCAGGGTAAAGGCTTCGTGCCTCGGGGCAAGGAGCCGTGGCCTGACGGACGGCAAGCGGCTGCAGGCTTCCCTCAGATGAATCGCAAGCGCCGTCCTAGTTCAGGCCGTGACGTTCAGGTTCGTGCCGGTCGTTTGCGAGGCGGTGGAAGAGGTTCCGCCGGCCTGCGCGGTGCTGCCGAACGAACTGAACTGCTGCAAATCCTGCTGGATCGTGGCAAAGGCCGATTGCGCGCCGGAAAGATCGCCGGATTGCAGGGCTTGTCCGAGCGACTGGAAAGCCTGAGCAATCTGACTGTTCTGCTGGCCGCCTCCGCCGCCACCGTGATGGTGATGGTGATGATGGACCTGGCCGCCGCCCTGTTGCTGCTGGGCCGCTTGCTGGAGGTTGGCAAAGTCCTGCTGCGCGGCGGAAAGATTGCCGTTCTGCAAATCCTGCGACAGGGCATTGAAGGCGTTGGCGATGGGGTTGCTGTTATTGGTCTGTGCTTGCGATTGCGATTGCGCGACGGGAAAATTCTGCGACAGGGTGGCGAAATCCTGCTGCGCTTGCGTCAAGTTGCCCGCCTGCAAATCATTACCCAACTGCTGAAATTCGCTCTGAATTTGCTGGAACTTGCTCTGACCGTTTTGCTGGGTCTGGATTTCGTTGATGGCGGAAAAGAGCGATGTGCCGGATACGCTGCTGATAGACATGTTTCACTCCGATCGAAGAATGGATGAGACGAAATATATGTTCCACATCGGAACAATCCTTTTGCCGCAGGGGCCGAAGAGGAACCAGAAGAGCGGGATGGACGATAGATTCGCGGCCAAGAGTCATATCGGCAGATGGTCCTAGGACTTTAGGGGGTGGGTGGCTTTGTGAACCTACCCTTCCCGGGGCGCATCAGGTGCGGCGGACGAGGCAAGCCTCGATTCGAGTGATTGGCCCAGGGGCCCGCGAGATCGAAAACAAAGCGCGAGCCCCTCGACTGCGCTCGGGATAAACAAGCTCCCCTTCGGCTACGCTCAGGGTAAACCGCACTCCAAAGGTCTCGGGGGCAATGCGGTGGAGATTGGTGGGCGGTGCGTTGCGGTTCCTCTGTGCACTCGATGGTTTGCTCGGTGCCCTCTGTGGTTCAATCAGCGCTGCCAATCGACGCCGCTTAACACAGAGTGCACGGAGAAAAGCGTGGAGACCACGGAGGCGCGGTGTCGAGCAAGCTTCCCATCGGTTCCGGCCGGGGCAAGCCGCACTCCAAAGGTCCCGCCTGCGGCGGGAAGGCTCGGAGGGGGTCGGAGGGCTCGATCACTTGCCTTTGAGGCGCGAGACAAAAAACTCCAGGAAGCGGCGGGAATCAATTCCCACGGCGACATTTACGTTGGGCTGCACGGGAGTGACGCCGACCGATTCGAGCAGGCCGGCGTGCTCTTCGATTTTGTCCACCGTGCCGTGGCGGTTGGCCACCGTCTCGCCGCGAGTGAATCCTCCGGCGGTTTCGATATCTACGCGCATCGCCTTGGTGTTTAAGAATGAGGGGTCGATGGCGGCGCCGACGGCGAGCGCATCGTGGATGGCTCCGCCCTGGAAGCCGGTTCCCTGATACAGGCCGATTTGAAAGCGGGCGAGGGCGGCGGCAAATTTGGCCTGCGGCCCGGCGCCCTGCTCGAGCTCTGCGACGTGGGTGTTATTGACGAGCGTCACTTCCGTTACATCCAGGCCCACCATCGTGATCGGCCAGCCCGCGTTGAAAACCACGCCGGCGGCTTCGGGGTCGCAGTAAATATTGAATTCGGCGGCGGCGTTTACATTGCCGCCGGAAATCGAGCCGCCCATCAGGACAACATTTTTGACCAGGGGAACGATGGACGGATCCTTCCGCACAGCCAGCGCGAGATTGGTTTCCGGGCCAATGGGGATGAGGGTGATTTCATGCGGATATTTGTGGACCAGCTCGATGATCAAGTCGGGGCCGAATCGGGTGTCGGCCGTGCAGCGGGAAGGGGGCAACTCGGCGCCGCCGAGACCGTTGGGCCCATTCCAGAAGCGATCCGCAAGCAGCCGCGAGACGAGCGGGCCTTCGGCGCCTTTTGCCACGGGCAGATCGCAACGGCCGGCGAGCGAGACGACTTTCAGCGCGTCTTCGAGCCCTTTCGGGGCGGTTACATTGCCGGCAACAATCGTGAGCGCTTCGACGCGAAGCTCCGGCGAGTTGAGCGCCAGCAAGATCGCGAGCGCGTCATCGGTGCCGGGATCGGTGTCGATGATGACGCGATGGGGCGACTGGGCGAACGCAGAACGCGGGCTACAAGCTAAAAAGCACAGAATCAGGGAGACGAGCGTGAAATTGAAGACACCAGACCAACGGTTTCGAGAGTTCATTCGGAGTTCCCCTTCGGGGCGTGATGATATCACCAGACGCGCCAGGGTTTGACTTTGGTTCTGCGGTTCTCGCCGGATCGGCTCGCGGATTTCTCTCCTCTGCGTCAAAATAGGCGGCATGAAATCATCCAAGGATTCTCCGAAGATGGACGGCGAGCAAGAGCGGCGCGGGAGGGAAAGCTTCGCGCGGCAGGGGTTGATGAGACACCTGGGCGCGGAGGTGGCGCGGATCGAGCCGGGGCGGTGCGAAATCCGGGTGCGGTACCGGCCGGAGCTGACGCAGCAGCATGGATTTTTCCACGCCGGAGTGACGGCGGCGATTGCCGATACCGCGTCGGGTTATGCGGCATTCACGCGGATGGATGCGGATTCGTCGGTGCTGACCGTGGAATACAAAATCAATTTGCTGGCGCCGGCCGAGGGAGAATTTTTGATCGCGCGAGCGCGTGTGGTGCGCTCGGGAAAGACAATCAAAGTTTGTGCGACGGATGTGTTCGGCGTGAAGGGCGGCGAAGAAAAATTGTGCGCCACGATGCTGGCGACGGTGATGGCGCTGCCGGGGCGGCCGGATTTTCCGCAGGAAAAAGCAGGCGCGAGCGGTGGAGATCGGTGAGCGGTGCATTGCGGTTCCTCTGTGAACTCGATGGCTTGCTCAGTGCCCTCTGTGGTTGAATCAGCGCTGCCAATCGACGCCGCTTAACACAGAGTGCACGGAGAAAAGCCTAGAGGGCACGGAGGCGCGGAGGCGAGCAAGCTTCCCCTCGGCTTCGCTACAAAGGTAGATACGGTCTAGTTGGAGGGGATGGAAGCTCCGACGGCGGTCTTCTGTTTTCCGAGCATCGCGACGCCATCGAGGATCGTCTGGGCCGCGGCTTCTTCGCTGATCGTCGAGTTGATCATGAGATGATAGCGGGTGCGGTCGGGCCAATCGATTCCGAAATATTGCTTGACGAAAGCGATGCGGTCGCGATCCACGCTATCGACCAAAGCGATGGCTTCCCGCTGGCTTTTTCCGGTGGCTTGAACTCGGCGAATCTTTTCGTCGCGCGGCGCATAGATGAAGACGTGGAACGCGTCCGGGCGGTCCCCCAGGTAATAAGCGGCGCCGCGCCCCACGATCACACATTCGCCGCTTTCCGCGGCCTGCCGGACCACCTTTTCGGCGACCTGCCGGATACAGTCCGCATCCGCGATTTTTGCCTGCGGAAGATTCACGCTACCTTCATTGCTGCCGTGCAGGAAACCTTTTAGAAGACGGTAGTAGAGGGGATCCTTTCGCTCCTCGTGTTTCTCGACGGCGCCGCAATCACACTCGAGGAGGCGGGCAATTTCGACGGTGAGCAACTGGTCCCACAGCTTCCAGCCGAGGCGTTGGGCGACGAGGCGGGCGATATCGGCGCCGCCGCTGCCGAATTCCCGATCGAGGGTAATGATGCGGATCATCGAGTTTGCTTCGGGAATCAGTATGGCGCGTCCCCAAAGCGATGACAATATTGCATTACTCACCGCGGTCCCGTCTACCCCACCGCGACGTGGCCGCCGCCCGGCTCATTTTTCTTCAAAACGAAGGAAAGCACAAACATGACGGCCGCGATAATGGAAAGCACCGTGAAAGTATCGATGTAGGCCAGCAGGGAGGCCTGCATATTCACCTGTTGATAAAGCAGGCCGATCGCCTTGGCGGAGGCCCGCTGGGCCTGGACGCCTGCCGCCAGAAGACGGTTCGAGAGGGCGGTGCTCGAGCCGCGAAGGACGGTCTGCCCCAGAGTGGTGTGAGCCGCGAGATAAACTTGATGGACCTGGGAGCGGCGGGCCAGCAGAGTGGTGACCATCGAAGTCCCCACGCTGCTGCCGATATTGCGCATGAAATTGACGAGGCCGGCTACGCTGCTGCTGGCCTCCGCGGGCATTCCCACGTACGCGGCCAAATTGATGGGCACGAACAAAAAGCCGATGCCGAAGACTTGGGCGACACGCAACAGGCTGGCGCTCATGAAGCTGATCTGAAGGTCCAGCCTCTGCGTGGAATAGTACATGGCGATGGCAGTCGTCAACCAGCCGATCGCAACGAGACGGCGAGCCTGAACCTTGGAGGAAAGCACTCCCACCAGGGGCATCAAAAACAGGAGCACGAACCCTCCGCCGGAAAGCACGAAGCCCGCTAGCTCGGCGGTGTAGCCCATCAAAGATTGCAGGAACAGGGGCATCATCACGAGGCTCGAGAAAAGCATGAGTCCGAACATGAACGTCATGATGTTGGACATGAGGAAGTTGATGTTTTTGAAGAGCCGCATGTTGATGACGGGGTTCTTGTAGAACCACTCCCACACCCCGAGGCTGAGCAGACCGGCGGCGGCGAGCACCATGAGGGTGACGATGTAGGGCGACCCGAACCAGTCGTCTTCCTGGCCTCGATCGAGCATTACCTGTAGCGCGCCCACACCCAGGACGAGAAGCGACACACCGACGTAGTCGAATTTCGCGAAAGCGCCCGGGACGCGCTTGGCCCAGGGCGGATCGTCGATGAGCCGGTAAACCAGGAAGAGCGCCAGAATGCCCACCGGAACGTTTATAAAGAAAATCCAGCGCCAGCTGTAGTTATCGGTGATCCACCCGCCGAGGGTGGGTCCGATGGTGGGAGCAACGACGACGGTGACACCATACAGCGCGAAAGCGAGGCCGCGTTTCGCCGGGGGAAAAGTGTCGGCCAAGATCGCCTGGGCCATCGGCTGAAGGCCGCCGCCTCCGGCACCCTGAAGGACGCGAAACAGGATGATCGTGCCGAGGCTTGGTGCAAACCCGCAGAGAAGCGAGCTGAACGTGAAAACGACCACGCACAACATGAAAAACCGCTTGCGGCCGAGCACGCTGGCGAACCATCCGCCGATGGGGAGAACCACGGCGTTGGAGACGAGATAGGAAGTGAGCACCCAGGTGCTTTCGTCGTTGCTCGCGCCGATGCTGCCGGCGATGTAGGGAAGGGCGACGTTGGCGATGCTCGTATCGAGCACCTCCATAAAGGCGGCGAGAGAGACGACCAGGCCGATCAGCCATGGGTTGACCGCGGGACGCCAGACCTCAGGCGCGGAAATGGAAATTGCTTCCGCGGCTGCGGGTCGGGCGCTGCCGAATGTTTGAGCGTTTTCTGACATGATCGGAGCCTGCGTCTCCGTTGCGCGTTTTTATGCGCGCGCCCGCGAGCGATGCGAAACTCGCGGGCGCGAATGGCCAAGTCCTGTTTGAAGCAAGATTGGATGCCGCAGCCGTGCGCGGCGTTTCAGCTCCCCGCAATCCCCAAGCCGCGAAGAGAAGATTCGCGAGGCTCGAATTACGGGCCGGGAACGAAAATTTTGTCCTCGTGCGAGATTTCCACGTTGCGCTGCTCGGTGCGGACGCGGAAGGTCTTGAGCTCTCCTTTTTCCTTCTTGCTCCGCTCGGAGGCAAACGTGAGGAAATACTGATTCTTCAGCACCATATCCAGTTGCTGAAGGAACGGCGCGAAGGAGATCGGGGTGAGCAGGCCCTGAAAAAAGGCTTCGCCGCCGGTGCCATCGGCAATTTTCGCCAGGTTGCTCTGGCCGTAGCTAACGCGGAAGGAATTCCGGGCGGCGCGGCCCACGCCGGTGGCGTACAACGTGTGAATGATCACGCCGGCTTTTTGCGCGTGCTCCAGGGCCGAGTCCACATCCGGACTGAACGGGTCGCCGCGGAAACGGTCGATGCCGTCGGAAATCAAAAGAATTTCGCGGCGGGCGCCGGTGACCGGCCAGCGCGAAATGAGATCCGAAAGCGAAAGATAAATGCTGGCGTAGGCGCCGAACGTGCCGAAGGGCATGCGGAGGCTTTTGGCGACGGCATCGTGGTCCGGGCTGAATTGCGAGGCGGCCTGAATCGTGCCGTTATTGGCATAAAAAATTCCAATGCCGGTGGTGCGCGGCTGCGACTTGATGAAGGCGGTCAAATCGCCGAACTGGATGCCGAGATCGACGCGGTCCGCCTCGTCGATCAAGATGGCGAGCTCAAGCGCGGCTTTGTCGCCCTGCGCGGGAATCCAGCCGGTTACATCGCGCTTTTCCTTTCCCTCATACACGGCGACGTCGTCACGGCCGATCGCGGGCGGAGGAGTGTAGTTGGGGCCGAGCACGGTGACGACGGTGGTGACCGGCGCGGTTTCCTGTGAATTGGCGGGCCGGGCGGCAAAGGTTGCGGCCGCCAGGAAAATCGCAGCGAGAATTGCGCAGCGGGGAAAACTGTGCGACGGCTTGCGCATGGGCGCCTCCTCAGTGGAGAGACCTGGAGCTGGGGCCGAAACACGGAGCGAGAGTGCCAGCAGGATGAGACCCTGAAGCCGCAACTGTAGTGAGAGCGCGCGGTTCTGTCAAGAACGGAGGTGGACATCAACTCATCTGGGTCTGTTGACATCCAGCCACCGGCGGCTCAGGCCGGATGTTGGCGCCCGTTATCTCACCATCGAAAACAAAGCGGAAGCAAGCTTCCGCACTCCAAAGGTCTCGTCGGCAGCGCGGTGGAGATTGGTGAGCGGTGCGTTGCGGTTCCTCTGTGTACTCGGTGGTTTGCTCTGTGCCCTCTGTGTTTCAATCAGCGCTGCCAATCGACGCCGCTTACCACAGAGTGCACGGAGAAAAGCCTAGAGGGCACGGAGGCGCGGAGTCGAGCAAGCTTCCTCTCGGCTGCGCTTCCGCCTACGCCAAGGCTTCGGCGGGCAAGCGGGGCAGGCCGCACTCCAAAGGTCTCGGAGGCGGCGCGTAAGGAACGGGCAGCGGTTCGGAAATTGGCGGCGCGGGCACGGCATGCCGTGCCCCTACGACAAAGACCGGAGTCATCCTGGGCTCTGCGATGCGCGAAGGCGCGGCGGCGGGCGGCGCGCGTCAGTAGACGAGCGAAAGATGTTTGCGGCGCTCGATCCACTCTTCGCTCGAGAAGATGCGCGGCGTGAGCTCGATCAAGCGCGGGAGCATGTTGAAAACCGCCACCGGGCCCCACTCGGCGCCTTTGCGGGTGCGGAAGCCCTTGCGGTTGAGCTCTTCGGCGACTTTCGAGATGGAGATGTCTTGAATGATGAGTTCCATCATGGCCAGCAGGAACTGCATTTCTTCGGGGTTATCTTCGAGGCGCTCGCAATCGCCGGCTACGCGCATTCCGTAGGGCGCGTCGGCAAGGGGAGGTTCCGCGGCGGCCTCCGCCTCGGGCGCTTCCCGCTCCCATTCGACGCCTACGAGTTTCCAGCCGGCCCGGGCGCGTTGCTTCACGTATTCCGCGTCGAGCGAACCCTGCACAGCTTCGCGCACTCGCTCCCGTTTCGCCATGCGTTTTCTCCTTTCAGGATCGCCCCAAAAATCGAAAGCTCCAATGCGCGTCACTCGTAGCGCAGCGCGACCATCGGGTCGACGCGACTGGCGCGCTGGGCGGGCAGCCAACTCGCAAAAAGAGCCACGAAGGCCAGCAACACGGCGCCACTTCCAAAGACGATAGCGTCGGTCGGCTTAACTCCGAACAGAAGGCTGGTCATTACCTTTGTAAGGGCAATGGCGGCCGCGAGTCCGACAGCGATGCCAATCAGAGCAGCACTGCCTCCCTGGACGAGGACCATTCGCAGGATGTCGTTTCGCTGAGCACCGAGGGCGACGCGGATTCCAATTTCTCGTGTACGTTGTGTGACGGTGTAAGAAATAAGTCCGTAGAGACCCACCATGGCGAGAATCAGGGCGAGCGCAGCGAAGGTCCCGATCAAATAAGATGGGTAACGACGCAAGAAAACGGAGGGTGACTGCGCGGTGACCTGGTCCATTGCCTGGGGCTGGATAAGGGCGAGCTGGGGATCCGCTTCGCTGAGAGCAACGCGCACAGCGCCCACGAATGCAGCGGGATTCCCCGCGGTCTTTACAAAAAAGCTCAGGAAGGAAGATGCATTTTGGTCCAGCGAATAGTAGATCACCGGCGGCGGAGGAGCTGCCAGATCATCCTCGGCGATGTTCCCTACCACTCCAATAATCTCGCGGAAAGGCTCATTGGGATTGAAGGTGAAGCGGAGGCGCTTGCCAACCGGGTCTTCATTCGGAAAATAACGGTTCGCGAAAGCTTGATTGACGATGATGCGCCACGGGACATCTTGCGTATCGGACCTGCTGAAATTCCGCCCGGCTAGAAACGGTACCCTCATTGTGGGGAAGAAGGGGGGATTGGCGCCGCGAATATCGCATTCGTCGTCCTGGCCCGCAGGCCGCGGCTGTCCTTCAATCACGAACCGGATCGAACCGCCACCGAGCAGAGGGATGATATCTGCCGCACCCACACTTCGCACTCCGGGAAGTTGGGAGAGCCGCTCGCTAAACTCTCTTTCAAACTGCATGGACTTCGGCGAATCGAAAGGCCACTCCTTATCCCCCGGATAAGACGAATCGGGCAGGTTGACGCTGAAGGCCAGAATATTCGCGGAGTCGAACCCCGGACTTTGATGGAGCAAAGCCCTAAGGCTTTTCAGAAGCAATCCAGCGCCAACCAGCAGCATAAGAGAGATAGCGATTTCAGAAACCACGAGCGCGTTGCGAAGGCGCGCATGAATCGAGCTTGTTCCGGTGCGTGATTCATCCTTCAAAATGTCGTTCACGGATGAGCGCGATACCGATACCGCCGGCGCCAAGCCGAATAGCAAGGTGGTGATCAGCGTCACTGCGCAAAGGAACAAGAGAACAGGAACATTGATTGCAGCGTTGCGAAGAAAAGGCATGGTCTGAATCTGCGCTTGCGGCACGGCATCGACAAGCAGATGCATGGCCCATTGCGCTGCCATCAGGCCGAAGAATGCGCCAGCGGCGGAGAGCAGGAGGCTTTCAGTCAGCAATTGAACAACGAGATTCGCGCGGCTCGCGCCCATAGCGGTTCGAACCGCAAACTCTCTGCGGCGGCCGATCGAACGCGTCATCAGAAGGTTGGAAACATTGGCACAAGCAATTAAAAGCACAAAGCCAACGGCACCGAACAAAACGAGCAGGACAGGCCGGATGGGCCCAACGATAATTTCGCGCAAACTATTGACGGCAACGAAGGTCGAGTTATCCTCTTTAGGGTATTCACGGGCAAGCTGCGCGGTGACGGCGTCCATTTCCGCGCGTGCCTGACGAATCGAGACACCCGGCTTGAGCCTTGCGATCACGCGCATCCAGCGAAGACTTCTCCTAGTAGCCTCATCCGGAGCGAGGTGCAAGGGAACCCAAACGGGCACCGATTGGGGGAGCGGCAGCTCGAAATCGGGAGGCAGGACACCAATTACGGTGGCGGGCTTGTTATCGAGACGAATCGCGCGGCCGATAATGCCGGCATCGCCACCAAATTCCGTGCGCCAAAATCCGTAGGAAAGCACAACGACCTGTGGACCGTCCGATTTTTCCTCACCATCCGCGAAGTCGCGACCGAGCTGCGGCTTTACGCCGAGAGTGGAAAAGAAATTCGAGGTGACCTGCGCGGCCGCGACGTTTTTGGGATCTCCATTGCCGGTCAGCGTGAACACTCCATTCCCCAAGCCGGCCAACGATTGATAGCTCTTCGTAATGCGTCTCCAATCGAGAAAATCAGGGTAGGAACAAACGAGCGGTTCGCCTGAGGATTGCCGACGTCTTTCAGCGATATTCAGGAGCCGGGAAGGATCTTTGAAAGGCAGGGAATGCAAAAGAGCGGCGTAAACAACGGAAAATATTGCGGTGTTCGCACCGATGCCAAGAGCAAGCGTGAAAACAACGATGCAGGCGAACCCCGGCTTCTTCGAGAGAGTTCGAACTGCGAATCGCAGATTCTGCATACTTCCTCCGGGTAAGCCGTCATTCGTAACGCAGCGCGACCATCGGGTCCACGCGCATGGCGCGGCGCGCCGGGATGTAGCAGGCGAACAATGCCACGGCGGCGAGTACGACGGGAACCACAGCGAAAGTGAGCGGGTCAGTGGCGCTGACGCCATAAAGCAGGCTCGCGAGCGAGCGCGTGAGGGCGAGCGAGACAAGCAAGCCGATGCCGGCGCCAATCAAAGTCAAACGCACGCCCTGGCCGAGAATCAGGCGAAGAACGTCGCGAGGCGCGGCGCCGAGCGCGAGGCGAATGCCGAGTTCGTGCGAACGCTGGCTGACCGAGTAGGCCATCACGCCGTAAAGGCCCACAGAAGCGAGCACCAAGGCGATGGCGCCAAAAATTCCGATGAGGATCAAATTGAATTGCATGGGAGCGCGCGCGTCGGAGACGTATTGCTCCATCGGCTGAAGGCTGCGGACGGCGACGAGCGGATCCACAGCGCGAACCTGCTCGCGGGCCTGGGAGAGCACGCTGGCTGGATCACTGCGAGCCTTCAAGGCGACGGCGAAGTTGCTCCAGGGGCGCTGCGCGTAGGGAACGTAAACCTGTTCGCGATCGGCGCGGGCCAGGTCGTGAATGTGGAGATTGGCGACGAGTCCCACGACCACGGCCCAGCCGGGCGTGCCCGGTGGATCGAAGGTCTCGATTTTGAGCTTCTTGCCCACGGCATCCTGGCCGGGCCAGGCGCGCTCGGCGAGCGTCTGGTCAATGATGATAACGCGGGGATGATTGGAGTCGTCCGAGTCATTGAAGAAGCGGCCGGCGAGCAATCGCGCGCCGACCGAGGGGAGGTAACCCGGCGAAACCACGCACCAATCGGCAGAAAGGCTCTCCCACTTTTGCTCGGTAGCGGCGTCGTAGGCATAGGGCGTGAGCGAGCCGGTGCCGGTGAGCGGGAGCTGCGAAACGGAGCCGACGCTGGAGACGCCGGGAAGCGCGGCGAGCTTCTGCTCGAGCTCGTGATCGAATCGCTGGACATCTTCATTTTTGGGATAGCGAGTTTGGGGAAGCATCAGGCGGAACGTGACCACGTTGCGTGTGTCGAAACCGGGCTGAACGCGCTGGAGGGCGACAAAACTGCGGATTAAAAGTCCGGTGCCGATCAACAACACCAGCGAAAGCGCAAATTCGGTGATCACGAACATCCGGCGCGCGGCCTGGGTGCGGGCAGCCCCGGTGGTGCGGCCGGTTTCTTTCAGCGTGTCGCTCAAGTTCAACTGGGTTCCCTGAAGCGCGGGAACGAGGCCGAAGAGCAGAGCCGTGAGGATGCTGAGGCCGAGGCTGAAGAGGAGGACGGTGCGGTCAATGTGAATATCGGTGAGTCGCGGAAGGCCAGCCGGATGCAAGGCGAGCAAGAGGTCGAGCCCCCCGGAAGCAAGGAGCACGCCGGCGAGTCCGCCGAAAATTGCGAGCAGGAGGCTTTCGACGAAAACCTGACCGATGAGCTGGGTTCGCGAAGCGCCAAGGGCGGCGCGAATGGCCATTTCGCGTTCGCGTCCGGTGGCGCGGGCAAGAAGAAGATTGGCCACGTTGCCGCAGGCGATAAGCAGGACGAAAGCGACGGCGCCGAGCAGGGTGACGAGTGTGGAGCGGACATTCTTCACCACATCGAATTGCAGGGGCACGACGCGGATGCGCAGTCCCGATTCCTTGTGGACTTCGTTCTCGTTGCTGAGCTGCTCGGCAATGCCGTCCATTTCCGCCTGCGCTTGCGCGAGGGTTACGCCGGGCTTGGGCCGGCTGAATACGCTCAGAAAGGTAAAGTTACGAGGGAATGCGGAGTAATCGATCTGCTGCGGGAGCCAGAGTTGCGAATCCCGAAGCCGGAACACTTCGGCAGGAAGCAAGAGCCGAAATTTCTGCGGGAGGACGCCGACGACGGTGTACGGCTCGCCATTGAGCTGAATCGCAGTTCCGATGATGCTGGGGTCGGCATGAAAACTGCGCTGCCAGAGAAGATAGCTGAGGATGACGACGTTCGGGCCGTGCAAGTTGCCTTCTTCGGGCGTGAAATTGCGGCCGAGGATGGGCTGGATGCCGAAGAGCGGGAAAAAGCTGGTGGTGACATAAGCCATAT
>Ga0187781_10000453_pt1 | contig 29142 bp, 23 predicted proteins | sample 0715_SJ02_MP02_2_FD_132447 | JGI IMG/M metagenome (GOLD analysis project Ga0187781, IMG submission 132447) | Tropical peat soil microbial communities from peatlands in Department of Meta, Colombia - 0715_SJ02_MP02_20_MG | ecosystem: Environmental > Terrestrial > Soil > Wetlands > Peat | place... | reverse complement strand
GAAATAAATCTCCGAATAACACTCATCGGACGCGATGAGAAAGTCGTGGCGATCAGCCAGTTCGAAGAGCTCCGTCCACTCCTGCAGTGACATCACGTGTCCCGTAGGGTTTCCCGGCGAGCAAGCGTAGACCAACCGTACTCGCTCCCAGTCCTGCGCGCTGACACGTTCAAAGGGCATGCGCCAGCCGTTAGCCTTCGTCGTCGGCAGGTGCCGAAGCTGCGCGCCGGCGAGCAACGCGGCTCCTTCATAGATTTGATATCCCGGGTTGGGCAATAGCACGAGTTCGTGCCCGCGCGCATCAATTGTCGCCTGAGCGAAGGCAAACAAGGCTTCCCGCGAACCGTTAACGGGAAGCACCTGCGTATGCGGATCGATGTGCCGCAGCCCGTAACGGCGCATTAGCCAAGCGGCAATGGCTGCGCGCAACTCATCGGTGCCTCTGGTGGCGGGGTAGCGAGAAAGCGTCGCAAGGGCGCCCGTCAGGGCCTCGAGGAGCAATCGCGGCGTGGCGTGCTTGGGTTCGCCAATTGAAAGATTGATCGGCGCTCGGTCCGGAGGAGGTGTAAGCGGCGCAAGCAGCGTGCGCAGCCGCTCAAAGGGATAGGGCCGCAGCAACTCGAGTGCGGGGTTCATCCGCGGCGTCAAGATCCAAACGCCTCGATGCGGTGGGACCTAAGAGCGTGCGCGCCCAGCTCGATCGGCGTCAGCGGCTTCCAACCGCGCTTGCGGTGCTCGACGATTACCGTGGTATAGATTCCGCCGCGCACATTCCAGCGCGCGGTGATGCGCAAAAAGCGAGGTGCCATGGTGGCAACAAGATCGTCGAGTACGCGATTGGTTACCGCTTCGTGAAAGGCTCCCTCGTTGCGGTAGCTTCCCATGTAAAGCTTCAGGCTCTTGAGTTCCACATTGCGCCGGTCCGGGACAAATTCGAGTTCAAAGTGTCCAAAATCCGGCTGTCCGGTTCTCGGGCACAGGCAGGTGAACTCGGGGATTTCGATTCGGACCAGGTAATCGCGGCCGGGGTTCGGATTAGCAAAGGACTCCAGGATGTCGGAAACTCGCTTTTTCATGGCTGCCGTACTCAAACCTATCGCCCACTAACCGGGATCACGGCTGCTGCCGGACGGCGGGTCGAGCGTTTCGCTATCATTATAGTTTCGCCCGCCCGATCCGAGCTTAAAAGAAGAGCAGCGAGGGCGAATTGCGCCGCAAGCGGCGGGGCCGCTGCAGCGCAACCGCCGCATGAACGCGCCGCCGGGGGCGTGAGGCAAGAAAGTGAGGCCACTGGGCCGGAGAACATAAGGTGCGATTGCGGCAGATAAAACTCGCCGGTTTTAAATCATTCGTCGATCCGACTCAGATCGACTTTCCCGGCCGCCTTGTCGGCGTGGTTGGACCCAATGGTTGCGGCAAGTCCAACGTGATCGACGCGGTGCGATGGGTGCTAGGCGAGAGCAAGGCGGCGGAACTGCGTGGTGAGTCCATGCAGGATGTGATTTTCAATGGGGCGGCCGACCGCAAGCCCGCGGGGCGGGCGAGCGTGGAACTCGTGTTCGACAACAGCGACGGGCGTTTGGGCGGCGAATGGGGCCGTTTCAGCGAGCTGTCGGTCAAACGCATCCTCACGCGCGATAACTCTGCCGCTTACTTAATCAACAACCAGCAGGTACGTCGCCGCGACGTGCATGACTTGTTTTTGGGCACGGGTCTAGGACCGCGCGCCTACGCGATCATCGGCCAGGGGATGATTTCGCGCATCGTCGAAGCACGGCCGGAAGAGTTGCGGGTCTTTCTCGAAGAGGCGGCCGGGGTCACGAAATACAAAGAGCGGCGACGCGAGACGGAGACTCGTCTGGCCGATACGCGCGAGAACCTGTTGCGCGTTGGCGATGTGGTGCGGGAACTCGATGGACAAATCGAGCACCTGCGACAGCAGGCGCAAGTTGCACGCCAGTACCGCGATTTGACGGCACAGCATGGACAGGCGCAGGCACTGCTGTGGCTCACGCGCCAGCAGCAGTCGCTGGCCGAGCGCAGTCGCTTTGCTCGCGACATCGAGCAAGGAGAGGCGCAGATCGAGGCGCAGTTGGCTGAGCTGCGGGCCGTGGAGTTACGTCTCGAGCAAGAGCGGGATGCCCAATACCGCGCCAATGATGCGGCCAATGCAGCACACTCGGAACTTGCGCGCATCAACACCGAGATTGGGCGCCTGGAAGCCGAGATACGAGCGACGCTAGAGGCCCGCGCGCGCCTGGCAGCCCGCATCGAAAGTCTCGCGCAGTCGCGCACACGCCGTCAGGAGGAGGAGGTTCAACTTCGCCAGCGTGCAACCGAACTGCGACAAACGGCCGAGTCGGTTTCGGTGCGCCTGGAACAAGCGCGGGAGGCATGCCGCGCACTGGAGGGCGAGCTGCCCCAATTTGAGGCTGCGAACCAGACGGCGCGGGAGGCATTGACGGCCGCGCGCGCTCAGGCGGCGTCTTCGGCACAAGAAATTGCCAACGCGAGCCAGCAGATGCAAGCCTTTGAGCGTCAAGCCAACGGACTGCTCGTGCGCCGGGAGCGCCTGGCCGATGAGCAAGAGCAGCTTGGCCGGCCGGATGCGGACCGTCTGGTGCGTTTGCAGGCCGATGCAGCTGCGGCACAGGGCGAATACGAGAGCGCACAGGCTCGCGGTGCACGTGCCGAAGCGCGCGAACAGGAGCTTCAGTCCCAGCGACAGGAGCAAATCCAGCGACGCAGCCAAGCCTCGGCCGAGTTACATAAGCTCGAAGCCCGCCTGCATGCAGTCCAGGAAACCCTGGTCAACATCGAGGCCGATGAGCGGCTCGATCCTTGGCTGCGCACGCAGGGACTCGAGTCGCTGCCACGCTTGTTTCGGCTGCTGGATGTCGAGGCCGGCTGGGAAACCGCAATGGAAGCGGTCCTGCGCGAGAGAGTCGAGGCCATCGAAGTGGGTCGACTCGAACCGATGGCGGCGTTCGGGCAGCTCGCGCCCCCGGCCCGGGTCAGTTTTTTTTGCGCCGAGGGCGACAGTAGCACGCTGACGCAGACGGCTCAGCCCAAATCGGAGTGGCGCCGCCTAAGCGAACTGGTGAACGTGCGCAGCGGGGCCGATGCGCAGGGCGTTCGAGCCGTGTTGGAAGACTGGCTTTGCCGCACATTTGTTCAACCCGATTTGCAGACCGCGCTTGCCGCCCGCCGGCAACTTGCACCAGGCGAACAGTTTGTTGTTACGGCGGGGCATCTGGTGTCGCGGCATGCGGTTCGATTTTTCGCTCCCGACGACCGCAAGTCGGGTTTGCTGGCGCGAAAGCGTGAGGTCGAGAACCTGGAGCGGCAGATCAAGGCGCAACGCTTGATCGACGAGCAAGCCGCTGAGGACTTGGCGCGTTTTGATGCGCAGGTGCGGCAGGCGCAACAGGATGCACAAAGTGCCAGAGAAAACGCCGGTCGCCTGCGCACACGGCTGCATGAGCTTCAGCTTGAGGCGGTGCGCTTGGGTGAACTCATCGAGAGAATTCGTCACCGCGGCGGGCAGATTGAGACCGAACTCGAAGAGCTCGCAGTCGAAGAGCAGGAGCTGGGCCGCCAGCGCGATGCGGCAGAGCGACGATTTGCCGAACTCGATGCAGCATTAGGGCAAATGCAGGAGGCGGTCGAAGCAGCGCGGCTTGAGGAGGAGCGCTCAAGCGAAGCCTTGCGGGAGCACCGCGAGCGCTCGCGCCAGCGAGAGGCCGAGCGCCAGCGACTGGAGTTTGAGGCTACAGCGACGCTTGAGCGCATCGCCGATGTGGAGCACGCCATTGCGGTCGCAGCCGGTGATGCCGAGCGGCTAGGTTCGGAAATTGAGCAGGGTCAGTTGGAAGTTGCCAAACTCGACGATACTGCGGCGCGGGGCGGTTTGGAGCAGTGGCTGCAGCGGCGTGTTACGGCGGAACAATCCGTGGCCGGCGCGCGGGCATTGGTGGACGAATCGATGCAAAAGTCCCGCGCGAGCGAGGAGCAGCGGCAAAAAATCGAACGCGGCTTACAGCCTCGACGCGAGCGCGTCACGGAGCTCAAACTCAAGGAACAAGCCGCCCGGCTATCGGTGGAACAGTTTGAAAAGCAATTGCATGAATCGGGTGCGAACATCGAGGCGCTGCGCACGCAGCTGCCAGGCGCGGCTGCCGTCGGCGAACAGGAAGCCGAGATTGCCGGTCTTGCGCAGGCGATTGCCGAGCTAGGAGCGGTGAACCTGGCTGCTCTGGAAGAGCTCGAAACGGCGACTCAACGCCAAAGCTTTCTGCACGCGCAGTCTGAGGATTTGCAGGCAGCGGTATCCACTTTGGAAGATGCGATTCGCAAGATCGACCGGGAAACGAGGCAACTGTTGCAACAGACCTTTGACGAGGTCAATCGACACTTCGGGGAGCTATTCCCGCGTCTGTTTGGCGGCGGCGAGGCCCGCTTGTCGATGACCGGAGAGGAAATACTCGACGCCGGTGTGCTGGTGACCGCGCAACCTCCTGGCAAACGCAACAGTTCCATACACTTGCTATCGGGCGGGGAGAAAGCGCTCGCCGCCACGGCGCTAGTGTTTGCGCTCTTTAAGCTCAACCCGGCACCGTTTTGCTTGCTTGATGAGGTCGACGCACCTCTGGATGATGCCAATACCGAGCGCTTTTGCGAGTTGGTACGCTCAATGACGGATGCGACGCAGTTTTTGTTCATCACGCACAACAAGCTCGCCATGGAGATGGCCGAGCAACTCGTTGGCGTGACGATGCAGGAACAGGGTGTATCGCGTATCGTTGCGGTCGACATTGATAGTGCGGTGCAACTTACCGCGGAGGCGGCGTAAGTTCCCTTTTTGATGGTCCCCTCGTGAGCGATCTGCATCTGGCCTTGTTCGCTGTTGCGGCGCTCTTACTGCTGGCGCTGTATCTGAGCGAAAAGTGGAAGGAGCGGCGCTTGCTGCGTCGCCTGCGCGACCGATTGCACGGCGGTGTGCGCGACGCCCTGCTTGGGGCCGGGACAGCGGATTTGCGGGACCCGTCGCCCATAGCGGATGCGGGCGCGGTGCCGGTGCGAGGGCGCCCGGGACGAGTAGAGCCGAGTCTGGGCATACAACCAATCGAGCCGGCCGAGGCGCCGGCGCCCACGCACACGGCAGATGAGCAAGGGTGGCCGACACCGCAAAGCGCTGCACCAGCGGCTCTCGCCGAACCCCAAGTTTCGTCCGAAGCGCTGCGCGCGCCCGCGGCTTTACTGCGGCCCGACTGGGTGGAGGATCCGCTGCTCGATTGCTCGCTGGAAATTCGCTGTGCGCGCGCGGTTGACGGTGTGAGCGTGATCGATGCGGCCGCAGTCTTGGCTCACACGGCCTGGCGGCTGCCGGTGCACTTCGTTGTCTGGGATGGCCGCCACCAGCAATGGGTACTTCCCGACCGATTTGGCTACTACACGGACGCACTGGCCTCCATCCAGCTCGCGGACCGACATGGGCGCATCGAGGAAGCAGAGCTCATCCGCTTCGTTCAGATCGTCCAGCAGGTGGCCAACACGCTCGATGCCGATGTTGACGCCCCTGACATCCAGAAGCTGCTTGAGCAGGCGCAGGAACTCGATCGACTTTGTGCCCGCTTTGACATGAAGATCGGCATGACGGTTGAATCCTCCGGTGCGGCTTGGACGGGTCCGCAGGTGCGTAGCGCGGCGCAGCAGGCGCATTTCGTGGCCACGAATGGACAGCGATGGGTTCATTACGACGCTCAGGGCGAGGCGCTCTATGCCTTGGAGGCGGATACGGTTTCCATGAAGCGACTGATGCTCGAGTTTGACATTGCTGTGGCTCCCATCGCCGCAAATGGTTTTGGCTCGATGGTCGAGAGCGCAACGGCGCTGGCGGCGATGCTCGGCGGGCGCGTGGTCGACGACAATGGAGATCCGATCGAGTCCAACTCGCTTGCCACCGTGCAAACTCAGCTTGCGCGGTTATATGAGGAAATGGTGGCGACGGGCATCGAACCAGGAAGCGTGCGAGCGCGCCGAATGTATGTCTGACTGCCGCCATCGTGCCGGGCACTTGCCAAAACCGTCGTGCGGCGACGAAGCATGACGCGAAAATCGGCCCAGGAACCGGCAAAGTCGCAGGCTGCCGAGTCTGAGCGCAAGGCCACGGGCAGTGTGCGTGAGCGAATCGCCCAGTTGCGCTCGCAGGTCGAGCGGCTTGACTACGCCTACTACGTTTTAGACGCTCCCGAGGTCCCGGACGCCGAATACGATCGTTTACTGCGCGAATTGCAGGACCTGGAAGGGCGCCACCCCGAACTTCGGGCGCCCGATTCGCCTACGCAGCGCGTTGCCGGCGCCGTGCGTTCGGACCTTCAGCCAGCACCTCACGAGATTCCGATGCTGTCGCTGAACAACGCTCTGGATGATGCCGAGGCCGAGGCATTTGACGCGCGCGTATGTGCCGCGCTGGGCGTGAAGCAAGCGGCGTACTGCTGTGAGCTCAAATTCGACGGTCTGGCTGTCAGTCTGACCTATCGAGGAGGCATGCTTGAGCGGGCGGCTACGCGCGGCGACGGCATGGTAGGGGAAGATGTGACGGAAAACGTACGCACGATTCGCAGCGTTCCCCTGCGCCTGGTGGCACATGCGTCAACCGAACTGGAAGTTCGCGGCGAGGTATTGATGTTTCGACGCGATTTTGAGCGGCTGAACGCTACGCAGCGCGCATCTGGTGGCAAAGAGTTTGCCAATCCACGCAACGCTGCTGCGGGCAGCTTGCGCCAGTTGGATGCCAAGATCACGGCACAACGACGCTTGCGCTTTTTCGCATACGGCGTTGCGGCGTTGCCGCCGGCGGCCGTCGCCGCAAAGTCTGCGCCTGTGCCAAACACGCAGTCGTCCTTACTGGACTGGATGCAAACGCTGGGGTTGCCGGTTTGCGAGCATCGTGCGGTGGTGCAGGGGATGGACGGTTTGCGCGGTTTTTACCAGAGCATGGCCGAGCGTCGTGATGCGCTGCCCTACGAGATCGACGGCGTCGTCTTCAAAGTAAATGATTTGAGCCAGCAGCAGCACATTGGCTCGCTGGCGCGCGCGCCGCGGTGGGCGGTCGCGCGCAAGTTTCCGCCCCGTGAGGCGCTCACCACGCTCTTGGACATCGACGTGCAGGTCGGCCGCACCGGAGCGCTAACGCCTGTGGCGCGGCTCGCACCGGTGGAAGTTGGCGGAGTAGTGGTAAGCAGCGCGACGCTGCATAACGAAGATGAAATTCGACGCAAGGACATCCGCATTGGCGACACCGTTGTAGTGCGCCGCGCGGGCGATGTCATTCCCGAAGTGGTCTCAGTCTTACCAGAGCGGCGTCCGCGGCATGCCCGCGAATTCGTTTTACCGAAACACTGCCCGGTTTGTGGGTCGGCGGTAGTGCGTGCGGCAGACGAGGCCGTTGCCCGCTGCAGTGGCGGGCTGATTTGTCCCGCCCAACGCAAGCAGGCGCTGCTGCATTTTGCCAGTCGGCGCGCGTTGGATATCGACGGTTTAGGCGAAAAGATCGTGGACCAACTCGTCGACTCAGGGCTTGTCACCCACCCGGCGGGTCTGTTCAGCCTCGAGCTAAAAGTGCTCGCCGCGCTCGATCGCATGGGCGAAAAGTCGGCGGCAAATCTGCTCGAGGCGCTGGAGCGAGCGCGCTCCACGAGCCTGGAGCGATTCATTTTCGCGCTTGGCATTCGCCACGTTGGAGAGACGACGGCGCGCGATCTGGCCCGGCATTTCGGGCGTTTTGAAGCTTTTGCTGGCGCCGATGAAGAGCAGTTGCTGCGCGTGCCCGACATTGGGCCCGTCGTTGCGCACTCGATACGCCAGTTTTTCGAGGAGCCGCGAAATCGCACGGAAATTGCCGCGTTGTTGCGCAAGATCCATATTGCACCGCAGTCCGTCGCGCAGCGCGCGCAGCCACTGGTCGGCATGAGCTTTGTACTTACGGGGACGCTGCCCAACCTTACGCGCGAAGAGGCAAGTGCCCGCATCGAGGCCGCTGGGGGGCACGTAAGCTCCGCGGTCTCGCGCAAAACGAACTATATCCTCGTCGGAGCAGATCCCGGCAGCAAACTTGCCAAAGCGCAGGAACTTGGTGTTGCCGTCATCGACGAGGACGGACTGCTGGCATTGCTCGGCAAAGAAGGAGCGAGTTGATGTTTGGCATCATTGGGGGCAGCGGACTCGTAAAGCTGGCGGCGCTCGATACGCCCCGACGGCAGGTAATGCGTACGCCATATGGCGAACCCTCTGGGGCGCTGACCTTCGGCCGACTCGCAGGACGGGACATCGTTTTTGTCGCGCGACACGGGTACGGACACACCATCGCGCCCCACGAGATCAACTATCGAGCCAACATTTGGGCGTTAAAGGAGCTTGGGGTCGAGGGCATATTCGCGTTAGCAACCGTGGGCAGCATTCGTGCCGACCTCGTGCCGCGCTCGCTCGTGGTTCCGCACCAAGTGATCGACTACACGCACAGCCGCACATCGACTTTCTTTGAAAGCGGGCTCAACGCAATTACCCATATTGATTTCACACAGCCCTACACCGAGCGCTTGCGTCAGCGCCTGTTGGAGGCCGCCGCGCGCGCCGGCGAGGCGGTATTTGATGGCGCTGTTTACGCGTGCACTCAGGGCCCACGACTCGAAACTGCGGCGGAGGTCGACCGCCTGGAGCGCGACGGCGCCGATATCATTGGAATGACAGGTATGCCGGAGGCGGCGTTAGCACGCGAGGCGCAGCTTGACTATGCTTCCCTTAGTGTCGTTGTCAACCATGCTGCCGGGCGTGGCGACAGCAAGACTCGGGTCGAACTCACCCAGCTAAGTGAGGTCCTGCAGCAAACGATCGTGCGCGCCGTGCGCGTGCTCGAATACGCGGTACGGGGTGCCTGATGATCCGACCGATCCTGCGCATGGGAGACCCGCGACTGCTGCAGGTGAGCCAGCCGGTTACTGAGTTCAACTCGGCGGCATTGGATGCGCTTATTGCCGATATGTTCGAGACGATGTATGCGGCCGAGGGCGCGGGCCTGGCGGCCCCTCAGATCGGCGAAAACATCCGTGTGGTGATTTTCGGTTTTGACCACAACGATCGTTACCCCGACGCGCCACCGGTCCCGCAAACGGTGCTGATTAATCCGACCATTGAGCCTCTGACCGAAATCCTTGAGGACGGCTGGGAGGGCTGTCTGTCAGTACCGGGCCTGCGGGGCGTCGTGCCTCGAGTATTGCGCGTGCGCTACAGTGGGTTTGATCCACAGGGACGACCCTTTTCGCGCGAAGCCGACGGTTTTCATGCTCGCGTCGTGCAGCACGAATGCGATCACTTGGACGGTATCTTGTATCCGATGCGCGTTCGCGATTTTCGCCGCTTCGGTTATACGGAGGTTTTGTTTCCTGACCATAAGGGCGGCGACGATTAAACGCGCGCATGGCTCGGTCGACAAGGCGTCCAACACGCTGCCCACCCTTAACAGAAACTTGCCGCTTAGCGCCAACAGGCACACGCGATGAATACTGTTACCGAGTTTGACTACGTCATTGTCGGGGCCGGTTCGGCCGGCTGCGTGCTGGCGGGTCGCTTATCCGAAGACCGCAATGTTCGCGTCTGCCTGCTCGAAAGTGGCGGCCCAGACAATAGCGTGCTGGTGCACGCTCCCCTTGGATTTGCATTGGCCGCGCCCCTAGGTTGGAACGCGTGGCTTTTCGAGACCGAACCGCAGCCTGGACTTGGCGGGCGGCGCGGATATCAGCCGCGCGGGCGCACTCTAGGAGGCAGCAGTTCGATCAACGCGATGGTTTACTGTCGCGGCCATCGCAGCGACTATGACCGCTGGGCCGCGCTGGGCAACGCGGGGTGGGATTACGAAAGCGTCTTGCCGCTGTTTAAGCGCTTGGAAAACGCCGAGTGCACGGGCGCAGATGAGTACCGTGGCATCGGTGGCCCGCTAAACGTGATGCACCTTCCGAGCCCAAGCGTGCTGAACGAGGCGTTTTTGCAGGCTTGTGAACGTGTCGGCATAGCCCGTACACCGGATTACAACGGCGCGCAGCAAGAGGGGTGCTGGCCCGCACAGGTGACTCAAAAAGGCGGCGAACGCTGCAGCGCTGCTAAGGGGTATCTCACGCCCAACCTGGGGCGGCCCAACTTAAGTGTGCTCACCCATGCACACGCGGAAAAGATCGAGTTCACGGGCCGGCGGGCAACGGGGGTGCAGTTTCGGGCCGGTGGGCAGGTGCGGCGGATGCAAGCTCGCCGCGAGGTCATTCTCAGTGCCGGCGCGTTTGGCTCGCCGCAGCTACTGATGCTCTCCGGGGTCGGAAGAGAACAAGACCTTCAGGCGTTGGGTATTCCTGTTGTGCACGAGCTTGCGGGCGTGGGCCAGAATCTACAAGACCATATCACGGCCACTTTGATCTGGCGCACCCATCGCAGCGATGCCACCTTTGGACTTTCGGCTTCAGGCATCGGGCGCATCGTGCGCGGTATCTTCGAATGGCGACGTCAACGCACCGGCGTGATAACGAGCAACGTTGGCGAATCGGGCGCGTTTTTCCGTCTACGACGCGACTCCGCCGCGCCTGAAATCGAAGTGCTGTTCGTGATCGGGATCGTCGACGATCACACGCGCAAAAAGCACTTGGGTCACGGCTTTAGCCTACACGTGACGCTCATGCACCCTAAAAGTCGCGGCGAGGTCCGACTCGCAACAACGGATCCGAATGCGCCGTTGCGAATAGACCCGCGCTATTTCAGCCATCCCGACGATATGGTCGCGCTTATGGCCGGCGTGCGTCGATCATTGGAGATCGTAAACGCCGAGCCGTTGCAGGCGATTCGCGGAAAGATGCTCTATCCGTTTGATGCGAACGACTCGAACGCACTCGAGCGTGCGATCCGGCGCTCGGCCGACACCGAGTATCACCCGAGCGGTACTTGCCGCATGGGGCCAGCAAGTGACGCGATGTCGGTGGTCGGGCCGGACCTTCGGGTACATGGGATCGGGGCGCTGCGCGTGGTCGACGCATCGATCATGCCCGAACTGGTCACGGGTCATACCAACGCGCCAACCATCATGATCGCGGAAAAGGCGGTCGACCTTATTCGCACCGGTGGTGCCCTGAAGCAATAAGCCGGCTTTGAGGTTGTGCGCAGCCCTGGCTTGCGGCGCGCGTACTTGCCGCGCCGCTTGACAGACCGTTAGCTGCGTTTGCCCGACGCAGCCATGTTGCTGCGCAGGCCTACCCGAAAAGCCGCATTTTCAATTGCTCCGTCGAGTATGCGCCCACGCGCTTCGGGAGGCGCGTCAATCAGGCGCGTTACCCAAGTGGAGGGCACTTCCCGGTAGCGCCGTCGGTCCGGACGGTAGGCCGGCTCTCGCCAGCCCTGCTCAAGCAGCCAGCGCCAAAGATCATCGCTCATGCCCGCCTGAACCGTCATACGAATATCACCTGCGACAACATGAGAGCCAATCGACGGCTTCGGGCTACGGCGTGGCAGGGCTCGCTCCTTTCGCGCGCGCATAAAGTCACGGACCCGATTGCGAAGCGAAATCATCACGACGTTCTATCTCCACCGACGAAAGTTGACCAACAGCCGTTGGCGAACCGATCACGCGACGAATCGCGGTGCACCCCAGCCGTCTGAGAACCATTATTTCGGTCCCGGCCAACGAATTATTTATCGATCTTTGCCAGGACCAAAAGCCCGATTACCGTTCGCATCCCTGGGCTTTCGTTCGCTTAAGGCGCAAGTCAAGGCTTAGCTCGCACCTTCAAATGCATTGACTAAGAAATGGTTGCAGACCCACTGATGCAAGGCACCAATCAAGTCGAAAAGCGCGAAGCTACAGCGGTGCTAGGGCCTGCAGTAGTTCGGTTTCCAGTTGCAATTGCTCGCGTTCATTTGCCAGGGCCTGCCCGTCGATCAAAAAGACGTCCTCCACCCGTTCTCCGAGCGTCAGGATCTTGGCGGTTAGGACGTTGATACCGTGGCGCGCCAATACGCGAGCAACGGAATACAGCAGGCCAACGCGGTCGGTCGCAACAAGGGAAAGCATATAGCGACTGCCCGTTTCGTCGGGTTGCAGGTGCACTGCCGGGGCAACGGGAAAATGCCGCGAATGGCGTGAGATGCGTCCTTGCGCCGGTGCGGGCAACTCTGCTTGGCTCGAGATCCAGGCGGTTAGCTCGGTCTCGACTCCTTGCAGCATAGATCGAAAGTGACCTCCGCGCCCATTGTCGCTGATGACAAACGTATCGAGCGCATAGCCGTGCCGGGTCGTGTGGATTTTGGCATCGAGCACACTTAAGCGTCGGCTTTCAAAATAGGCGCACACCCGCATAAACAAGTCTTTCTGGTCACGCAGGTAGACGAGGACTTCGAGTCCTTCGCCGGCCGGCGCCAGACGGGTTCGGACCACTGGTCGATCGGTGCGCACGTGGACCAGCAGGCAGCGGGCGTGCCAGGCGATGTCGGAAGCGGAGTGGCGTAGAAAATAAACGACGTCCAGTTCTCGCCACAGCGGCTCGTGCGCGGTCGGCGACAGACCATAAAGTTGCAAGATGCGAAGCGACTCGCGCTTGCGTCCTTCAAGCTCGGCCTCGGCGCCCAGCGACTGGCCGCCCAATCCTCGACGCGTTCGTCGAAACAAATCTTCCAGCAGCCGCGCTTTCCAAGCGTTCCAGACCCGGGGACTGGTGCCGCGGATGTCGGCAACCGTCAACAGGTACAGTGCCACCAAACGTCCGTCCGAGCCCACGAGCTTTCTAAACCGTTCAATGACCGAGGGGTCAGCCACGTCCTGCTTTTGCGCCACCTGCGACATGGCGAGGTGATGCTCGACCAAAAAGGCCACCAAGTCCGAGTCCGCCCGAGCAAACTGGTGGACACGACAAAAGCGACGGGCCTCGGCCGCGCCCAGCCGGCTGTGGTCGCCTCCTCGGCCCTTGGCGATGTCGTGAAACAGCGCCGCCACGATCAGCAGCCAGGGTCGTTCAAAGTCGGCAATGAGCTGACTGCATAGCGGGTACTCGTGGGCGTACTCACTTGCGAGAAACCGGCGCAGATTACGCACGACCATCAAAATGTGCTGGTCAACCGTGTAGACGTGAAAAAGATCGTGCTGCATTTGGCCGACAATTCGGCGAAACACGGGCAAGTAGCCGCCGAGCACAGACCACTGGTTCATCAGCCGCAGGGTATGAAGTACTCCGCGGTGTTGCTGCAATATGGCAAGAAAAGTGGCCCGGTTCTGTGGCGCGCGGCGAAATGCCGCGTCCATCCGGTTGCGTGCGTTCCAGATTGCGCGCAGCAGTCGCGGCGTCATCCCCTTGAGTTCAGGGTGGCGCTCCAGGACAAGAAATGCGCGCAAGATCTCGTTGGGATCGCGTTCGATCAGCGTCTCATCGACAATGTCCAGGCGCTCGGCCCGAGCGCAAAACGCGGCATCGATGGGCAAGGCTTCGCTGGCAGCGTCCGGGTACAACCGTTGCTCGATGCTCAAGAGCACCAGCGTATTGAGCTGCACAACCATCTTTGCTGCATGGTAGTACGTCTGCATTAGCACCTCGCTGGCGCGCCGGCTTGGCGTGCCAGCGATGCCAAATGCATTGGCAAGCAGATGCTGCAGGTCAAAGACCAAACGGTCCTCTCGGCGCCGCGCAACGATGTGCAAGCGAGCCCGGATCTGCTTTAAGTGTCGCTCGGTGCGTTTGATCTGTTGGGATTCGGCGTCGGTCAAAAGTCCACTGCGCGCCATCTCGGCCCAATTTGTGCCAAGCCCCGCCGCCCGCGATACCCATAGCAAGATCTGCAAGTCGCGCAAACCGCCGGGACTTTCCTTGCAGTTGGGTTCGAGCGAGTAAGGGGTGTCCTCGTACTTCGTATGGCGCTGTTGCTGCTCGAGCAGCTTTGCCCGCAGGAAGGAGCGCGCGTCCAGGACTTCGTGCAGGCTCTTGCAAAATGCCTCGTATCCCGCCGCCGGACCGCAAACGCGTCGGGATTCGAGCAAGGACGTCATCACGGTCGCGTCCTGGCTCGCTTGTTGCCCGCATTCGGGAGCCGTGCGTACCGCATGGCCGATTGCCAGTCCCATGTCCCAGAGCAACTGCACAAGGGTCGCAATGCGGGTTTGTTGCTCGCCGTCCGGAGAAGATCGGGGAATGATGAGCAAATCGACGTCGGAATGGGGAAAGAGCTCGCCGCGACCATAACCGCCGACGGCAACAAGCGTGGCAAAGCGGGCAACGCCAGTGTGGTCGGCGGCCCGACGCACATAACGGTCTGTCAAATTCGAAAGTCCGCTAAGCAAGCGTCGAACCGGCGCCCCGTTCTCAAATATCTTGATAAGCGCATCGCGCTCGGCCGATAGCGCTTCTCGCAGCCCGCGGGCGAAATCTGCGTTGGTTGCAACCGACTTGTGGGGAACGACTGTCGCGATGGACATTAGGCGACCGCAGCGCTCACCGGCGCAACCGGCAAAGCGCTCGCGGAGGGCAGTGCGAAGGCCGGGGGAGGTGGCGCCTTTGCAGACAAGGTCAGCACCTCAAATCCCGTGGGCGTCACCAAAATAGTGTGTTCCCATTGTGCCGAGAGACTGTGGTCCTTGGTTACGATGGTCCAGCCGTCGGCCATCTCCCGAATCTCCCGCCGCCCCGCGTTGATCATTGGCTCGATCGTGAAGGTCATTCCAGGAATCAGGGGCTCGAGTGTTCCGGCTTTCCCATAGTGCAAGACCTGGGGCTCTTCGTGAAAGCGCCGGCCAATACCGTGGCCGCAAAACTCGCGCACGACGCTGTAGCCGTTTCGATCCGCGTGGGCCTGAATTGCCGCGCCGATGTCTCCCAAAAACCCGCCTGGCCGAACCGCCAAAATGCCATACCACATGCACTCGTAGGTGACCTCGCACAAGCGTCGAGCGGCCACCGACGATTCACCAACCAAGAACATGCGGCTGGTGTCACCATGCCAACCATCCTTGATTACGGTGATGTCCAGATTGACGATATCGCCACTTTTAAGCACCCGCGGCCCCGGGATTCCGTGACAGACCTGATGATTTACCGAGGTGCAGATGGACTTTGGGAAAGGCTTGTAGCCTGGCGGGGCGTAATGCAGGGGCGCCGGTATGCATCCTTGCACGTCGACCATGTACTCGTGGCAGAGCCTATCGAGCTCACCGGTCGTTACGCCGTGCACTACGTAGGGGGTAATGAAATCGAGGACTTCCCCGGCAAGTCTTCCGGCAATACGCATGCCGTCGATTTCGGCAGGGGTCTTGATAGTGGCGGGCATGGAAGCTATAGCGAGGAGCACGTACCCAAGGGGCGCGCGACGGTGCGGCGGACAATGCGGTGTCGTGCCAGGAGCGTTATACTACAAAGCTTAGCCATGCACGTGGGGCCCCACCCGGGAGAGCTCGTGGGTTTCTCGCAAGCATTACCCCTCAGTCATGCATGGTAAATCGCGCGCACCGCAGCCAAGGTGCCGAGATTCAAGTGTTTCGGGTTCATGGACGCGCCTACAGCTCGCCGTGTCGCCCAACTTTTGGATCTGGGACTCGGCGGTTGCGCAAGAACTAACCTTGGAGATCGCAGATGTCGGTAACTATGCGCCAGATGCTGGAAGCCGGAGTGCACTTCGGCCACCAGACGCGATTCTGGAACCCCAAGATGGCCCCCTACATATTTGGCCATCGCAACAGGATTCACATCATCAATTTGGAGCGCACGCTGGAGCAATTTAATGCGGCGCTCAAGTTCGTGCGTCAAGTAGCTGGCAACCGCGGCACCGTGCTTTTTGTTGGTACCAAGCGGCAGGCACGCGACATCATGGTCGAGGAGGCACGCCGTGCGGGCATGCCGTACGTCGACCAACGCTGGCTCGGCGGTTTTCTGACAAACTTTAAAACCATAAAGAGTTCGATTAAGCGTCTCAAAGAGATGGAGCAGGTGATCGAAGAGGGCGGTCTGGATCGCATGCCCAAAAAGGAAGCCTTGAACTTTCAGCGCGAGGTCGACAAGCTAAACAAATCCATGGGTGGCATAAAAGAGATGACGGGCTTGCCCGACGCGCTCTTTATCGTCGATGTTGGCTACCACAAAATCGCCGTCGCCGAAGCCGAGAAACTCGGCATCCCGGTGGTTGGCGTCGTCGACACGAATCATTCGCCCGTTGGGATCACGCACGTCATTCCAGGTAATGACGACTCAAGTCGTGCGGTGCGCCTCTACGCGCGCGCTATCGCGGATGCGATCCTCGAAGGCAAGGCGGCGGGCCTGCAGAGCATCGTGGGCGGTGATGCCGGAGATGAATTCGTCGAAGTCAGCGACGAGGCCTCGCAGGACGCGTGAGTGGTGACGGGCGCGACGACGTCGACGAGAAATTGGCGGCGCGCGCCGAATCGTAACTGTGCGGGGGCGCTATGCCCCCTTTTTGTGGCGCATGCACTAGGGGAGGCGGCAGTATGGTGGAAGTGAGCGCGAGCATGGTCAAGGAGCTGCGCGAAAAGACGGACGCGCCGATGATGGAGTGCAAGAAGGCGCTGACCGAGGCGGGCGGGGATGCCGCCAAGGCGGAAGAGATCCTGCGCGTTAAGCTCGGCAGCAAGGCGAGTAAGGCAGCAACGCGCGTGACCGCCGAGGGGGTTGTCGCTATCAGCGTCGATCCCAGCGGCAAGACGGCAGCGCTGGTGGAAGTAAATTGTGAGACCGACTTCGTTGCCAAGAACGAGGAATTCCTCGATTTTGCGCGCAAGATTTCACAGCTCGTTTTGGAGCGTGATCCGTCCAACCTTGCGGCACTTTCGGCCCTTCCATTGGAGGGCGCGACCGTCGAGGCGCGCCGCACCGCACTGGTTGGCAAGATCGGCGAGAACCTTTCGATTCGCCGGTTCGCACGCATGCGTGCACAGGGCCGCATTGCGCAGTACGTGCACGGTGGTTCGCGCATCGGGGTGCTGGTGGATGTCAGCGGCGGCGACGAGGCGCTCGCCAAGGATCTGGCCATGCATATTGCGGCCTCGCGTCCAAAGGCGCTGCGCGGCGACCAGGTGTCCGCCGAGGAGCTGTCGCGCGAGCGCTCAATTGCCCAGCAAAAGGCCGCCGAATCAGGCAAACCCGCGCAGATTCAGGCGAAGATGGTCGAAGGAGCGGTGCAGAAGTTTCTCAAGGAAGTCACGCTGCTGGGGCAACCGTTTGTCAAAGACGACAAAATGGCAGTGGAGCAGCTGCTCAAGCAGCGCGGGGTCGCCGTTCACGCCTTTCACCTGTACGTAGTGGGCGAGGGCATTGAGAAAAAGCAGGCGGATTTCGCGGCCGAAGTCGCCGCGCAGGCCGCTGCGGCCCGCGGCTAAGGCTTCGGGGATCACCAAAGAAGGAGCAGGATCGATGACCGTTTATCAGCGTGTCCTGCTGAAGCTTTCTGGAGAGGCGCTCATGGGCGAGGATGCCTTCGGCATCAATCGCAACACGCTCGAGCGCATGGTCAGAGACATCGGCGAAGTTCAGCAGATGGGAGTACAGCTGGCCATCGTCATCGGCGGCGGCAACATTTTTCGCGGAATCGCATTGGGAGCCAGCGGCATGGATCGCGCAACGGCCGATTACATGGGCATGATGGCGACGATCATGAACGCCATGGCACTGCAAGACGCCATGCGCAATGCTGGTATCGAGGCGCGCGTGCAATCGGCGCTACACGTTGAGCAGGTTGTTGAGCCCTATATCCGCCCCAAGGCGATGCGATACCTCGACGAAGGCAAGATCGTGATATTTGCCGCTGGTACCGGTAATCCATTTTTCACCACGGACACTGCCGCCGCACTTCGCGGCTCGGAAATCGGAGCCGAAGTGGTTCTGAAGGCGACCAAGGTGGACGGTGTTTATTCGGCCGACCCAAAGAAAGATCCCAAGGCAGTGCGCTACCCAAGCATCAGCTTCGATGATGCGCTGGCGCGCAATCTGCAGATCATGGACGCCACCGCGTTTGCCTTGTGTCGGGACCAGGGATTGCCAATTCGTGTGTTCAACATATCCCGGCCTGCCGCGCTCAAGCGCGCGGTGAGCGGTGAGGATGAAGGTACGCTCGTGCACGCGTAGTCAAAGAATGGGAGAGCGCAAATGGCGATGACCGACGTTCGTAAGACGACCGAGCAAAGGATGCTCAAGTCGATCGAAGCGCTCAAGGGTGACCTTGCCAAGGTGCGCACCGGGCGCGCGCATACGGGACTGTTGGATCACGTCCAGGTGGAGTACTACGGGTCCATGGTGCCGATCTCGCAAGTCGCCAATATCGGTCTGGCGGATGCACGCACGATCACGGTGCAGCCTTGGGAAAAGAAACTCCTAAGTGTCGTGGAAAAGGCGATACGCGAGTCAGATCTTGGATTGAACCCCGCCTCCCACGGCGACATGTTGCGGGTGCCGATGCCACCGTTGACTGAAGAGCGACGGCGGGAACTGACAAAGGTTGTTAAACAAGAAGGAGAAGCCGCGCGCGTAGCGGTACGCAACCTGCGGCGCGATGCGAATCAACAGCTCAAGGACCTGTTAAAGAAAAAGGACATCTCGGAGGACGAAGAACGACGCGCCCAGGATGAGATCCAAAAGCTCACCGACAAGTTCGTCACCGACATCGACCGCCTGGTCGCCGAAAAGGAAAAGGAAATTATGACGGTTTGAGGTCGATTCGCGCTGGATCTTCGCGCAACGCTCTCCCGTCTGCCTTCCCTCGAACCGAACCACACCGATGCCCGCTGGAGCGCCCGACGCGCCGCAACGCAAAGCCGGTGTTCCCCGGCACGTTGCGATCATCATGGACGGCAACGGACGCTGGGCAAAAGCGCGGCGTCTGCCGCGCGTGGCGGGGCATTCGCGCGGGGTGGAGACCGTGCGCGCTGTCATCGAGGCGAGCATCGCTTACGGTATCGAGTATCTAAGTCTGTTTGCGTTTAGTTCGGAGAATTGGCGGCGTCCCGCCGACGAGGTGTCGGTGCTGATGCGGTTGTTCGTAAGTTCGCTGCAACGGGAGATCGATGCCCTTGTGCGCAACGGTGTGCGGTTGCGCGTGGTTGGTCAGATTGATGCTTTCGAGGCGCGTTTGCGCGAACTCATTGCTCGGGCGCAAGAACAAAGCGCCCACAACACGCGTTTGCACCTTACGATCTGCGCCAGCTATGGCGGGCGTTGGGACATCGTGCAAGCTGCGCAGCGTCTGGTCGCGGCGCATCAGTCGGGCGACCCGGTGCTTGGCGAAGAGCAGTTCGCCCGTGAACTCTCGATGGCATTTGCGCCGGATCCGGACTTGCTGATTCGTACGGGAGGAGAGCGTCGCATCAGCAACTTTCTAATCTGGCAGCTCGCTTACGCGGAATTGTTCTTCACCGACGTTCTCTGGCCCGATTTCCAAAACGAGGAGTTCGCGGCCGCACTGCAGTGGTACGCACAGCGTGAGCGCCGCTTTGGCCGCACCAGTGAGCAACTAAGCAAGGCCGGGTGAGGCGAACGAATGCTGCGAACCCGCGTTCTAACTGCGATCGTGCTGCTGCTCGCCCTGACCGTGGCGGCGGCAATCTCGCTGCAGGCGCTGATTGCGTTTGGAGCCGCGTTTGTCGGCGTTACGCTCTTTGAATGGCTGCGGTTAAGTGGTGTGGCCGCGCACTATGCCTTGCCCGCATCGGCGCTGGCGGCCCTGGCGGGTTTTTTCTTGCAGCTCGAAAATCTGGGGCCCTCGCCGGACGTGCTCGCAGTTCTTTGCGCGGTGTCCTGCACGCTGTGGCTTTGCATCGGCATTTTGCTGGTGCGTGCGCAACGCAAATCGGTGCCTCTTAAGCGCCCCTTGCTAGTTGCTGGGGCGCTGGCGCTTGGCGGGACGGCATGGTTTGCTTTGGTCGATTTGCTGCATCGCGGGATTTTGTGGACACTTTCGGTGTTGGCCCTTGTTTGGATAGCGGATATCGCTGCGTATTTTTTCGGGCGCTCATTTGGCGTGCGCAAACTTGCATCGCGCATAAGCCCAGGCAAAACTTGGGCTGGGGTCTGGGGAGCCGTGCTTTCGGTGAGCGTGATCGCTGAGGTGGTGCGCTGGCTTTGGCCGCAAGCGCCGCTTTGGTCGACGCGTCTGCTAATCGCGGCACCGGTTTACGGAATCGGCGTGCTGCTTGCCTTTGTTGCCTTGAGCATCGTTGGGGACCTCTTTGAGAGTCTGGTCAAGCGACAGGCAGGGGCCAAAGACAGCGGCAAGATCCTCCCAGGCCACGGCGGGGTATGGGACCGGATCGATGCGACCTTGCCAACGTTGCCTCTGGCGGTGCTGAGCCAGTGGACCATCGTCAACGGATGGAATCATGGATGAGGTGGGGCCGCGAGGCGTATCGATATTGGGCGCAACGGGCTCCATTGGCGCAAGCACGCTCGACGTCATCGCGCGCCATCCCGACGATTTTCGAGTAGTTGCGCTCACGGCCCATCGCAACGTGACCGGACTTGCAGCTTTGTGCGCGCAGTATCGGCCGCAGCTAGCCGTGATCGGCGACCCCGCCCATGAAAGCGAGCTGCGGTCCGCATTGCGCGAGGCAAACGTGCCCACGCGGGTACATAGCGGAGTGCCGGGGCTGCTGGAGGCAGCGCGTTGCGAAGGAGCCGCCATTGTTGTGGCCGCGATTGTCGGCGCTGCTGGATTGGTGCCGACGATCGCCGCCGCGCGCGCGGGCAAGCGCCTTTTGCTGGCCAATAAGGAAGCGATCGTTTGCGCTGGGATGCTGCTGCTTGATGCAGTGCGCGTGGGCGGCGCGACGCTGTTGCCACTTGACAGCGAGCACAACGCGATTCACCAGTGTCTGGCGGGCGCGCGTTCGCGCGGCTCAGTGCGTCGGCTGATTTTGACGGCATCAGGAGGTCCTTTTCGCACGCGCCAGGATTTTTCCACCGTGACACCGGAGCAGGCTTGTGCGCACCCAAACTGGCAGATGGGGCGCAAGATCTCGGTCGATTCGGCAACGCTGATGAATAAAGGCTTGGAGGTTATCGAAGCAAGCTGGCTGTTTGGCTTTGTGCGCAACCAGATTGACGTGGTCGTGCATCCGCAAAGCGTGGTGCACTCGATGGTCGAGTTCGACGACGGTTCGGTGCTGGCACAGATGGGTACTCCCGATATGCGTACGCCAATTGCTTACGCTTTGGGCTATCCGGACCGAATCGAAAGCGGCTCCGAGCGCTTGGATTTTCTGCGGCTTTCCGCGTTGACTTTCGAAGCACCGGATCTGACGCGATTTCCTTGCTTGGGATTGGCTTACCACGCGCTCGAATCAGGCCCCGCCGCGAGCATTGTTTTGAACGCTTCCAACGAAATGGCGGTCGAAGCGTTTTTGGAGCGACGTTTGGCATTTACCGACATAGCGCGGGTTATTTCGCAAACGCTCGATGCAATTGCACCGGCCGTGCCGCAGTCGGTCGAAGACGTGTTGGGTATCGATTCCTTGGCCCGGGCCCACGCCCGTGGGCTAATCGGGCAATCCGCGGTCGCGGGTAAGCCGGCGGATCGATAAGGGCAACAATGTGCACAAGCCGATGAGGCGTTAACCGAGGGATGGACGTGATAACAACGATTTTGGCGTTTCTCCTGGCACTAGGCATCCTGATTGTGGTCCACGAGCTGGGCCACTATTGGGTAGCGCGCCGCTGTGGCGTAAAAGTTCTGCGCTTTTCGGTCGGATTTGGTCGACCGCTGTACCGCTGGGTCCTTGGTCCGGACCGCACAGAGTGGGTGATTGCGGCGATTCCCTACGGCGGGTACGTGAAGATGCTCGACGAGAATGATCCCGATTGCGCGCCCGTGGCCGCCGCAGATCTGCCGCGCGCCTTTAATCGACAGTCCGTGGGTAAGCGAGCGGCGATCGTCGTCGCTGGCCCCACCGCCAATTTGCTCTTTGCAGTCCTGTTGTACTGGGCGGTCAATGTCATCGGTACGCTGGAATCTCCTCCGTATCTGGGTCCGGTGCCGCAAAACACGCCTGCAGCTGAGGCGGGTCTGGCCGACGGCGATCTTGTTTTGAGCTTCGATGGCCAACAGATTCGCACCTGGAGTGATCTGCGGTGGGACCTGCTGCGCGCGGGCGTTGGGGGCAGGGCCGCGGACGTGACGGTGCGTGATCTGCGCGGAGCCGAGCGAAGCGTGCGGCTGGACCTCTCATCGGGACACACGGAAGATGTGGACGACACCTGGTTTGAGCGCCTGGGCATCGTGCGCGGAGCCGGCGCAGCGATTGTGCGCGGCTTGCTCGCAGGCGAAGCCGCATCCAAGGCAGGACTGCAGGTTGGCGAGCGCATCGTTGCCATCGACGGGATTGCCGTACAAACGGCAACCGATGTGACTAGGCGCGTGCGCGCCAATCCAGGACAAGCGCAGATTTGGCAGCTGGAGCGAGACGGCGTTTCGCGTCGGTTGACGATCACGCCGGCGCCCGTGACCTTGCCCGATGGCCAGGTCATTGGCCGAGTTGGTGTGGACTTTTTGGAAATCCAGGCCGTGCGCTATGGACCGGTGCAGGCTCTCGAACGCGCCGCTACGCGCACTTGGGATACGAGCGTTTTTTCGCTGCGTATGGTCTGGCGCATGATCGAGGGTCGGGCATCGTGGCGCAATCTGTCAGGGCCCGTGAGCATTGCCGATGTCGCGGGACAGACGGCGCGAATTGGGCTAGTGGCCTACCTGAGCTTTCTTGCTTTGGTTTCCATCAGCCTCGGGGTGCTCAACTTGCTGCCAATCCCGGTGCTCGATGGCGGACACTTGCTGTACTATGCGGTTGAAGTTGCAAAGGGCAGTCCGCCATCGATGCGCACGGTAGAAGTGGCGCAGCGAATTGGCGTCGGCATGCTGATCCTTCTGACCGCTCTTGCCCTGTACAACGACCTGACGCGCCTGCTGTCCTGAGCTTAAGCGCCGCGTGGTAAGTCGGAACGAAAAAGAATCGCGACGGGTTTAGGTTTCATGCGCCGTACTTCCAAAAAGTTCGGCGGTGCGCAGCGTTTGCGTGCCGCAATTCTGGCGGCTCTTGTCGGCAGCGCAGGCTCCGCGCTTGCCGAGGAGTTCGTGATCCGCGACATCCGGGTCGAGGGTGTGCAGCGGACAGAAACCGGCACGGTGTTTAGCCGTTTGCCGTTGCACGTCGGCGATCGATACGACCCATCCAAGGGCATCGCCGCGGTTAGGGCCTTGTACCAGACGGGCCTGTTCAAGGATATCCGCATCGAGGCCGAGGGCGATGTACTGGTCGTTATCGTCGAGGAGCGTCCGGCAATTGCTGCAGTTGAATTGACGGGAATGAAGGAATTCGACAAAGACACCGTCAAAAAATCGCTTAAGGAGGTCGGTCTGACCGAGGCGCGCGTGTATGACCGTTCGCTGCTGGACCGGGCCGAGCAGGAGCTAAAGCGCCAGTATCTTACCCGCGGACTGTATGGCGTGAAGGTGACGACGACCGTAACACCCGTTGAGCGCAATCGAGTCAATGTGTCGATCGCTATCGATGAGGGCGATATGGCAAAGATCCGTGCCATCCAGTTCACGGGCAATAAGGTTTTCTCCGATGACACCCTGCGCGAGCAGATGGAGCTGTCAACCCCGGGTTGGTTTACCTGGTACACGAATCACGACAAGTATGCGCGCCAAAAGCTGCAGGCGGACGAAGAGACATTGCGCTCGTATTACCTGGCACGGGGTTACCTCGATTTCAATGTCGAGTCGACGCAGGTTGCAATTAGCCCGGACAAAAAAGACATCTTCATCACCATCAACTTGGTCGAGGGCGAGCGCTATTCGATCTCTAGCGTGAAGCTCGCCGGCGAGACACTCGGTCTGGAAGAAGAATTCCAGAAGATGATCGATGTAAAACCGGGCGATATCTATAGCGGCGAGCGCATGACGGCGATTGCCAAGCGCATGACGGACCGATTGAGCGTTTTGGGATATGCCTTTGCCACCGCCACACCGGTGCCCGAGGCCAACAAAGAAAAGCGCGAGGTCGCTTTTACCTTTTTGATCGATCCGGGCCGCAGAGCCTATGTGCGTCATGTCAACATCAGTGGTAATGCGCACACGCGCGACGAGGTGATCCGCCGGGAAATTCGTCAGTTCGAATCGGCGTGGTATGACGCGGACAAGGTTCGCGCCTCACGCGATCGCATCGACCGCCTGGGTTTTTTCGAGAAAGTCGAGGTCGAGACACCCGCGGTGCCGGCAACCCAGGATCAAATCGATGTCAATTACACAGTCAAGGAAAAGCCCAACGGCACGATCCAGGCGGGGGCCGGCTACAGCAGCACGGAGCACTTGGTCTTAAGTGGCTCGTACACCCAGCAAAACGTTTTCGGTACCGGACATGCGGTTGGCATTCAGGTCAATACAAGCTATGCGACGCGCACCATCGCGCTCTCGCATATCGACCCGTACATGACCCAGGACGGCATAAGCCGCACCGACGAAGTCTACGAGCGCAATTCGAACCTCTCGCGCCTGAACCTGGCCACGGTGGACATCGGCACCAAGGGACTTTCGGAGCGCTTCGGGGTACCGTTCACCGAGTTCGACACCGTGTTTTTCGGTCTGGGCGTCGAAGAAAACGACATCACGCTGAGTACCTACAGCCCACTGCGATACATTGACTACGTCAATAAATTCGGCACGACAGCGGCCGGCTTGATCGCCTCGTCCGGGTGGGCGCGCGATAACCGCGACAACATCATCGCGCCCACGCGCGGCAACTACCAGCGGGTATTCTTAGAGGTGGGAACGCCCGCTTTGGATTTGCAGTACTACAAGGCGACCTACCAGTACCAGCAGTTCCTGCCACTTGCGACCCGCTTTACGCTGGCGTTTAACGGTCAAGTGGGGTATGGCGACACGTATAACGGCAAGACCTACCCGATCTTCAAGAATTTCTACGCCGGCGGCATTGGCAGCGTGCGCGGCTACGAGGCTGGAACGCTCGGCCCGCGCGACACCAACGGCAATCCGCTTGGTGGCACCAAGGAGCTCAACGGTTCGATCGAGGCGCTGGCGCCGCTACCGGGAGCCGACCGCTCGCTGCGCGCCCTGGCCTTTGTTGATACGGGCGATGTCTGGGGTGCTGATCAGGCCGTTTTGTTCTCTCAGCTGCGCTACGCAACCGGTTTTGGGATTGCGTGGGTCTCCCCTGTGGGACCGCTTAAGCTCAGCATCGCTTTCCCCCTGCACCGTCAGCCGACGGACTTCGTCCAGCGCTTCCAGTTCCAGATTGGGACCGGCTTTTAGGCTAGCTGCCATGCCGGGCGCGGCTATGGCAAAATTGCCGAATCTGCAGTCTAAGGGTCATCGATGAGACGTACCGCATGGCTAGCGCCGAGCCTTTTCGCCTGCCTCTTACTGGGACTTGCCCCGTACACCCGCGCGGACGAGCTCAAGATTGGATTCGTGAGCACCGAGCGCATCATGCGAGAGTCGGCAGCGGCCAAGGCAGCCGAGGCGCGACTGACACAGGAGTTTGCCAAGCGCGACAAGGAGTTGCAGGAGCTGGGCGCCAAACTAAAGGCAACCGCCGACAAACTCGATAAGGACAGTCCCATACTCTCTGAGGCCGACCGCACGCGCCAGCAGCGCGAGCTCCAGGAAATGGACCGCGAATTCCAGCGGCGCCGCCGCGAATTTCAGGAAGACCTGAATCAGCGCAAAAACGAGGAGTTGCAGTCCTTGCTCGAGCGCGCCCAACGCATCGTGCGACAGATCGCGGAGCAGGAAAAATACGACGTGATTCTGCAAGATGCGGTATACGTCGGACCGCGCGCGGATGTCACGGATAAGGTATTAAAGACGCTCGACAGCACAAAGTGAGCCGATGGCCTCGGCTCGTACCGTATCTGAGCTGTGCGACGCGGTCGCGAGCCTGACCGAAGGACAGTTAGCCGCGCGTGTCCTGGGTGATGCGGCCCTGCGCATCGAGGGAGTCGCCAGTCTCGAGGCGGCAAACTCCGCCAATCTTGCGTTCCTAGCCAACGCCCGCTACCGCCAACAAGCGCTTTGCACGGCAGCTGGGGCTTTAGTGCTAGATGATGCCGCCTGCCAGGAGCTCTTTGCGCACGGACGCGCGCAGGGGGCACTGGTGGTGTGCGACTTGCCCTATGCCTGGTATGCCTTTGCCGCCCAGGTGCTGGTTCCCTCTGAAGCCGTTTCGGCCGGTTGCGCTAGCAGCGCGACGATCGATCGCAGCGCAAGCGTTCATCCCGATGCACGAGTTGACGAGCTGGCGGTCATCGAAGAGGCGGCCATTGTTGAGGCCGGTGCATGGATTGGTCCGGGCTGCGTGCTTGGCCGCGGCGCCCGGATCGGGGCGCAAACGCGGCTCTATGCGGGAGTGCGCGTGTACCACGGCTGCCAAATTGGCCGGCGCGGAATTATTCACTCGGGGGCGGTAATTGGTGCCGATGGCTTTGGTTTTGCGCCATATCGTGGACGCTGGGTCAAGATTCCGCAGGCAGGCATCGTGCGGATCGGCGACGACGTGGAAATTGGCGCGAACACTACAATCGATCGGGGAAGCGCAGGCGATACGGTCATCGGCGACGGCGTCAAGATCGATAACCAGGTGCAGATCGGACACAATTGCCGCATCGGTGCCCATACCGCCATTGCCGGTTGCGTAGGTATCGCCGGCAGCGCAATCATCGGGCGCAACTGCCAGCTCGGAGGCGCCTCGATGATTCACGGACATCTGACTATCGCCGACGGCACGATCGTCGGTGCCGGGACGCTCGTCTCGCACAGTCTGCACCAGGCGGATTTTTATACCGGCGTCTTTCCCATGATGCGCAACCGCGATTGGGAGCGCAACGCGGTGTTGGTGCGCCATCTTGTGGACCTGCGCAATCGTATTCGACGCCTCGAAGCGTCAAGGGCAGATTCCTCTTCGGGTGGTTCCGCGCCGCGTGGACCGTTGGCCCAGGACGACAACAACACGGAATCAACACCATGATGGACATCCGCGAGATTCTTTCCCTGCTGCCGCACCGCTTTCCGATCATTCTCGTGGATCGGGTGCTCGAATTTGAGGCGGGCAAGCGCATTGTGGCCATCAAGAACATCTCGGCGAACGAGCCTGTCTTCACGGGACATTTTCCGCACTACCCGGTGATGCCGGGTGTGCTCATTCTCGAGTCGATGGCGCAGGCTGCGGCGATCTTGTCCTTCGTCAGCGCCGGACACAAGGCGCAGTCCGATAACTTGTACTACTTTGCCGGCATCGACAAGGCGCGCTTTAAGCGCCCGGTAATTCCGGGCGATCAGTTGCGGCTGGAGATCGTGCAGGAGCGAGAGTTGCGCGGCGTGGTCAAGTTCGCTGCCCGTGCTCTGGTCGAAGGGCAGCTCGTATGTGAGGCAGAACTGATGTGTGCCTACCGTCCCATCGACCCCCTCCCGGGCAAGGCATCGCCGACGGGAGCGAGTTGATGGCGCAGGTGCACCCGAGCGCGATCGTCGACCCTAAAGCGCAGCTTGCCGAGGACGTACATGTAGGCCCGTTCAGCATCGTTGGTGCGGGCGTGCGCTTGGGCGAGGGTACTGAAATCGGCTCCCATGTGGTGCTTGCCGGAAACACATCGATCGGCGGCAACAATCGCATATTTCCCTATTGCTCCATTGGCACCATTCCTCAGGACAAGAAATACGGTGGGGAAGACACGCAGCTGATCATCGGCGATCGCAACACCATTCGTGAGTTCTGTCTGATCAACACGGGAACCGTGCAAGGAGGCGGGGTGACCCGGATCGGGTCGGATAACTGGATCATGGGCTACACGCATTTTGCGCACGACTGCGATATCGGCAGCAACACGATCATTGCAAACGGTGTTCAACTAGCCGGACACGTCAGCGTCGGTGACTGGACGGTCATCGGGGGAGTGGCGGCCGTGCATCAGTTCGTGCGCCTTGGGGCACACAGCATGTGCGGCGGGGCTTCGGTCCTGGTGCAAGATCTTCCGCCCTACGTGGTTTGCAGCGGGCATCCGGCGCGAGTGCACGGCATACACGTCGAAGGCCTCAAACGCAGGGGGTTCTCGGCCGAAAGCATCGCGTCTTTGCGCCAAGCCTATCGCATCGTTTATCGGGAGAATCTTCCGCTAGCCGATGCGCTTGTTGCGCTTGATGCCCTCGTCAAGGAATTGCCCGAGCCCAGCGCAGCCATGGTGCGTGAGTTCGCCGAATTCCTCGGAGCTCCGGGGCGGGGCATCCTTCGTTGACCGAGGAGGCGACCTGCATCGCGTTTGTTGCAGGAGAGGCCTCCGGGGATCTGCTCGCGGCGCCAGTGATCGAGGCGCTGCAACGACACGATCCTTCCTATCAAGCGGTCGGCGTTGCCGGCGAGCGCATGATCGCCGCGGGGTGCAACGCCTGGTACCACGTACGCGAGCTCTCGGTGCGTGGCTACTTCGAGGTGCTGCGCGAGCTGCCACGCCTGCTTCGGTTACGGCGAACTTTGGCACGGCGCCTGTGCACCGGCTCCTGTTGCGCGCTGGTGGGCGTCGACTCCCCCGACTTTAATCTGGCGCTGGAGACGCGCGTGCGTCGAGCCGGCGTCCCGACCCTTCACTATGTCAGCCCCTCGATCTGGGCATGGCGCGGGTGGCGCATCGAGCGAATCCGTCAAGCCGCGGATCGGGTCTTGCTCGTGTTTCCGTTCGAACAATCGATTTACGATCGCGCAGGTATCCCCGCGACCTATGTCGGTCATCCGCTGGCTAGCGAGATTGCGCTACGGCCCGATCGCGCCGCGGCGCGGGCTCGATTGGGAATTGCCGCAGACAAGCCGGTGATCTGCCTGATGCCCGGCAGCCGGCGTGCCGAAATTCAATACATTGGGCCGGTGTTCTTCGCCGCTGCTGAACGACTCGCGCTCGATTTGTCGGATGCGATTTTCATCGTACCGGTGGCCGATGTTGGCTTGCGACCTCTTGTAGAGCAGATTCGGTCGCAGATATGCACGCAAGTCCCACTCGAGCGCATCACCCTTATCGACGGTAGGTCGCACGATTGCCTCGAGGCCTGCGACGGAGTGCTGGTTGCCAGCGG
>Ga0187781_10000452_pt1 | contig 29172 bp, 29 predicted proteins | sample 0715_SJ02_MP02_2_FD_132447 | JGI IMG/M metagenome (GOLD analysis project Ga0187781, IMG submission 132447) | Tropical peat soil microbial communities from peatlands in Department of Meta, Colombia - 0715_SJ02_MP02_20_MG | ecosystem: Environmental > Terrestrial > Soil > Wetlands > Peat | place... | reverse complement strand
GGAGGAAGGGCTCGATACCGGCCCGATCGGCATGGCGGAACGCGTTCCGATCGGACCCGACGCAACTGCGGGCGAACTGCACGACACGCTGGCGCAGCGTGGCGCCAAGCTGATGGTGATCGCGATGGCAGCGCTGGAACGCGGCACCTTGCAGCTTACGCCGCAGCCGGCGGCCGGCGTCACCTACGCGACCAAGATCGAAAAATCGGAGACCCGCATCGACTGGCAGGCGCCGTGGCAGAAGGTCCACGACCATTGCCGCGGGCTGTCGCCGTTTCCCGGCGCGTGGTTCGAGCTTACCGACGTCGGCCGGGTGAAGGTCTTGCGCACAACCAAAGGCAACGGCAGCGGAAAGCCTGGCCAGGTTCTCGACGAGCAACTGACTGTCGCCTGCGGCGAGGGCGCCGTGCGACTTGTGGAATTGCAGCGCGCCGGCCGCCAGCCGATGAGCACCGAAGCGTTCTTGCGCGGCACGCCGGTTGCGCCCGGCAGCGTGCTCTAGACTTTTTGATTTTGCGCATGCCCTTATCGGAAAATCGGTTCCCGCTTTTCTGGAACATGCGCTGAAAGCGCCCAATGCCGCGCTACAAGCTCACCATCGAATATGACGGCACGCCCTTTGTCGGCTGGCAGGTGCAGGACAATGGCACCTCCGTGCAAGGCGTGCTGGCCGACGCCGTGTTCGCCTTTGCCGGCGAGCGCGCTGCGGTCGGCGGCGCCGGGCGCACCGATGCCGGCGTGCATGCGTTCGGCCAGGTAGCGCATGTCGATCTCAGCAAAGATTGGCCGCCCGATACGGTGCGCGACGCGCTTAACGCGCATCTGCGCCCGCATCCGGTCGCGGTGCTCATGGCCGAACGCGTGGCCGAGGATTTCGATGCGCGCTTCTCGGCGATCAAGCGGCATTATCTCTATCGGATCGTCAACCGCCGCGCCGATCTTGCGCTGGAGGCGCATCGCGCCTGGCGCGTTCCGCGTCCGCTCGATGCGCCCGCCATGCACGACGCCGCGCAAAAGCTCGTCGGCCGGCACGATTTCACAACCTTCCGCTCCACCGAGTGCCAAGCCAAGTCGGCGGTGAAGACGCTCGACCGGCTCGACGTGACGCGCGACGGCGACGAAGTGCGCGTGACCACAACCGCGCGCTCGTTCCTGCACAATCAGGTACGCTCGATGGTCGGCTCGCTGGTGCATGTCGGCGAAGGCAAATGGAGCGCCGACGATCTCGCCGCCGCGCTCGCCGCGCGCGACCGCACCGCTTGCGGGCAAGTGGCGCCGCCGCAAGGACTTTATTTGGTGCGGGTCGAGTATTGAGTTGTCATTCAGGGGCGCGCCGTCAGGCGCGAGCCCGGTATCCACAATCACCAAACACGCAGAAAAACGCTCTGCCGATATCCTTCGATACAGGGCTTATGGATTCCGGGTTCCGGCTTTCACCGGCCCCGGAATGACGGCTCCTGAATTTAGAAGCCGACATGTGCTCTGAGAGCTCAAAGGCTATTTGCCACTTCGACAGGAGCAGCTTTTGCACTTTACGACGCGTTGAAGGCCTGCAATCGGACCTCAATCGCCCGCCTGTCGTTTCACTTTTTCAGTCGGTAGAGCACTTCATTCGGAATCGGTTCGCCGATTCGCCACGAGTCGATGACTTTGCCGGTGTGATTGCTGATCGACACGATCAGGAAAGGTGACCGATCCTGAATATGCAATTGTGGAGAAAAAGACCGAGGTCCAAGGATAGACGGCTCGTCGTGGAACGCGTTTAATACCGCTACCACCTTTGCGGCATCGACCGTGCCGGCCTTCTCCACCGCCTGAGCCCACAGTTGCAGGAAGCCGTAGATCGGGAAAGCGAACTCGGTCACCGGCCCATCCTTGAACTTCTGCCTGTAGCGCTCGATGAGCGCGGTCACCTCGGGCCTGGGATCATCGCCATAAACGGACGCCTGCACCGGCACGTAGAAGTTGGTCAGATCCGGAACTGCGCCGAGCCAATATGTTCCGTCGAACGTGCTGCTGGCGAGGATAGGCAGATCGATACCGGCGGCGCGTATCTGGCGAATGGCGCTGGAGCCGCCCGGCAGATAGCTGCAGAATACGATCGCATCCACTTTTCCCGCCGCGATGGCGGTTCGCAGGCGCGTTACCTGCGAAGCTATTGAGGCATCGCTATTCTTGAACGTGTCTCGATCAACGATCTTGCCGCCCTTCTTCGGGAACAACCAGTCGAAGCCGGCGCAGACCGACTTCGTGTATTCGACGCTATCGTCGAGAAGGACGTAGGCGTTTCGGTAGCCCTGCTTGTCGTATCCCCATTCGGCGAGTGAGGCTCCTTCCAGTTGCGCTGCGACCCCGGCCGTGAACGAGAAAGGACCGACGCCGGCGACTCCCGCCTTGGCATCCTCGGCGCACAAGAACACAGAGATCTTGCCTGCCTTTTGAGCCTGCAGGAGGGCGGGCGCCCCGAAATCATAGTCGCAGGTTCCGACGACCAAATCGGCACCCTGGTTGACTACTTCCTGTCCCGCCTTGGCTCCCTCGGCGCGATCTGATTTTGTGTCAGCGAACACCGCTCGCAGCTTTTTGCCAAGAACGCCACCCTTGGCATTGACATCGTCGATAAAAACTTGCGCCGTCTTCGTCCCGTTGTCGTCGTACCCGGCAACCGGGCCGGATTGCGCAACAGCAAAACCGATCACAATATCGTCTGCGGCTAGTGCCGCGGACCACGAGCACACGGCAGCACCCGCCGCCCAAATGCCCAAAATCGCACCCAAAAGTATCTTAGCCCTCATCGTGCAAACCTTTGCGTTGTGTAAGCCTTCGCGTGTGTAAGCATTTTGCTGATGATTTGATCATGGCATCGTTGCAGCGTCTACCGGACGATGATGTCTACCCGACGATGATGCGCCTCCCGACACCCTATCAAGGAACGTCGTTTCCGCGTCACGCGCCGACGCAAGCCCGCTTTGCATTGTCTATAAAAATTGTCAACAATATATAGTGAGTTTCTTCCGATGACATGAAAATTCGAATTGCTGCGCTCACGAGGCTCATTTCCTCGGCGTCGCGACGGTCAGCGTATTTTACATAAGCCCGACTTTCGTACACTCTCCACCCTTCCCTGCGCTTGCTGCAGCGAATGTCGATCGCGGTCGACGATCACCGCCGCGGACGGACTCAAGGACAGCCCACCTGCAATCCGACGGCCACAATGGATCGGACCGACGCCCGGCGGGTTCGCCGCGTGAAAAGGCTACCGAAAGGATACACATGCTTCAGTACAAGACCTTCGAACTCGGTCCTTTCGCCTTGCAGAAAGGGACGGTTTTGCCGGACGCGAAAATCGTCTATGCGACCGTCGGGCGGTTGAACGACGCCAAAGACAACGTCGTCCTGGTTCCGACGTGGGGCTCGGGCAGTCCTGACGATGTCGTGGGACTGTTGACAGGGACGGCGCGGGCGCTCGATCCCGAAAAATATTTCATCGTCATCCCCAATCATTTCGGCGGCGGCTTCTCATCATCGCCGAGCAATTCCGCCCCACCGTTCGAGAAAGGGCGTTTTCCACGGGTGACGACCTACGATAACGTCAATGCACAGCGGCGGTTGCTCGTGGAGGAGTTCGGCATCACGAGCGTGCGCCTCGTCGCCGGATGGTCGATGGGCGCGATGATAGCGTATAGTTGGGCCGCACTCTTTCCGGATTCGGTGCGCGCGATCGTACCGATCGGAGGAGCGGCGCGAACCGGTACATTCAACAAGGTGTTTCTGGCGGGCATTCGCAGCGCCATCGTATCCGATCCGGATTGGAACAATGGCTTCTATGGTGAGACGCCGCCGATTCGCGGCTTGAGGCAATTTGCGCGGGTTTATGCCGGCTGGGGATTTTCCGAGCCGTTTTATCGTCGGGAGGCGTTCAAAGCAGCCTTCGGCGCGTCTTCCGTCGAGGAGTTCATCGAGACCTTCTGGGAGGGTTTCTTTCTCAAGTGCGACGCCAACAACCTCTTGGCTCAGATTTGGACTTGGGAGCACAACGATATCTCGGCGCATCCGCGCTTTGCGGGCGACTTTGAAAAGGCGTTGTCATCGATCAAAGCCCGCACGATCCTGCTACCTGCGGCAACGGACACCTACTTTCCGCCGGTGGATAACGAATTCGAAGCCAAACATATTCCGCACGCCGAAGTCCGCCCGATTCCTACCATCTGGGGGCACATGAGTCCGCTGAATCCGGATGATCAATCCTTCATCGATCGCGCCCTTGCCGATGCTTTAACCTAGAGCATCATCCGGAAAAGTGGATACCAGTTTTCCGAAAAGATCATGCTCAAACAAAAAGCCAGAGCGGGATGCCGATCCAACCATAACGCATCCCGCTCTAGCCAAAATACTTCTCGATCATGCGCCGGTAGATCGCGGTCAGCGTGACGAGATCGGCGACCGCAGCGCATTCGTCGACTTGGTGCATGGTTTGGCCGACAAGCCCGAATTCCAGCACCGGGCAATAATCCTTGATGAAGCGCGCATCTGAAGTGCCGCCGGACGTGGATAATTTCGGCGTGCGCCCGGTGACTTCGGCGATCGCGGCCGTCGCGAGCTCGGTGAAGGGGCCGGGCTTGGTGACGAACACATCCGCATTCGAAGGTTGCCAGTCGAAGGAAAAGCGCACGCGGCCCGCCGCGGCGGCTTGCGCGCGCTTCTCGATCAGCGCCTTGAGCGCGGTCTGGCTGTGGCAGTCGTTGTAGCGGATGTTGAAGCGCGCGCGCGCCTCGCCGGGAATGAGGTTGACCGTCGGGTTGCCGACATCGACCGAGGTGAATTCCAGATGCGAGGGATCGAAATGCGCGCTGCCCTCGTCAAGCGGCGCCTGCAGCGCAGTGATCAGCGTGACGAGTCCGCGGATCGGATTGTCGGCGCGGGCCGGATAGGCCACATGGCCTTGCCGGCCCGAAACGATCAGCGTGCCGTTAAGCGAGCCGCGGCTGCCGGCTTTGATGCTGTCGCCAAGCACCTCGACATTGCTCGGCTCGCCGAGAATGCAGTGATCGAAAATCTCGCCGCGCTCGGCCGCCCATTTCAGGAGCTTCACCGTGCCGTTGACCGCGACGCTTTCTTCGTCGCCGGTGATGAGGAACGAGAGCGAGCCTTTTTTCGGCTTGCCGCCGTTGGCGGTGAGATGGTCCAGCGCGGCGGCGACAAAACAGGCGATGCCGCCCTTCATGTCGACCGCGCCGCGTCCATAAAGCTTGTCGCCGGCGACCTCGCCGCCGAACGGCGCATGCCGCCACGCCGCCTCGTCGCCCGGCGGCACCACGTCGGTGTGACCGGCGAAAACGAGGTTCGGTCTTGCAGCGCCGATGCGGGCGTAGAGGTTGTCGATCGGCGCAGTGCCCGGCTCGGCGAAGGTGGCGCGGTGCACGGCAAATCCGGCCCGCGCGAGTATCTGCTGCAAAAACGCAAGCGCGCCGCCGTCTTCCGGCGTCACCGAGCGGCAGCGGATGAGATCGCGGGCAATGGCGACAGGATCGGCGCTCGTCGGCTTCAAGGTCATCGGCTTGATTTGCCAGGGCGGTTTGCGCCGCGCAATCAGGTTTTTTCCAGCGGGTCGGGCCCGTATCTGTTCGGCCCCTGCGTGCCGCGGCGAAAGCCAAGTACAACGATCATCACCAGGCTGATGACGCCGACGATCAGCTTGAACACAATGACGAACAGCGGACGCAGCGAGAACACGCTGGGATCGGGAATGACCCACGCCCGCCCGCCAAAGATGATCAGTTGGTAGGCGGTCAACAGGACGTAATACCCATAAATGATCGCGTTCGGTATGTCGCAATCATGCGCCCGTTTCAGGGCGATCACGAAACTCGGATACAGGAAGACGAATATGAGAACTTTCGTCGTCAGACCGGCGGCCGATTCGCCGGCGAATTCTTCGACGACGGCGGCCGCGATTGCCGCCGCGATCACCTCGATGACGAAGACCGCGACGTTCGCAAGCCAAAAGGTTTTGCGGGTGATGCGGCCTTCGAAATTGCCGAAAAATCGTATCCACTTCATCGGGAAGATGACGGGCACGCTGCAGGCGCAGCCACGGCTAGGCTCAGCGCGGTAGTCTCGGCGGAAGCCCCCCGGCCGTCAACGCGTGGCCAGCGGATCGGGCCCGTATTGATTGGGACCGACCGTGCCCCGCCGGAAGCCGAGCTCGACCAAAAGCGCAAGCCCGAACACCGCGAACGGCACGGCGATGGCAAGCGACAACATGCTCGGCGCTTCGTCGGTACCGTCGACCCCGAGCACGGTCAAGAGATCGAGCACCGCGCCGGCGCCGAAGAAAATCCACAAGAGCCAGACCGGCAGGTCGCGGTCGTGCGCGCGCTTCAGCGCCACGGCGAATTCAGGATAGGTGAAAGCGAGATCGACGATGGCGCTGAGCCGGTCGCCCTGGATTTGCTCGGCGACGAAATGGAAGGCGAGCTCGATCGCGGTCAGCACGATCATCCCGATCCAGAACGTCTGGCGTCCGATACGGCCGTAGAATCCGTTGAAGAGATACGCCCAATCAATCGATGCCACGGCTCATCAATCCCGCAGCAATTCGTTGATGCTGGTCTTGGCGCGCGTCTTCTCGTCGACGCGCTTGACGATCACCGCGCAGGAGAGGCTCGGGCCCGGCTCGCCGCTGGCGCGCGGCTTGCCGGGCAGACTGCCGGGCACGACCACCGCATAGGGCGGCACCTCGCCCTGGAAAATTTCGCCGCTGTCGCGATCGACGATCTTGGTGGACGCGCCGATGAAAACCCCCATCGACAACACGGCGCCCTCGCGCACGATCACGCCCTCGGCCACTTCGGAGCGGGCGCCGATGAAGCAATTGTCCTCGATGATGACCGGGCCGGCCTGGAGCGGCTCGAGCACGCCGCCGATGCCCGCACCGCCGGAAATGTGGCAGTTCTTGCCGATCTGCGCGCAGGAGCCGACCGTCGCCCAGGTATCGATCATGGTGCCTTTGTCGACATAGGCGCCGAGATTGACGAATGACGGCATCAGCACCACGCCGGGCGCGACATAGGCCGACCGGCGCACCACGCAGCCCGGCACCGCGCGAAAGCCTGCGGCGCGGAAGCGCGCATCATCCCAACCGTCGAATTTGGAGGCGACCTTGTCCCACCATACGGCGCGGCCGGGTCCGCCGGGAATAATCGCCATGTCGTTGAGCCGAAACGACAGCAGCACCGCCTTCTTGAGCCATTGATTGACCCGCCAGGACCCGTCCGCCGCCTTCTCCGCCACCCGCGCGGCGCCGCGGTCGAGCAGATCGAGCGCGTCGTCAACTGCTTCGCGCACGGCGCCCTTGGTGGCCGGGCCGATCTCCTCGCGGCGCTCAAACGCCGCGTCGATGGTCTCGGCCAACGTCTGATTGGCGGTTTTGGCGGGTTGGGCGGCTGACATGAACGACGGTCCCCTGCTTGCGCGGGTTTGTCGGGGGGCACATGGCTGATGTCAAGCGCTCGCGCCGCCGGGAAGCGTGTTGCTGACCGGCCAATGTCTACCTTGCCAATCGAGATTGTGCTCCTTGCCGCCGGTCCTCGCCAGGTACCGGCGACGAAGCTGGAACCTTTTTTGCATGACCCGATTGGAAGCAACGCGAGCAAAAAGGCGTGCAAATGATCACCATGGCCATCGGGCTTGCCGCAGGCATTTTTTACTGGCTGGCCTGGTACAAGCTCGCGTTCTGGATTTTGATCTACGCCATTATCTATGGCGGACTTGGCGCTCTGCGCGGCGACAACCAGGCGCATCCGCTGTTGCGGCGCGACTCCGCGTTGACCATCGCCGTACTCATTCCGGCCGCCTGGCATATCGGCGGATTGGCCGGCTATTGGTGATTGCCAAAGCAGGAGCGGTCGCTCACCCTGGGCTACCTTGCGCCATGATAGCGCGCAGGAAGCCGGCCAGATCGTCGGTGACGTGATCGACATGCGGCTCGTCGCGGCCGGCGAGCTCCCATTCTTCGCGAAACACTTCGCGCGTGCCGGCAGGCACGACCAGCACCGTCGTCATGCCGCGTGCGTACGGCACTTCGAGATTGCGCGCCAGATCCTCAAAAATCGCGGCTCTCCCCGGATCGACGCGATGGCGCGTAAAAAACCGGTCGTAGACGATCGCGCGCGGCTTGGGCTCGAGCTCGGCCGCGGCGATGTCGAAGATGTCCTCAAAGCCCGACCTGATTTCGAGGCGGTGCATCACCGCTTCGGCATGCGCACGCGTGCCGTTGGTGAGGATGAGCTTGCGGCCGGGCAATTGCGCGATCGCCGCGCCGAGCGCGGGATTAGGCGTCAGCGGCGAATAATCGATGTCGTGGACCATTTCGAGAAATTCGTCGGGATCGAGCCCGTGCTCTTCCATCAGGCCGCGCAGGCTCGTCCCGTAGCGCCGATAGAGCTCCTTTTGCAGACGGAACGCCTCGTCGTGGGTGAGCTTGAGGAAATTCGCGATGTAGTCGCGGATGCGCACATCGACCTGCTGCCAGAGGTTGACGTGATGCGGGTAAAGCGTGTTGTCGAGGTCGAACACCCAGGTTTCGACCGCGGCGAATCCGCGAACCGCGCGGCGCGTGTCCTTTTCAACTTGCGCTGGCGCTGGCACCGGCATTTGGCGTTCCTTCATGTCCGCTCGACTCGTTATTGCCACACTTCCTGGCAAGGAACGCAGGCCGCGCGGCGAATCGGAGTTGCCGCGGGGCGGGTGGGGAGCAATCGATGCGACGCGTGTTACGGAAGTCAATTCCCTTCGTCCAGGCCGTCCTGATCGGCACGCTGGCGGCGGCCATGCTTGCCGGCGTCGCGATGCTCATCTCCCGTTCCTGAGGGAATTTGGCGGCCTTTGCCGCCTCAATTGGCTTCCCGCCACGCAGTCGCCGGCAGCAGGCCTTTGAGCGCGCCGTCGTGCAGACGCACCGGATCGCGTTCGCCTTCCATCGCCAGCCGCAACACCGAGCGGGCGAGTTCGTCCGGGCGCACGGTCGAATTGCCGATGGCCTTGAGCGTCAGCCACGCCTCATCGTAGGCCGCCTCCAGGACGACAAGCGTCTGCGGATCGAATGAGGAAGTGTGGAACCCGCGCATGCTCCGCCCTCACCACGACGTTACGGACACGAATGTTACGGAGTGCCTAACCTTTGTGGTCAAGTTGGCCGAGTTTGTGACGCCGAGCGCGGCCCGGGCATGACATTCGGTCGCTCCCTCCTCACATTTGATTGACGTCGGCAAATGCCGATTGACGGTCATTTCAGCAATTGGAACGCCATCAGAGCCGCCAGCATTATGGCGCTGCCTAGTCCTTGCAGCGGCGTGATCGTGTCGCCGAGCACCGCTGCACTTCCCGCCATGGCGATCAGAGGTTCGAGATTCATGATCAGCGCGGTACGGAACGGACCGACGCGCATGGTCGAAACGAAAATGAAGACGATGCCCGCCGTGGTCGCCAGACTCATGCCGACCAGCGCCGCCCAGCCGAGATTGTTCTGCGGCGGCTGCCAGGTCCGGGTGACCGCAGAGAGCGCGACAAAGATCGCGGCCTGGGCAATGACCGAATACCACGTCGTCAGCCGCGCGTCGGCGCCAACCAGAAAGGCGCGCGTGACGATCAGCACGCCGGTACGGCAGGCGGCGGCGGCAAGCGCATAGGCAATGCCGGCGAGCACGAGACCCGCCGGATGCGCGCCGATCATGATCGCAAGCCCGCCGAAAGCTAAAAGCGCGCAAGCGACGCCTTGCCAACGCAGGCGTTCAAGGCCGGTAGCGGCGGCCGCGAGCCCCGTGAGCAGCGGATAGACGAAATAGGTGAGCACCGCAGTCGATACGTCGTTCAGGTCGATCGCCTTGAACAGGCAGTAGAGCAGAACCGTGAGCAAAACGCCGATGCCGACTGAGATCCAGCGCACCCGCGCGCTCGCGGGCACCGGCTCGCCACCGAGGCGAAGCCACGCTCCCATGAAAGCAAGCCCGATCACGCTGCGGAACGACAGCATGGTCAGCACGTCGCAATGCGATGCAGCGACGATCTTCACGAGCACGTCGGAAATGCCGAGGACGGCAGCCGCGGCAATTCCCGGTGCGGAAGCAAAGACGAAGCGAACGGCCAAAGGAACGGAGAACCCGATAGACGAATGCAGCCCTCGGCATACGTCGCGCCGGTGCCGACCGCAACCCTTGCAATGAAAGGGTCAGGCCCGCTCTTGCTCGGGCGCCGGCACGGCCTGTGGGCGCCGGTCGATGAGCGGCTTGAACAGCAGCGCCGCGCGCGCAAAGGGCGCGAACAGCTCGCCGCGAATCGTATGCGCGTTCGCCCGGTCAGGCTCGACGCCGAATTCGAGCTTCTCCGGCGCGGCCGCGGGCACATACAGTGTTCCGAACATCCAATCCCAGAGCGCGAGGCAGCTTCCCAGATTTTTGTTGAAGTGCGCCGGATTGCGCGAATGGTGAATCTGATGATGCGCCGGGCTCATGAACAGATGACCGAGCCAGCCGGTGAACGAGATCCAAAGCTCGGTGTGCTGCAGATGCACATAGAGATAGATGAAGAACACCAGGATGACGTTGTTTTCCGACAGCACGTATTGATGCGTCACCTGCCCGAAAATGTAATCGCCGACGCCGTTCGCCGTGCCGATGAACAGCGCCAGGATGTTGAGGAAGATGCACATATAGACCGGATGCACGCGAAAATTCGTGAGCGGCGTCAGCACCGTCGCCGAATGATGCACTTTGTGGAATTCCCAGAGAAACGGCACGCGGTGCGACAGATAATGGTTGAGCCAGTAGCCGAGCTCGTAGGCCAGAAACACCGAGATCGTGATCGCGGTTCGGTAGATGCAGGCCGGCAGCGCCGTCGGCTGCCGCGGCCCGAAGGTTGCCGTCAGCGCTTGCGCAACGGAGTGACTCACCACTTCGTATGAGAGCAACGCCCAACCGAAGACCAGGCCGAATAGAAAGATGTTGAAATAGAAGTAGCCGAGATCGGCCAGGCTCGACCGGCTTCTGACAATGTGTCTCGGGAAGAGCGCGCGCAGCAGTGCCTTCACGCGGATGCGCCGGCCTTTGCGGTAGCGGCGCAGCGACAGAAAGGCGAACGCGATCAGAAACGCCCCGGCGAGCGACAGCAGCGAGGCGTGCGAACCGGGTGCAAAGAACGCTTTGCCCAGTTGGCCGAAGAAATACGAAATGCCCGGCGAGAGATCCAAGCCCGCCCTCCACACCTTTTCGCGAAGGCGCGAGCATTAGCGCGCATTGGTAAAAGCGCCGTTGTGGCCATGCGCAGCGGGCGCCGGCACAGGTTAACCATCCCGGTTGGCGCGGCCTTAACGACGTTGCTGCACGCTGGCTGGATGGTCGCTCAGTCTCACAGCCAGTCCGCATCCATGGCGCGCGGCGCCGTGCGTTTTCGCTTTCTCGACGGCCTGCGCGGCTGGGCGGCGGTCGTCGTGCTGCTGCACCACCTGTTCGTCGACGGCTTGCCGGCGAACAATTTGATGGCCGATCGCAGCCTCTGGGCCAAAGTGTTCTTCCTCAACGGCACGCTCGCGGTCAGCGTGTTCTTCGTGATCTCGGGATTTTCGCTATCGATCCGCTACCTGGAAACCGGCGACGGCAAAGCGCTCGGCCGCATCGCCGCCGGACGCTATTTGCGGCTGGCGTTGCCGATCTTTGCGATCTGCGCGGTGACCTATGCGTTGCTGGCATCGGGCCTCATTCCGCCGGCGGCGCAGCGCCCCTCGCCGCTCGATCAGTTTCTCAGCTTCACGCCGACCATCGAGGGGCTGTTGAGCTTCTCGCTGCTCAAAGTGTTCGTGGCCTATTCCGGCGCCGAGAGCTACGACCCGCCGCTCTGGACCATGACCTACGAGTTTTTCGGCTCGTTCATGGTATTCGCACTGATCGCATATCTGCGACCGTCACGGCTGCGCACGGCGATGCTCGGCGTGCTGTTCGTCGCGCTGACCGTTCTGCAGACATACTTCGCGCTGTTCGTCGCCGGCATTTTGATTGCGGATCTGTTTCCGCTCAACGGAGCGTCGACCGCCGCCAATCGCACCGGAGCGATGCTTTGCGGCGCCGGGCTCGTGTTGGTCGTGCTGCCGCACACGTGGTTCGCTGCCGTCTATGTCGGTGGCGCGACCTGCCTGACGGCCGGAGCGGTCTTTTGCTCGCCGGTGCGCAGTTTCTTCGAGAGCCGTCTGTCGAATTTTCTCGGCTGGATATCGTTTCCGCTCTATCTGGTGCAGGCGGCGGTCATCTACGCGCTGGTGCCGCGCGGGCTCGAGCTTTTGGCGTCTTGCGGCTTTGCTCCTGAGACGCAGCGATGGCTGCTCGACTTCGCCCTGTTGCCGGTCGCGATCGTGTGCGCGATCGCGTTTTGTCCGATCAACGATTTTGCGATGGCGGCGTCGCGCCGTTTCGGCGCGAGCGTCGTTGCGTTTTTCGATGACCTTGGCGCGCGCCGGACGCGGCGCACCGAGCCGGACGGCGCTGGAATTTAATTGTGAATAAGCGTGCCGGCGCCAAGCTCGGTGAAGAGCTCGAGCAGCACCGCATGCGGCACCTTGCCGTCAAGGATCACCACGCCCTCCACGCCGCGCTCGAGCGCCTCGATGCAGGTCTCGACCTTCGGGATCATGCCGCCGGAAATGGTGCCGTCGGCGATCAGGCGGCGCGCATCGTCGGCCGACAATTGCTTGATCAGCGACTTCGACTTGTCGAGCACGCCCGGCACGTCGGTCAGAAGCAACAGCCGTTTGGCCTTGAGCGCGCCGGCGATCGCGCCGGCAAAGGTATCCGCATTGACGTTGAATGTGCCGCCATTCACCGCCGCGCAAACCGGCGCCAGGACCGGGATGAGCTCGCGGCCGAGAATCTGGTTGAGCACCGTGACATCGACCTTGTCCGGCTCGCCGACGAAGCCGAGATCGACCATGCGCTCGATATGCGAACCCGGATCGACCACGGTCCGCCTCAGCTTGCGCGCGACCACCATATTGCCGTCCTTGCCGCAAAGCCCCACGGCCTTGCCGCCGGCTTCGTTGATGTAGCCGACCATCTGCTTGTTGATCAGGCCTGACAGCACCATCTCGACGATCTCCAGCGTGTTTTCGTCGGTGATGCGCAGACCCGCTTCATAGTGCGACTGAACGCCGACCCGCTTGAGCATCGCTTCGATCTGCGGGCCGCCGCCGTGCACCACGATCGGGTTGATGGCGGTCTGCTCCAACAGCACGATGTCGCGCGCGAATTCGCGCGCGAGGTGCTCGGCGCCCATGGCATGGCCGCCGTATTTCACCACCACGACTTCCTCGTCGTAGCGCTGCATGTAAGGCAGGGCTTCGGAGAGAACGCGGGCGACCTCGTGCTCGGAAACGCTCATGAAGACCACTTCGGTTGCGGGCTTGGTTACGGACTTGCTTGGTTACGGACTTGGCTTACGGGCCTGCGCAGCGGCTTAGGCCACGGGCGAAAAAGACGCTGCCTTTTAGCGGGCTCCGCGTGATCGCGAAAGGACCTGGAGTGGCGCCAGGCGACGATTGAGGCGAAGCTTCCCTCGTCGTCGAGCCGCCGGCTTACCCCGGCTTGGTCCTAGCCGGATCGCGGCGTCCGGCCCGGCACATCTGTCCGTTCGCGCACCAAGCGCCCAATGGCGGCACGCAACTCGGCGATGCCGGCGCCCGTGCGGGAGGATGTGGCGATGGTCCCGGGAAAGGCGGCCGGTCGTTTGCGCAGGGCCGCCCTGGTCGCTTCCACGCAGCCCGCGAGATCGGCCTCGCTGATCTGATCGCATTTGGTCAAAACGATCTGGTGACTGACCGCCGCCTTGCCGAGCGTATCGAGAATCGCGTCGTCGGCGCTTTTGAGCCCGTGGCGGGCGTCGATCAGCACATAGACGCGGCCCAACACGGCGCGACCCTGCAGATAGTCGTGGATGAGCCTTGTCCACGCCGCCACTTTGCTCTTGGCGGCGGCGGCATAGCCATAGCCGGGCAGGTCGACCAGCACGAGCGGGCCGCAGGCGCGAAAGAAGATCAGCTCCTGGGTCCGGCCCGGCGTATGCGAGGTGCGCGCGAGCGACCGGCGGCCAGTGAGCGCGTTGATAAGGCTCGATTTGCCGACATTGGAGCGGCCGGCAAACGCGATTTCCAATCCCTGGCCGGGCGGCAGCGAGGCCACCGAGCTTGCCGCCGACAGGAAGCTCCATTCGCCGGCGAACAAACGCCGGCCCGCCTCGATCTCCGCGTCGGAAAAATCGTTTTGTTGATTCACGCGGAACTCCGCCGGCCTCCGGTTGTTTCACTCATGCCGCACGCGGTCTGCGGCCAAGCCAAAAAGGCATCACAAGCCAAAGCGCCATTGTCGGGCCGGCCGGCCTTACAATGAGTGCGCGGCACGGAGGCAGTTATGGACGATTGGTCGAGCGCAAAGCTCGGCGATGTGGCCAACCTGATCCTCGGCATGATTTTATTCTTTTCGCCGTGGCTGTTCGGCCTTGCCGCCGGCGCGCCGTGCCAGACGGCTTCAATCGTCGGGATATTCATCGCGGTGTCATCGATTGCCGCGCTGGCTGCTTTCGCCGTCTGGGAGGAATGGCTCAACCTGATTGCCGGGCTTGGGCTTATCGTATCGCCCTGGCTCCTGGGTTTCCAGGACAGCTCGGCGATGACGATCGATGCGGTCATCGGCGGCATGGTGGCGTTGCTGGCGGCGGTCGGAGTGTGGCTTGCGGCCGCGGCTTCCGCGCAGGTCAAGGCAAGCCTCAACCGGTCCGATCTTTTGCCACCGCTCTGATCACAAATGAAACGGGGGACCATCGGTCCCCCAATTCACTTGCGCGAACGTCCTCAGGCGACCGCGGCGCCGCGGTCGTCCAATTCGACGATCACCGGCGGATGGCCCGGATTGCGGGCCCCGCTTTGATAGCGGGCGGCTGCCGCCACGGCGGAAATCCCGATCTCGCCATAGCGAAGATCAAGCGCGGATTGCGCCTCGGAGCACTTGCGCGGCTTGCGCTGGTTGCTGGTCTTGCTGGTTGACCTGGCAGCGACATCTGGCATTTTCAAACCCCGTTCCCTTGTCCCGAGCGACGGCGCGGGTGGTAGGCGCCGAGTACGGCGGAAGTTGGCGACAAACCGGGTGCCCCCATGACATACCGTCATGGCATCCGCGTCACGGTTAAACTGACACAGAACCTGGTAAATGGGGGGTAAACGAGTGCGACATTCCTGCAACAGTCGGGGAGAGACTTGGCTTCGATGGTGCGGATCGCTGGAATGAGCAAGGTGATTTCGGTAAGTGTCTTCGGGGCAGATTCCAGGGCTGGACGGGCGAGAGTGGGTGGGAAGACTCATGGCCATGCGTGCATTTGCTTTTGTGATGTTAGCCGCCGTTGCGCTTGGCGGCTGCGTTCAGGATGTGGCGACCGGAACGCTCGATCCTTCGACTGACGCCGGCTGGAAGCAGCGCGACAAGGACCTGATGTCCAACCTGCCGTACAATCAATCGGCAGTTTCCGAGACCTACCGCCGGCACATTGTCGACTATCACCGCAAAGAAGCGCCCGGCACCATCGTCGTCGATAGCGACAACCGGTTCCTCTACTATGTCCTGGCGAAGGGCAAGGCGATTCGTTACGGCATTGCGGTCGGCGAAGAGGCGCAGGCCTGGAGCGGCGTCGCCAAGATCGGCCGCATGGAAGAATGGCCGGCTTGGCATCCGACGCCGGGCGAGCAGGCACGGCTCGGACCCTTGCCTGAATATGTCACCGGCGGGCCGCATAACCCCATGGGCTCGCGCGGCTTATATCTCTTTTCCAGCAACAGGGACACGCTCTACCGGATCCACGGCACCAACCAGCCCGAGTATATCGGCGGCGCCGTTTCCTCCGGATGCATCCGCATGACCAACGAGGATGTGATCGACCTCTACAACCACGTCAAAGTCGGCACGCTGGTGATCGTGCTGGCACCGCACCAGAACGATGGACCGTTCGGCGCACGCGTAGCGAGCGCCTGGGGAGCGAGCGCGAACTGAGAACTCAGCGCGCTCGTTTGGGCTGACGGGAAAATGGCGCCGCTTTCGGCGCCATTTTCATGTGCCGGGTTGCGCTTCAGGCGCCAAGCGTGACGTGGACGATTTCCGGCGGCACGCCGAGGCGTGCCGGAATGATGCTGGTGCCAAGCCCGCCCGATACGATCAGATGCCGGTCGCGTTCGACGACGTGACCATAGGCATAACGCCTGCCGTATCGCGACGGCACGAAAGCGGGCCAGATCAGCGGCACGCGGATTTGTCCGCCATGGGTGTGGCCGGCAAAGGTCAGGGCGACCCGCGGCGGCACGCGCGGAAAAATATCCGGCTCGTGCGCGAGCAGGATGACCGGATCGTCGGTTTTCACCTGCGCCAGCGTGCCCGGCAAATCGTCGACGCCGCGGAAGCGGCCGGGACCAATGCGATGGGCGATCTGATCGCCGATGCCAGCGACCCAGACCCGCTCGCCCTCAGGACCGAGCAGGACGGCCTGGTTTTCCAACAGCGGAATGCGCACGCCCGCAAGCGCGTTGCGAACGCCGGCGAGATCGTACCACCAGTCGTGATTGCCGAGGATTGCCCAAACCCCGAGCGGAGCTTGCAGGCGCGCCAGTTCGGCCGCCCAGACCGGATCGGGGATGCGCTCGACCGCGAACCGATAGCGCGCGATATAGTCGCCCAGCATGACGATAAGGTCGGATTTCAGCGCGTTGGCCGTATCGATGATCCGTTGCACATGCGGCAGCGGCATATCCGGGCCGCCGGCATGCAGATCGGCAATGACGGTGATGGAAAGCTTGCGGCCGGCCGGCCAGCCGGACGGTTTGAGCGTGTACGGCGTGACCACCAAGCTCTGCGGCTCGATCGCTGCGGCATAGCCGGCTGTCCCCGTCGCCGAGACGCCGATCAATCCCGCTGCGCCGGCAAGCAGGCTGCGGCGCGTCACTCGCACCTTGCCGGCCGGCGCCGCGGCCACCTCCTCCTTTTTTCCCACAAAAGCCAGGCTCATTGCGTTGGATTGTCCGTTTGAGTCATGAATGGAGGGTTCATTACCGCGCATAATCGCTGTGACGATTTGCCGTCCTTGTGTCGCTCTGCCTTACGCGGCAGCGAGCCGCTCACGCGTCACCCAATCGAGCGTCTTGTCGAGCGCGCGCTCCAAGCGATCGAACAGCTCTTCGATTTCGGGCGCGCTGATGACGAGCGGAGGCGACAGCGTCACCACATCGCCCATAACCGAGCGCACGATCAAGCCTTCCTCCTCGCCGAAGCGGACGGCGGCGGCGCCGACGCCGTGCTGCGGATCGAAGGAACGCTTTGTCGTCTTGTCGGCAACCAGCTCCAAGCCGCCGATGAGGCCGAGGCCGCGCGCTTCGCCGACCAGCGGGTGCTCGCCGAGCGCTTTGAGCCGCGCCTGAAATAAAGGCGCCCGCCGCGCCGCCTTCTCGACGATCCGGTCGCGCCTATAGATCTCGATCGCCTTGACGGCGACGGCGGCCGAAACCGGATGGCCGCCGTACGTAAAGCCGTGGCCGAACACGCCGAGTTTCTTGCTCTCGACGAGCAGCGCCTCGTACATCAGTTCCGGAATCATCACCGCCGCGATCGGCAGATACGCCGACGACAGCGCCTTGGCGACGGAAATGGCCTGCGGCCTGAAGCCGAGCTTCTCGCAGCCGAACATCGTGCCGAGCCGGCCGAATCCGCAAATGACCTCGTCGCTGATCACGAACAGATCGTGCCGCGCGCACACCGCCATGATTTTCTGAAAGTAGGTTTTCGGCGGCACGATCACGCCGCCCGCGCCCATGACCGGCTCGGCGATAAAGGCGGCAACCGTGTCCGGTCCCTCGCGCACGATCAGCGCTTCAAGCTCGTCGGCGAGACGCGACGCGAACTCCTCCTCGCTCTCGCCGTCCTGTGCGAAACGGTAATGATGCGGACAGCCGGCGTGCAGAAAACCCGGCAGCGGAAGATCGAAATCGCGATGGTTGCCGGGCAGGCCGGTGAGCGAAGCGGCCGCAATGGTGACGCCGTGATACGCCTTGACCCGGCTGATGATCTTTTTCTTTTGCGGCTTGCCGCGCGCATTGTTGAGATACCAGACGAGCTTGATCTGGGTGTCGTTCGCCTCCGACCCGGAATTGCAGAAGAACACTTTCGAGATCGGGACCGGCGCAAGCTCCTTGAGCTTTTCGGCAAGCTCGATCGCCGGGTCGTGGCTCTTGCCGGTGAAGAGATGCGCGAAGGACAGCTTGCGCATCTGCTCGGCGGCGACCTCGACCAGTTCCTCGTTGCCATAGCCGAGCGCCGTGCACCAAAGCCCGGCCATGCCCTCGATATAAGCTTTGCCGTTGGAATCGTAGACATAGACGCCCCGCGCGCGCTCGACGACAAGCGGTCCGGTCTCACGGAAGGTCGCGAGGTTAATATACGGATGGACCAACGTCTCGACATCACGGACGGCGAGATTGCTGAGCGGCGCCATGAAAGTCCTTCTGGAAAGCGATTCTGACGAATTTTTCCGCGGTTGGTTTGGCGGCTATTTGCAGCCCTATTGTGACGATTGCGTCTTTCGCGGCGCGCGGCCTCGCGCCGCACGACGGACGCGGTTAACGGAAACGCTTAACGGGAAACGCTCGAATGCCGGATCGGCACGGGATGGAGAGGGATCACTCGTCATCCCTCTCCAGACTTTTATGCGAGCATGATCTTTTCGGAAAACCGGCTTCCACTTTTCCGGATCATGCTCTAATCACACCGCAGCGGGCGGGACGGGAGCGGAGTATTGTCTGATACCTCAACACTCGATCACATCGTCGCCAGCAAGGCGGCGAAAGACGGCTTCGTGCGTACACGCTGGTGGTGGATCCGGCATGCGCCGGTGATCGTCGATGAAGGCCGGATTTACGGCCAAAGCGACCTGCCGTGCGATTGCAGCGACGCGCGCGTCTTCGCCGGTCTGGCGAAGCTTCTGCCGCGCAAAGCGGTCTGGCTCACCAGCCATTTGGCGCGCACGCATCAGACCGCGCAGGCCATTTTCTCCGCCGGAGATTTTGAGGTGACGCCGGAATTGCGGCAGGACAAGGATCTTGCCGAACAGCATCTGGGCGATTGGCAGGGTCTCGATCGCCGCACCTTTTTGATGAATCGCAGCCAGGAGCCGGACTCGTTCTGGTACGCCACAGCCGACGAACGCGCTCCGAACGGTGAGAGCTTCGCCGATCTCATGCAGCGGGCCGGCGCCGCGATCGCGCGCGCGACCGAAAAGCATCGCGGCAGCGATATCGTCGCCGTGGCGCATGGCGGCACCATCCGGGCCGCGATTGCCATCGCGCTTTCCTTGCCGCCGCGCGGCGGCTTTGCGTTCCTGATCGACAATTGCTCGTTAACGCGCCTCGACCATTATCAAGGGCCGAACGGCGCCGGCTGGCGCGTCACCATGATCAATCACCGACCGTAGACGCGCGGCCCTTTAAGCACCCGCGGCGGTCCCTATATGATAGGGCGCAAAGTGCCGTTACCAAACTTTTTTCATGGAGCCGCGACATGAAGCTCAGTGCACGCAATCAGCTCAAAGGTAAAATTGTCGACGTTACCAAGGGCGCCACCACCTCGCATGTGCGCATCGATCTCGGTCATGGCGTCGTCGTGACGGCATCGATCACCAACGAGGCCGTAGCCGACCTCGGGCTGCAAAAGGGCGACGATGCCTGGGCAGTGATCAAGGCGTCCGACGTCATGATCGGCAAGTGACCGCTCATACCCTGAGCAAATCGATCGCAACGTAGACAAGAGATCAAGCGCGGCCGTCGGGCGGCCGCGTCATTGCGTGCGCGTTCTACTCGCCCGCCGTTGCACGTCGCCCGCCGCGTTGGCCGCGAGCGGGCGCGGACGCGGCAGCGGCACGGGTTCCGACAGCGGAGGCGACGCCGACGCGGAAGCCGCCGTTTCCGCCGGCGGCTCTTTTTTCTCCGCGAGCGTGGCCGGTTCGCGCACCTCCCACTGGCACATCTTGTAGCCGCCGCGCCGCTCCGCGAGGTCGACGTGGATGTGCTCCTCATGATGACCGTCGGAGCCGGGACCGAGCACGGTGGAGAAACGTGCACAGGCGCCGGCGCGTATGCCCTCCCGCCAGGCTTTGGCGACGTTCACGTCGGTCAGTTCGATCGTCTCGCCGCTGGCGAGCCTGAAGGCGCGCACGTCGAGCGCGTTGGCGCGGCCATGTTCGCTCAGCGTGGCGCCGCGCACGCGATTGCGGCCGCGGCATTCGTAGGAATCAAAATTGTCGAGACCGCGCAGCGGCGCGCCGAGCTTGAGCACCGCCGGCGCTACGTCTTCGCGCAGCCACGCGGCGACCTCTTCCGCCATCGTGCAGCGCAGCGTCGCCGGCGGCGAAACGACGACTTTAGCCCGGTCCGGCAGAATCACGCCGTCGAGGATCACCGCGTCCGTGGCGCCGCATTCGCCGGCGCCGATCAGGACCGGCAGCGGCTTGAATGTCGCCGCCTTGGCGAGCCGGAGCTGACAGGCCGACGGCCTCGCCGGCGCGGCGACGGCGGTGTCCGGGAACGACGCGTAGGCTTCCTGCGGCGGCGAAAACTGCTCGGGAACAGTCGTCGGAAGCGCCGCCGGCGTTGCCGCGCGCAATGCCTGCGAGCCGGTGCGCTGCGGCATAATGCGCTGCGGCCCGGTCTGGCTCGCCTTGACCGCCTTGGGCTGCGCAATCGCGTCTTCCGCCAATGCGGGCCCGCTGCCGGCGAGGAGCAGAGCGACGAGGACAAAAGCCTTCACACGACACTCCAGGCGCAACCCGCATTCAAGGCGGCGAATTGTTTTAAGCTCCCGGCGCGCTCAGGCACAAGGGCGCACATTGTTGGTCAGGCCCGCGGCGTTCCGGCATTTTCATCGGCGCGGGAGGGGGCTAGATTGGACGCGCACCCGTCGCCGCTTGTTGCGGCGCAACGAAGCAAGAACAAAGAGATCCGCACCTCTAGGAGGAAATTTCATGTTTGGACTCATGCAGGACTGGCCGCTCCTGTGCCACCGCATCATCGATCATGCGGCGATCAATCATGGCGACCGGACCGTCATCACGCGCTCCGTCGAGGGACCGATCCATCGCACCGATTACACCGAGATCCGCGCCCGCGCGCTGCGGGTGGCGCAGCGGCTCGAGCGCGACGGCATCAAGCTCGGCGATCGGGTGGCCACGCTGGCATGGAATACCTGGCGGCATCTGGAAAGCTGGTACGGCATTCTCGGCATCGGCGCCGTCTATCACACCGTCAACCCGCGCCTGTTCCCCGAACAGATCGCGTGGATCATCAATCACGCCGAGGATCGCGTGATGATGACCGACCTCACCTTCGTGCCGCTGTTGGAGAAGCTCGCCGACAAGCTGCCCGGCGTCGAGCGTTACATCATATTCACCGACGCCGCGCACATGCCGGCAACGTCGCTGCGCAACGCGGTCGCCTATGAAACGTGGCTTGCCGAAGCCGATGGGGATTTCGCCTGGAAGACGTTCGATGAAAATACCGCGGCCGGGATGTGCTACACATCCGGCACCACCGGTCATCCGAAAGGCGTGGTCTATTCGCACCGCTCGAACGTGCTGCACACCATGCTGTCGCTGCAGCCGGACGCGATCGGCCTTTCGTCGCGGGACACGGTGTTGCCGATCGTGCCGATGTTCCACGCCAATTCTTGGGGGCTTGCTTTCTCGTCGCCAATGGCGGGCGCGGCTTTGGTCATGCCGGGCGCCAAGCTCGATGGCGCCTCGGTCTATGAATTGCTCAACGAATTCCAGGTCACTTGCACCGGCGCCGTGCCGACGGTCTGGCTCCTGCTGTTGCAGCATCTGGAAAAGACCGGCGGCAAGCTGCCGTATCTGAAACGCGTGGTGATCGGCGGCTCGGCCTGCCCGCGCGCCATGATCAAGACCTTCGAGGAAAAGTACGGCGTGCAGGTGTTCCATGCCTGGGGCATGACCGAGATGAGCCCGCTCGGCACCGTCGGGTCGATGAAGCCGCAATTGGCGCACCTTTCCGGTGACGCGCTGCTGGATGTGAAGCAGAAGCAAGGCTATACGCCGTTCGGCGTCGAAATGAAGATCACCGACGACAGCAACAAGCCGCTGCCATGGGACGGCAAGACCTTCGGCCGCATCAAGGTGCGCGGTTTCGCGGTCGCCCGGGGCTATTTCAAGGAAGACCACGACATCGTCGACGACCAGGGTTTCTTCGACACCGGCGACGTCGGAACCATGGACCGCTACGGCTATATGCAGATCACCGACCGCTCCAAGGATGTGATCAAATCCGGCGGCGAGTGGATCTCATCGATCGACCTGGAAAACCTCGCGGTCGGCCATCCCAAGGTGGCGGAAGCGGCGGTGATCGGCGTGCGTCACCCCAAATGGGATGAGCGGCCGCTGTTGATCGTCGTCCTCAAGGAGGGACAATCCGCCACCAAAGACGAGATCCTCGGCTTCCTCAAAGGCAAGATCGCCAGCTGGTGGATGCCCGACGACGTCGTGTTCGCCGACGCCATACCGCACACGGCAACCGGCAAGATCCAGAAGACCGTGCTGCGCGATCAGTTCAAGGATCACGTGCTGCCGACCTCGGTCGCGGCCGAATAAAATCCCAAGATTCGCGGCAAATGAGGGGTGGAGGCGGCCGTTCTGGCCGCCTCGGTTAACCCTCTGCGGCCTAAATCGATCTTGGTAAATCGGGATTTTCTCCAAAGCTTAATGGCCATGGAACCGAAGGCTATGTGCCTTAATGGGCCGTTAAGCCAAAGATTTCGCAGCGAAAATCCAGATCATTCCCAATTCTGACATAGTATTTTCCAGCAAGGTTCCCGATCACGAGGTCTTGCTGGAACAATTCGCGGCCATTGCGCCGCACAATTTCCACAATATCCCGTCACCAGGGCGCGCGGTTCAAATTTGACTGAACCGTTTAACTACTCCCATCAACAACGCAAAAGGAAGATCATGGCTGTGAAGAGCCTGACTAAACTTGTGTTCGCGTCCGCATTTCTTGTTTCGACTGTCGTTTTGCCGATGATCGCATCGGCGCAAGAAGGTATTGCTTCAGTTTATTCTGGCGAACGCACTGCCAACGGCGAATATGCGAGTGCCTCGGGTTTGACGGCGGCGCATAAGAGCCTTCCGTTCGGGACCCACGTCCGGGTCACCAATCATCAGACCGGCCGCTCGGTCGTGGTGCGCATCAATGATCGCGGGCCGTTTGTCCGCGGGCGCATCATCGATCTGACACCGGCGGGCGCGCGGGCGCTCGGCATGGATGGCCTCGCCCACGTTTCCGTCGAAGTTGTCGGCGGCAAGAGCTAACGGAGCCACAGGCTTCATCTGTCGCACTGCAAAAAGGCGGGAGGCTTCGGCCTCCCGTTTTCATGTCCGGGAACCGGCCTAACGCAGGTTCACATTCAAGCAACTATTCTCGGCCAACATTCACCGATAACCTCAAGCGCGATTCCAGCGATGCCGCCGGCCGATCTGGTTCCCGAATTCGACACCCGACGCGCTTTCTACAAGATCGATAATCGCGTCTGCTCGATACTTGCCGCGGTATGGCCGATCATCGCACCGACGATCGACCGTTCGATCAAAGAAGTGATCGACGGCGTTTTGGAACTGCCGATCGGAGCCCGCGTGGCGCCGCATCGCGAATCGATCACCAAACTCGAACTCGCCCATTTCCAGGCCTTGCTGGGCGGCGATCTTGATCGGCGTTATGCCGAATCGTGCCGGCGCACCGTGGAGCGGGAGGCCGAAATAGGCCTCGACGCGCGCATTCGCAGCTCGGCCGGGAACACGGTTCTGCGCGGAGCGCTGGATGCGCTCGCGCGCGCCTACCGTTTCTCGCCCGGCAAACTCGCCGAGCGCGCCAAAGTCGTGTCGCAGGTCATCTCCTTCGACGTAGCGAACGCCATGACACTGCATCGACAGGCCGCAGAGCGGGCGGCGCACACCCGGCGTGACGCAATTGACGCGGCGATCGCCGAATTCGACGGCGCCATCGGCGCGGTCATCGAGGCGATCAAGGAGGCTTCGGCATCGCTGACGCTGACCGGCTCGATGCTGCGGCAGATCGCCGAGGACACGCTCCACCGCATGACTTCCGCCTCCTCGGCCTCAGCCGAAACCGCCCGCCGCATGGAAGCGACCGTCACAGCGACCGAGGAACTGTCCGGTTCCATCCAGGAGATCGGCCAGCAAGCGACCAACGGGCTCGGCATGGCCCAGTCCGCAGTCGCCGACACCGAACGCACCCAGAGCGTCATCGGCACGTTGAACGACGCCGCCGAGCGCATCGGCTCGGTGGTGGGAACCATTTCGGCCATCGCCGCGCAAACCAACCTCCTGGCGCTCAACGCCACGATCGAGGCGGCGCGGGCCGGCGAGGCCGGCAAGGGATTTGCGGTGGTCGCCGCCGAGGTCAAAACGCTTGCCAACCAGACCTCGCGCGCCACCGGCGACATTTCCCAGCAGGTGGCCGCCATTCAGGACGCGACCAAGCGCTCGGTGGAAGAAATCTCCGCGATCGCGCGCACCATCGGCAAATTGACCACGGTCTCGACCAGCATCGCCTCCGCCGTGCAGCAGCAGAGCATGACCACCCGCAGCATCGCCGAAAGCATTCACAATGCGGCCGGCCACACGGCGCGCGCCTCGGTCGAAATCAACTCGGTGGACGAAGCTGTAAGCCGCGCCGGCGCCGCGGTCGGCGAAATCACCAGCTGGACCGATCGGCTGTCGGCCCGCGCCAACGACCTCGAAGCGAAGGTCGCGACCTTCTTCACCCGCGTGCGCGCGGCGTAACATCCCCCAGTCTTCACACATTTCATTCACCCCACCCTGCGCTATGGTGGCGTAGATTTTTGCTTGAGCATGATCTTTTCGGAAAACCGGCTTCCACTTTTCCGGATCATGCTCTGACGCCATGGGAGAGAAAGCATGAGCCAGCCAATCGTCCGACAGATCGTGTTAGCGTCGCGGCCGAGCGGTCCGCCCAAGCCGGAGAACTTCCGGTTGGAACAAGTTCCCATGCCGGCGCTGCCGCCCGGCGGGCTTTTGCTCAAGGTGCTGTATCTATCGCTCGACCCCTACATGCGCGGCCGCATGGACGACCGGAAATCTTACGCAAAGCCTGTCGGCATCGGCGAACCGATCACCGGCGAGAGCGTGTGCGAGGTCATCGCCTCCGACCGTCAGGGCTATGCCGTCGGCGATATCGTGTTGGCACACGCCGGCTGGCGCACATACGCCGCGTGGGACGGCCCGGCGCCGCGCAAGCTCGACCCCAAACTGGCGCCGATCACGACCGGCCTGGGCGTGCTCGGCATGCCCGGCTTCACCGCCTATTCCGGCCTCTACATCCTCGGCAAGCCGAAGGCTGGCGAGACGGTGGTCGTCGCCGCGGCGAGCGGGCCGGTCGGCTCGCTGGTCGGGCAGCTCGCCAAAATGGCCGGCGCGCGGGCGATCGGGATTGCCGGCGGCGCCGACAAATGCCGCTATGTGGTGGACGAGTTGCGCTTCGATGCCTGCATCGACCACCGCGCGGGCGATTTTCCCGCGCAGCTTGCGGCGGCCTGTCCGCAGGGCATCGACGTCTATTTCGAGAATGTCGGCGGCGCGATCTGGCAAGCGGTTTTGCCGCTCCTCAACACCTACGCGCGCGTGCCGGTTTGCGGGCTGATCTCGCAGTACAGCGCCAGCGGCCAGGACGCCGGGCCGAACCTCCTGCCGGCGACCCTGCGCGCTATTCTGACCAAGAGCCTCACGCTGCGCGGCTTCATCAATACCGAATTCGTCGCCGAGCATTACGCCGATTTTCTCAAGCTCGTCTCCGCCGGATTGAAAGACGGCCGCATTCGCTACCGCGAAGACATCACCGACGGCTTCGAGAACGCGCCGGCGGCGTTCATGGGCCTGCTGCAAGGCAAGAATTTCGGCAAGGCGCTGGTGCGGGTGAGCGGCTAGGCAACCGGAGCGGCGGCAGCGAGCGAACTGGCCGTCTGATCTCGCTCAAGACCGAATTTCCTGCAATGTCGCCACATGGCGCAATGATCCGCAAAGTCCTGCCGTTCGTTGCATGGAATGACACGCGCAATATCGATCACGGGAGCGCTCCCTTGTTGGGCGCTCGCCTGCTTCGGTGATATAGTTCTTTATGAACACGCGGGCCGAATATGACATTCCTCCAGAGCTTGCGTCCGAATTGGAGCGTAAGTTTTTTTGGTGGGAGCCGGTCGGGACTCGGCCGCGGTCCGACCTCAGAATTGTCACCCAAGCCATGGATCTGGCGTCTTTCGAGGAAGTGCGGCGGCTCGAAGATATGATCGGCCCCTCTCGGCTGGTCGACGCCATGCTCGCGGCCGAACCCGGCTGGATCAGCGATCGGTCCTGGGAGTTCTGGCGCGGCCGCCTATTGCTCGCGACCGGCAGAGCAATACCGGAAAGTCCTCCGCGGAGAAGATTTGATGCCGGATTTCCTTGATCCAAAAGTCGATATTCTACCCAAAGCCCAGCAGCAAATTTGGTCCTCCCTATCGCCCGCTCCGAGGTTGTCGTTTGTCTTGTATGGTGGAACGGCAATAGCCCTCCACCTGGGACACCGCGTATCCTTGGACTTTGATTTCTTTCGAACGACGCCTCTCGACAAAGGTGAGTTGGAGACGTCGTTCGCGTTCATGCGCGCTGCACGAACCATCCAAGAAGAGCAGAATACGCTGGTGGTAACGGCAGGAACGCCATCCGGACCGGTCAAGCTATCGTTCTTCGGCGGTCTCGACATCGGGCGGATAGGCACGCCGCTCCAGACGACGGATTCAACGCTCCTGATCGCCTCACTCGACGATTTGTTGGCTACAAAACTGAAGGCGATCCTCGACCGCGCTGACGCGAAGGATTACCGCGACATAGCCGCGATGCTCGCGGCCGGCGTACGATTGGAAAGAGCGCTTGGGGGCTTCGCCAAAATGTACCGCAGGGACGCCGCACTTCCTCTGCGTGCATTGGGTTTCTTCAAAGACGGCGATTTGCCTTCCTTGCCCGAAAAAGACAAAGAATTGCTTCGCGCAGCCAGAGACCGCGTCCACGAGATTCCGGATGTCAGTGTGGAATATGGCTCGCTGGCAATTCCGCTCCGCGCCGACAAACGTTGATCGAGCCGACCGGCTCCGGCGCCCTGAACGTGATTCTCATTGCGCGGCCCTACTCCGCCGGCTGGTTCGGTTTTGGTTTGACGAAAGTGCGTTTGAGGTTGTCGAACAGCTCGATCTTGGCGCCGTTCTTGTGCATGATCACGCTCTGCTGCAGCACCGATAGCGAATTGTTCCAGGCCCAATAGATCACCAGCCCGGCTGGGAAACTCCCCAGCATGAAGGTGAAGATCAGCGGCATCCAGTTGAATACCATCTGCTGGGTCGGATCCGGCGGCGGCGGGTTGAGCTTCATCTGCACCCACATGGTGATGCCCATGATCACCGGCCAAATGCCGAGATGCATGAAGCCGCCGACCAGCGGCAGCACCGTGGGATCGAACGGGATCAGCCCGAACAGCGTGAAGATGTTGGTCGGGTCCTGCGCCGACAGATCCTTGATCCAGCCGTAGAACGGCGCATGCCGCATCTCGATGGTGATGAACAGCACCTTGTAGAGCGAGAAGAAAACCGGAATCTGGATCGCGATCGGCAGGCAGCCGGCGATCGGATTGATCTTCTCCTTCTTGTACAGCTCCATCATCGCTTGCTGCTGCTTCATCTTGTCGTCGGCATAGCGCTCGCGGATCATGGTCATTTCCGGCTGCACCGCCTTCATCTTCGCCATCGAGGCGTAAGACTTGTTGGCGAGCGGGAAGAACAGGAGCTTGACCAAAACCGTAACGATCAGGATGGCGATGCCGAAATTGCCGACCAGATGAAAGAAGAAGTCGAGCGCCAGGAACATCGGCTTGGTGAGGAAATAGAACCAGCCCCAATCGATCAACAGATCGAAGTGGTTGAGATTGAGCGCCTGGTTGTAGCCGCCGGCATTGGCGAACGGGAAATTGATGCCAACCACCGACACTTCCTTGGCGCCGGCGAACAGCCGCGCATTGACGGCAGCGGTCGCCCCCGGCGCGATGGTTTTCTGGTCGAGGAGATAGTCGGTCTGGTAAGTGTTCTGGCCGCCTGCTTCGCCGGCAGAGTAGCGCGCATGCACCCTGGCGTCGGTATCGGGCAGCAAGGCCGCCGCCCAGTATTTGTCGGTGAAGCCGAGCCAGGCGTTGACGACGTCCCAGTGCAGCTCCTTCTTGTCCTGCATGTTCTTATAGGTTTGCGCCTGCTCGCCTTGATCGCCCATCACGCCGATGAAGCCTTCGTGCAGGATGTAATAGCCCTGCGTCTGCGGCGTGCCGTGGCGCGAGATCAGCGCATAGGGGAATAGAGTAACCGCGGCGCTGCCATTGTTCTGCACCTCGTCTTTCAGGGTGAACAGATAATGGTCGTCGACCGCGATGGTGCGGCGGAAGATCAGGCCGCCGCCATTGTCGTAAACGAGTGTAACCGGGTGACTGACGGTAAGCGCGCCGCTGCCTTCCTGCGTCCAGACCGTGTCAGGTCCGGGCATTTTCTCGGTCACGCCGGCCGCCGGCACGAAACCAAACTCGGCGTAATAAGCCTGCGGCGCTCCCGACGGCGAGAACAGCACGATCGCGGGCGAATTGGCATTGACCGTCTCGCGGTATTGCTCGAGCGAGAGATTGTCGATGCGCGCGCCTTTCAGGTTGATGCTGCCGCTGAGCGTCGGCGTCTGGATCGGAACGTGAGGGGCTGCCGCGATCACGGTCGCGCGGTTTGGCGCAGCCGGTTGAGCAACGGTGCCCGGAGCGCCCGGCACGGCCGGCGCCCCGGTTTGCGGGGTCGCCGGCGCAACGCCCGGCTGCGCTTGCGGCTGCTGAAGCTGCGATTGCTCCTGCTGCTTGAGCGCCGCCTCGTGCTGCTGCCGTTCGATCTGCGGCTTGGCGATGAAAAAGTTCCAGCCGACCACCACGATGAGCGACAGCACGATGGCAAGGATTGT
>Ga0187781_10000451_pt1 | contig 29188 bp, 20 predicted proteins | sample 0715_SJ02_MP02_2_FD_132447 | JGI IMG/M metagenome (GOLD analysis project Ga0187781, IMG submission 132447) | Tropical peat soil microbial communities from peatlands in Department of Meta, Colombia - 0715_SJ02_MP02_20_MG | ecosystem: Environmental > Terrestrial > Soil > Wetlands > Peat | place... | reverse complement strand
CTGCCGGGGACGGCCAAAACGCTGATGGTCCGCACCATCGCCCAGACGCTCGGCCTGGCGTTCACGCGCATCCAGTTTACGCCCGATCTGATGCCTTCGGATATTACCGGAACGGATATTATTGAGGAAGATCCGACCACCGGCCACCGCCGCTGGACCTTTGTCCGGGGTCCCATCTTCGGAAACATCGTGTTGGCCGACGAAATCAATCGCACCCCGCCCAAGACGCAAGCAGCGTTGCTCGAGGCGATGCAGGAACTCTCCTGCACGGTGCGCGGCAACCACTATCCCCTGCCGCTCCCTTTCTTTGTCCTGGCCACGCAGAACCCCATCGAACTCGAGGGCACCTACCCGCTTCCCGAGGCGCAGCTCGATCGTTTCTTGTTCAATACGCTGCTCGACTATCTGAGTCCGGAGGACGAAGCCCGAGTGATCGATCTGACCACCACGACCAGGGTGCCTAAAGTGGTGGCCGTGACCAATGCCGAGGAGATTCTCGAATTCCAGGGCCTGGTGCGCATGGTGCCGATCGCCGACACGCTGGCTCGCTATGTGGTCAGCCTGGTGCGCGCCACGCGCCCCAAGAGCGGATCGGCGCCGGAGTTCGTCAAGAAATATGTTAACTACGGAGCGAGCGTGCGCGCCGCGCAGTTCATCGTGCTGGCGTCCAAGGCTCGCGCTTTGGCCCATCGGCGCTACCACGTCACCTACGACGACGTGCGCGTCCTGGCCACGCCGGTGCTGCGCCACCGCATCCTGCTGAATTTTCATGCTGAGTCGGACCGCATTGATTCCGACGAAATCCTGCGTCGTCTGCTCGAGCAGATGCCGCCGCCGGCGGGAGGATGACCGTGCAACGCTTTATCGATCCGGCGGTGCTGGCGGGCATCTCCGGACTCGACCTCATCGCCAAAACCGTGGTGGACGGGTTCATCGCCGGCCTCCATCGCTCGCCGAACTTCGGCTTCAGCCAGGAGTTTGCGGAATACCGCGCCTACACCCCCGGCGACGACCTGCGCCACATCGACTGGAACGTGTACGCGCGCACCGAGCGGGCCTACCTGAAGCGTTATCGCGGAGAAACCAACACTCTGCTGACGGTGCTGCTCGACGCCAGCAATTCGATGAAATACTCCTCGCACGGTGTCACCAAGGCGGACTATGCGCGCTACGCCGCCGCCGCGCTCTTCTATCTCACCACACAGACCCAGCGCGACGCGGCGGGCCTGATCGTTTTCGATGACGAGGTCCGCGCCTACATCCGGCCTTCCAACCGCCAGGGGCAATTCTACAGGCTCTTGAGCGCGCTCGAGCACGCTGAGCCTCACGCCCGAACAGACTTCACCAAGGCCCTCGAGCGCTTCCTCGAGTTTCTCCGCAAGCGTGGCGTGGTGGTGGTGATTTCGGATTTTTACGAAACGCCCGAGAGCATCATCCGGGCGCTCGAGCCGCTGCGTTTCCGCGGCAATGAGGTGCTCCTTTTTCACGTCCTTGACCCCGCCGAGGTTCGCCCGCATTTTCGCGGACCTACCACGCTCATTGAAATGGAGACGGAGGAGTCGCTCGAAGTCAGTCCCGAATATGCGCGCGTCGAGTACGCGAAAAAGATCGACGCGCACGTTGAGGCGCTGCGCGATGGGGCGCGCAGCTCGGGCATGGATTACCATTTGCTGCGCACCGACCGGCCGCTGGACGACGCGCTGCGCGAATACTTGGCGATCCGGCAGGGAAGGTGGTGAATGGGTCTATTATCTCCATGGTTTTTGGCGGCGGCGGCGCTGGCGGGGCTCCCGCTCTACCTCCATCTTCTGCGCCGGCATGAGTCAGAGTCGCAGCCCTTCAGCTCGCTGATGTTTTTCGAACGGCGCACGCAAAGCTCCATCAAGCATCGCCGCCTGCGTTATTTGCTTTTGCTTTCGCTGCGCATTGCCGTTCTACTGCTGCTGGCGCTGCTATTCGCAAATCCGTTTATCACGCGTCCCGTGGCCGGCATGGCCGGAAACAAGCTGCTCGTGCTGGTCATCGACAACTCTTTCAGCATGCGCGCCGGGTCCCGTCTGGCGGATGCCAAGCACGCCGCGCTGGGCGTGCTCGACTCTCGGAACCCCGCGACCCGCGCCCAGGTGATGACGCTCGGCTCCCAGCTTCACGCGCTCACCGCCCAGACCCAGGATAAGCGGGAACTGGAACAGGCAGTCGAGGACGTCGCGCCGGGCGATGCCCGTGCGAGCTTCGGCCAATTGGCGCGCGGCATTCGCTCCCTGGCGGAAGCCGTTTCCGTTCCCATCGAGCTTCACCTTTTCAGCGATCTACAGAAATCCGGGATGCCGACGGCCTTCCAGGAGATGACCCTGCCGGCGAACACCACGCTGGTGCTGCATGCGGTTGTCAAGGAGGCGGCGCCCAACTGGGCGGTGGAGAGCGTGAACGCACCCGGACAGGTCTGGGATCCGAAGAAAACGCGGGTTCAAGCCGTGATTGCGGGCTTTCACACTCCCGCCGCCACCCGTACGGTTTCACTCGTGGTTAACGGCAAGACCCTGGCCACGCGCAGCGCCAGCGTGCCCGCCAGTGGCCGCGCCACGGTGGAATTTGACTCCCTGGATGTTCCCTACGGCTTCAGCCGCTGCGAGGTGACCATCGATTCGGCGGACACTCTGCCGGCCGACGACCGCTTCCTGTTTTCGGCCGAGCGCTCCGATCCGCGTCGCGTTCTCTTGGTTCACGAAGAAAATGATTCGCGTTCTCCGCTCTATTACGGTTCGGCGCTGAACTCGGCGGCCGAAGGCGTTTTCACGCTCGAAAGCCGCACCCCGGACCAGGCGTCCGGCGCCCAACCCTCTCAGTATGCTTTTGTAGTGTTGTCCGACGTCCCCTCGCTACCCTCCGGGTTTGAATCGAGCCTGCTCGAATACCTGCGCGGCGGCGGAAGCGTCCTGATTGCCGCGGGCGCTTCGTCGGCGCGGCGCCCTCGCATCCCGGTTTTTGGAGGAAACATCGACGGGGCGCGCAATTATTCAGGCTCAACCCAGCGCTTTCAGACCGTGGGGGAAGTTGACCCAACTTTTCCCCCGATTGCCAAGGCCGACCGCTGGGCGAACGTGGAATTCTATTTCGCCGTGGCGGCCGACAGCGCGGGTGGCCGGGTTTTCGCCAAGCTTACCGATGGGACGCCGCTGCTGGTCGAGAAGAAGGTGGGCGAAGGACGCATTTTGCTCTTCGCTTCGGGCTTCGACAATCTCACGAACGATTTTCCGCTGCGGCCGGTCTTCGTACCCTTCGTCGAGCAATCCGCGCGCTACCTCTCCGGCATCGAGCGGCGCGCGGGTTCGAGCGTGGTCGACGCCTTCTTCGAGTTGCGCTCTGACAAGGATCTGGCCGCAAGTGTTGAGGTCGTCGACCCCGATGGCCGCCGGCCGCTTTCGCTAAAGGAAGCCGCCACCTCCTCCACATTCCAGTTGAGCCGTGCCGGCTTCTACGAGATGCGGCTGGCCAACGGCCGCCACGAGGTGATCGGGGTGAACCCCGACCGGCGCGAGTCCGACCTCGAGGTGATCCCTGATGATGTCCTGGCGCTCTGGCGCGGCGGCCCCGCACCCACTTCCCAACTGGTTGCGGCCTCGGGCGTCGTAGAGGAACAGGCTAGACCGTTCAGCCTTTGGTGGTACTTCCTGCTGCTGCTCTTGGCTGCCACGCTGGTGGAGTCACTAGTAGCTGACCGCTATTTGGGGAGACTGCGGGACGAGGCGTGATCCGAATATGAGCCCCGAAGGGGCGACCCAGCACAGCCCAGGCCGAAGGCCTGGGTGCGAGAATGCGCCCTTTTTTCCAGGCCAAGCCCTGAAAGGGCGAAATACCGTTCGGGAGAATGTCCAGGGGCTGCACGCTTCTGCGGCGCTGATTATTGCGCCCTTTCAGGGCTTTTAAGGGCGCGGCCTTGTAACCCAGGCCGATGGCCTGGGCTGTGCTAGACCGCCCCTTCGGGGCTCGGCAGGGAGGAACCATGACCGCGCGTGACCAACTCGCTTCCTATCTCAAGACGTTGCGAGCCCGCCTGCGCCTGGGTGCATTGCTGCGCGGCGCAGCGGCACTCGTTGCGGTTGCGTTGACGGCCACTCTGGTTCTGGCGTTGATCACCAATGCTTTCGGCTTCTCTGACTCGAGCCTTTTTGCCGCGCGCATCGTGCTGATCTTGGCCTTGGCCACCGTGGTTGGCTTCGGTGTGGCCTTGCCCTGGCGGGCGCTGAGCGAGCGGAGAGCCGCCCGCAAAGCCGAAGCCGCTTTCCCTCAGTTCGACCAGCGCCTGGTCACCTTCGCGGAGCGTGACCGTGGGGCGCGCGATCCGTTCCTTGAACTGCTGGCTGCGGACACACTCCAAGTGGCAAAATCCGCCCAACCTCGCAACATGGTCTCGCAGGGCAAGCTCGCGGCGTGGATCGCGAGCGCCGCGGCGGCTCTTGCCGTTCTCGTCTGGCTGATCGCGGCAGGGCCGGGATTTCTCGGCTACGGCGCGGCGCGCTTGTGGGCCGGGTCGCTGCGCAGCACTCCGCCGTTCTACGACATTCAGGTAACGCCCGGTGATGCGGCGGTGCGCCGCCACGCGAACCAGATGGTGACTGCGCAGGTGACCGGCCGGCAAGTGGAGGGCGCCCGCCTCTACGCGCGCTACCAGAGCGCCTCGAAGTGGGACCAGGTCAACATGCAGCGGCAGCGCAACGGCAACGGATTCGAGTTTCTGTTCGCCGGGCTTCCGGAAAACGTCGAATACTACATTGAAGCGGGGCCGCTGGTTTCGCGCCACTTCAAGCTGCGAGTGGTTGACTTGCCGGCGGTGAAACAAATTCGCGTCACGTACCATTTCCCCGCCTGGACCGGAATGAAGGACGCGGTGGAAGAGCACGGCGGCGACTTGCGCGCGCTCGAGGGCACGGAAGCACGGCTTAACGTTCTGCTGAGCCAGCCTGTCGGCCACAGCTTTCTGGTGCTCGACGGCGGAAAGCAGATTGACCTTGCCGCCGGCGACCGCAATTTCTATAACGGCTCAGTGCACATTGAAAAGGATGGAATGTACCACGTCGCGGCGCTCGACGGGAGCCAGCAGGTGCGTCTATCGGAGGACTTCTTCATCGAAGCCCGCAAAGTCAATGCCCCGGACGTGCGCATCACGCGGCCGGTTGGCGAATATCACGCCAGCCCCATCGAGGAAGTCACCGTCACCGCGCAGGCGAACGACGATTTCGGCCTCAACAGCCTGACCCTTCACTACTCGGTTAACGGCGGGCCCGAGCAAACGGCCAATTTGCTGAAGCAAAAAGGGGCGAAACAAGCGGACGGCTCCACCACGCTTTACCTCGAGGACTTCAAGCTGGTACCCGGCGACCTGGTGAGCTTGTACGCCAGCGCCAAGGACGCGCGCACCGAGTCGCACACCGACATGACGTTTATCCAGGCGGAGCCTTTTTCGCGCGACTACTCGCAGTCCCAGATCATGGGCGGCGGCGGGGGCGGAGGGATGGGAGGGCAGCAGGAGCAGATCTCCCAGCGAGAGAAGGAGATCATCGCCGAAACCTGGAAGCATCAGCTCGACAAGAATGCCTCGAAGCAGGATTTGACCGAAGCCGCCAAGTTCCTTTCCGGCGTTCAATCCAAACTACATGACCAGGCTCTCTCTCTGGCTGGGCGTCTGGAGAGGCGCGAGCTGACGGACGAGAATGCGGAGTTCAGCAGCTTCCAGAAGGACATGGGCGCCGCCGCCCAGGCGATGCAGCCCGCGGCGCAAGCCCTGCAACAACAAAAGTGGAAGGACGCCATGCCCCAGGAGCAGAAGGCTCTGCAATACCTCCTGCGCGCTGAAGCCACTTTCCGCCAGATCGAAGTGGCCTTCGGCAGTTCTGCCGGCGGTGGCGGGGGCGGCTCAGGGCGCGACCTCCAAAGCCTTTTCGATCTCGAGTTGGACACCGAGAAGAATCAGTACGAGACCGAACAGACGGCTAACTCGGCCAATCAACAGAGCGAGGAGATTGATAAGGCGCTCCAGAAGCTTGATGAATTGGCGCGGCGCCAGGAGGAATTGGCGCAGCAGCCGCGCAAATCCCAGGATTTTCAGTCCCGCTGGCAGCAGGAGATGCTGCGACGCGAAGCGGAGAAACTGCAAGAGCAGATGGCCCAACTGGCGCGCAACGGCTCGCAGCAGGGCGGTTCCGGTTCGCAGCAGAGCGCTTCCAATCCGCAGCCGGGCAATTCCGGCTCGCAGCAGGGCGGCTCGGGCTCGTCCCGCCAGGCGTCATCCGGAGGCGGCCAGGGCGGTTCCGACATGGCCATGCAGCAGGCGCTCGACCGTCTGCGCCAAGCCGGCGACGACATGCGCCGCGCCGCGTCGCCGGGACAAGGTCAGGACGGGGCTGACGCGCGCCGGGCCGCAGACCGCCTCCGCGAAGCCTCCGACATGCTCAACCGCATGCGCGGGCAGGACGGCTCCCAACAACTCGATTGGCTGGCTCGAGAAGGAGAGCGCCTGAGCGGCGAGCAGCGCGACCAGGCGCAGCGCATGCGGCAGGCCTTCGGCGGCGGACAGGGTCAATCCCAGAGCTCGCTTGACGACCTTTCCAAGCTGGCCGGCGATCGCCAGGGCTTGGCCGATGACTTGGCCCGCCTCGAGAAACAAATGCAAGCAGCCACGCGCTCCCTCGCCTCCGGCCAGCGGGCCGCAGCCTCGAAGCTGCGGGATGCCTTGGCCGGAATGGATCAATCCGACCTGCGAAACAAACTGCAGCGCAGCGCGGAGATGATTCGCCGCGGTATGGATCCCAACGCCACCCCGAGCGAAGCGGCTATCAATTCCGGCATCGAACAACTGAACGAGCAACTGCGCCAGGCGCAACAGGCGCTCAGCGGCGGGCAGCAGAATCCTGAAGAGGCGCTGGAGCGGATGGCGCGGCTCCGCAACCAAATCGAAGCGCTGACGCGGAATTCCGGGGATCGAGGCGGGCAAGCGGGTAATCAAGGCGCGCGGGCGGGCGAGCGTAACGGCCAGTTGCCTAACGGCGCCGGCCTGGGTGGCGGCGGTGGAGTAGGAACCGATTTGCAGCACGGCGCCGCGGGCGGGAACTACAACGGCGGCCGCTGGGACGGCGACCGCTTTTACGGCGGTTACGATCCCGGCAGTTTCACGAAAGCGCAAGGCACAGAACGTAAACCCACGCCCCTTACCCAGGCGGACATCGAACGCGCCTACCAGGAAGCTCAGCGCGACTTGGATGAGTTGCGCCGGACCGTGCGCGGCGATCCCGGGCCGCTCGGCGACATACGAGACTTGCAGCGCGAACTCGATCACCTCGACCCGAGGCGCTTTCCCGGCAATCCCGCCATGCTCGAGGAACTCCACTCCCAAGTGCTGACGAGCTTGGATAAGCTCGAATTGCAACTCCGCCGACAGTCGGACGATAAGCAGTCCGGACAGGTCCGCTCCGGCGACGCCCAACGCGTCCCGGACGGCTATCGGGAGTCGGTGGCGAGCTATTTCCGGCGTTTGAGCCAGTCGAAGTGAACGTAGGGGCGACCCTTGTGGTTGCCCCAGGGCGGCCACGAGGGCCGCCCCTACGACCCGCCTGGAAAAGTCTTGACAATCCCCCCGCCTAATAGTAGGCTACAACTATGGATCTTCGAGCAGAAGAGGATTCTTCCCATGCATTCAACGGGCAGCTCGTCTTCGTGCCCGCCCTCCGAGTCTTGGCGCTGCTGGCGGTCAGTATCGTCGCCGCGGGGGCGCAGGACTTTCCTGCCGCCGGGCAAGCGCCGCGCACCACCCTGGCGCTGGCAGGGCTCAAGGCTCCGGTCGGCGTGTATCGCGACACGCTGGGTGTCCCACATATCTACGCGAGTACAGCCGAAGACGCTTACTTCACGCTGGGTTATCTTCACGCCACCGACCGCCTCTTCGAGATGGAAATGTTCCGGCGGCGCGCTTCCGGCACGCTGGCGGAAGTGCTGGGCAAGGGCTCACTCGACGACGACATCTTCGTCCGCCAGATCGGCATCCGGCGCAGCTCCGAAGCCGCGTGGAAAAGCCACCGCCTCGACGGGCGCATCCGCCGCGAACTCGAGGCCTACTGCGCGGGCGTCAACGCCCGGTTGGGCGAACTCGAAAAGTCGGGCGGCTCAAAGCTGCCCGCGGTCTTTCAGCAACTCGGCTTCATTCCTGCGCCCTGGAGTCCGGTGGACGCGCTGGCTTTTCCGAAATACATGGGTTGGGACCAATCGGGTACCGACACTGACGTGTGGATGGGTATGCTGGTGGAGAAGCTGGGCATTGACGCGGTGAACGAACTTTTCCCGCTCGACCGGCCGTATGAGGTGCCGACCGTTCCGGGGTGGGGAGCGGTGAATGAGGCGACGGGCAGCGCGGATGCGTCGATGTCCTTTCTAAGCATACTGTCCGCTGAGGCCGGGCCGGCAGCGACCCCCTCACCCGGCCCGCCCCGGCTGATGAAAACGCCGGCTGCGGGCCACCCTCTCCCCCAAGGGGGAGAGGGAAGGGTCGAATGTTTGGGGCCCTCATCGTGCGTCGCAATCAGCGAGGCTCCGAAGTTTCCTCCAGGATTTGACCAGGCCGCGCTCGATCTGCATCGGCGCTTTGTGAGCGGGCGCTTCGGCAGCCAATTCGCGCTGGGCAGCAACAACTGGGTGATCGACGGAACCAAGTCCGCGACGGGCAAGCCGATTCTCGCCAACGACCCGCATCTTGGCTTTTCGCTGCCCTCGATCTGGTACACGGCGCACCTGGTGGCGCCGGGGCTCAACATCACGGGCGTTACGTTCGCAGGATTCCCCTACACCGTAATCGGCCACAACGATCGCATCGCCTGGGGCCTGACCAACATGCAAGCCGACGCGGTCGATTACTTCATCGAGAAGACGGACCCGCAGCATCCGCACCAGTACTTCTACAAGGGCGCGTGGCGGCCTCTGGCGCGCGTGCGCGAAACCGTGCCGGTGCGCGGTGAAAAGCCCGTTGTGCTGGAGATCGAGTCGACAATCCACGGGCCGTTGGTGACGACGCACGGCGCCACCCTGGCGCTCGCCTGGACCGGCCTTGGACCCACGTTTGAGGTAATCGCCTTCCAGCGGCTCATCACTGCGCGCGGCCTTGCCGATTACCGGACAGCGCTCAATGACCTGACGGTGCCCGCGCTCAATGTGATTTATGCCGACGTGGACGGCAACATCGCCATCGCTCCGCACGGCGCGCTGCCCATTCGCAAGCAGGGTCTGGGACGCTGGCCGGCTGACGGCTCGAGTGGCGACTATGATTGGGCCGGTATGATCCCCGACGATCAGCTCCCGTTCGCCCTCAACCCTGCTCAACATTACCTCGCTTCCGCCAATGGCCGGCCCGCTCCCGTGGGATACCCTTACTACCTTGGCTGGATGTGGGACCCCAGCTACCGCACCCGCCGCATCAACGAGTTGCTTCGCACGCATCAGCACATCACGGTCGAGGATATGGAGGCGTTCCAGATGGACGCGCACGATTCGGCCGCGGAGGTGTTCGTACCCGCCCTGCTCGACCTCTATCACCACTATTGGTTCGGTGATGACCAGGTGCGCCGGGCCATCGATGAACTGCGACGGTGGAATTTCGAAGCTACGCCCGAGAGTATCGCTGAGCGCATTTGGGCCACGTGGTTCGAGCGCTACCGCCAGGACGTGTGGCAGCCCCAGTTCGATGCCGCGGGTGTGGAACACTGGGATGGCGGCTGGGGTTTTGCGGGGACAAACGAGCGCCAGCCCGAGCTTGAAGTGCTCGAGTTCCTCACTCGCGCCAATCCGAAGTCAAAATGGTTTACCGGCTCGCGCGAAGAGCCGGCAGAATCGGGGGGGCGCGCGACTCAGAGACGCGATGACATCATGGCGCGCAGCTTCGTCGAGGCCATCGCGCAGAATGTGAAGGAGCGCGGCGCCGACATGAGCCACTGGGAGTGGGGCGCCACGAATGTTCTGCGCCTGCACTCGATGACGCAGAATCCCGCCCTCGACCGCGGCGGTATCCCTGTCCGCGGCGACGAGTTCACGCTGGGCCCCGGCGCCAACGGCGGCGAAGTCACGGGCGGCGCCTCCTGGCGCATGGTGGTGGATTTCAGCGATCTTGGACACAGCTTTGGCATGTATCCCGGCGGCCAGAGCGAAGATCCGGCGAGCGGCCATTACGACGACCAGACCAAAGCCTGGGCCGAGGGCCGCTATCTGCCGCTCTACTTTTACGCTTCGCCGCAGTTATTCGCAGCCGGACAGATTGAGTCGGTCCTGGTGCTGAAACCACGATAAGGGGGGGTTGGCATTTCGAATTCTGCGGGAACAAAGCCGGAATGTTCTTGAAAACAAAGGACCGCTGTGGAGAATAGAGCATCTTACGGGAATGTTGTTGAAAACAAGCATGTTAGCTATACCTCTTCGTATGTATAAGCAAACACAGCAGTTATCATAGAGCTGATCCGCCTGGGAAAGAGCGACAATATGTCATCATTTCGTTCTGTCTTTATCGCCGTCGTAATTGCCTTTGCTTTGCTGTTGGCAGGGTTCCTGATCAACCGGGCGAGACCCAGGGTGGAAACCGAGCAGGCTACGGCAGACCTGGTACGCGCCTCCGGCAAATGCGCGGAATGTCACGCCAGAACGTAGTACTCGGTGGTGCATAGAGGTTGCAAATAGTTTCTATTCAGGTAGAATTCTCCCCTTCCGCCGTGGCTCTTCCGAGGAACGATCACATGCCGGCCGCTAATCTGGTTCCTTTAAGCTTGGGTGAGTTGCTCGATCAAACGTTCAGTTACTTCCGCAAGCATTTCTGGCTGTTCGCCGGCATCATGGTGGCGCCGGAAGCGCTGGTTACGGGCCTCAGTATCGTCATGCAGGTCTTTCTCCGAGCGCCCCGCATCGTTCCGGGCGGCCCCGCGCCCGCACCCGCCCAGATGGCTGCCTACGCAATGAGGGCCAGCTTGGGATCGTTGGGCATCTTAATTTCTTATTACGTTGTCTATGCCCTCGCTTTGGGCGCCATCACCTATGCCCTTTCGGAGATTCATTTGGGGCGCACCACCACCATTCGCGATTCCTATCGCGCGGTCCGGCGAAGACTGGGGCGGCTGATCAATGTCACCTTGACGATTGTCCTCCGCACTTTCGGGGTTTTCGTACTGGCCATCTTTCTGCTCGCGGTCGCTGTGGGCCTCATGGGTGCGTTGCCCAAGTCGCTATTCTGGGTATCGCTCGTCCTCGGGTTGGGCCTTGTGGTGGGTTTCATCATTACGGCAGTCCTGTTGGTCATTTTCCTTATACGTTACAGCGTGGCCGTTCCCGCTCTGGTACTTGAGAATCTCAGCGCCCGGCAGGCAATCAAGCGAAGTGTCGCGCTCACCCGCGGTTTCCTTTGGCGTCTGCTCGTGGTGGGCATTTTAACGGTGCTCATCCGCACCGTGGTGGTGCTGCTTTGCCAGGCGCCATTCACCGTTCTTGCCATGTGGTCGGCCATAAGGGGCGGCTATCCGAGCATCTGGCTTTCGATTCCAGGCATCCTGGTCGGCGGCGCGTGCGGCGCCGCCACCGCCCCTCTCTTGATGATTGGTTTTGGGCTCGCTTACTACGACCTTCGGGTACGCAAAGAAGGCTTTGACCTGCAATTGATGATGTCGCACCTCGATGATGGACAACCCCAAAGTGCGGCCCGCGCGCCATCCGAGCAGCCCGAACCCCTGGCCGACGCCGGCATCGTTGGCATGTGCCTTTTGACCCTGTTGACCGGGGGACTCTACCAGCCCATCTGGTTCTTGAGCCGCCGCAAGGCCTTGAACGCGCTGCATTCGCGAGAGAAGCTGGGAGTGTGGCCGATCGCAGTTATTCTGGCAGCCGTTGTTGCGAGCCTCTCGATTACGATCATTTCGAGCCTCAAGTGGGGTTCGTGGGTCACGGTCGAGAACGCTTTCCCGCCATTGCTCCCCTTCATCTTGCTGGTGGCGGGAATCCTCTTGATGGTGGAATGCTTCAAGGTGCGCCGGATCCTCCTGGACCACTTGGCGCCCCAGCAGGGAGGAATATTCTCAGCGGGCATCCGCTTGCAACATGAAGAGTTGTTCTCCCGCGTGGGGACGTTTTTCTTTGGTATTTTTTACCTTCAACATCAGATTAACGATATGCTGGACAAGTTCGTGCCGGACGCAGACGGGAAAGAAGATTTGGGCGCACCGGCGACTTCCGCTTTGCGCGTTCCCCCGGCTACCTCGTGAGCATGAATGGATACGCACTATTCGCGGCGTCGTTTCTCCTGCTTGCTCAACCCGGCCTTGGGCTGCAAGCCAGGCTCAAAGACTCACCACAGAGGACACAGAGATCACGGAGAGAAAAAGCAGCATGTCGCTCTGTGATCTCTGTGCCCTCTGTGGTGCAGCTTTTCCAGGCGGGGCAGGCCGCAAGCACCGGCCCAACCCAGTCATTCGATCTACAGACCTACAGAGCAGAATTGGAACGCTGGTCGGAATCGGTGAACCGCCTGCGCGAACATCCCGAGGAAGCGCCGGTGCTGCGCAAGGAGCTGCCTGATTTCTGGACAGTCACGGTGCAGGAGCAGCGATTCTTGGTATCGACGCAAGCGATCAAGTCGGCGCTCGATCGCGTCGTCCAAGACCCCGACAAGGCCGTGGAAGGCGCACAGGAAATATCCTCCCAAGTCGAATCCCTGAGCGCCGAGGCACGAGCCCTGTCCGGCGCCTCCGTTCGTGATGACGGCAGCGCACGCGCCAAGCTGGACAACATCCTCAAGCGGCGTGAATTCCGCTTCGCCGCTGAACCCGATGAAGCCGAATCGTTCTGGAACGTTCTCGAGGACAAGGCGAGGCAGTGGATCGAGAAACTCCTTAACCGCGCCGGCCGCCATCCCAGGGCAGCCAACTACTTGCGCTGGGGAATCGTCATCGCACTGGGCCTGATCTGCCTGGTCTGGCTCGTTTACACTCTCGCCCATATTCCCTCCGCAGGCGCGCTTGCCCCGAAGGCGACAACTCCGGCGCAGCCTCCGCACGATGGGGTGCGGCAAGCTCGCGAGACCGCGGCGCAAGGCGAGTATCGCGAGGCGATACGAATGATTTACGGCGCAGCGGTGCTTCGCCTGGGAGAGTACGGCGCCTGGCGGGTCGACCCCTCGCGTACTCATCGGGAGTATCTGCGTCTGCTGCCCTCCGATTCAGCGCTTCGACCGCACCTCGCTGCCCTTACCGACAGTTTCGAGCAAGTGTGGTACGGCAGCGCCCGGGCCTCGGTGGCCGAGTACGAAGCGGCGCTGGCAGAATTGGAGTCGCTCGAATGACTCCGCCACTCGACTCGACAGACAAGAAAATCGTACTGCTATCCGCCGCCGCCCTCATGCTCCTCACCACCCTGGCGCTCCTTTTTGCGCCCGACAACCGGGGCGCGTCGGGAGGGGCTGCCTCCAGCTATTCCGCTGCCCCGGATGGGGCCAAGGCCGCCTATACGCTGCTCGAGGAGATGGGTTATCGGGTCGCGCGGTGGACCAGCCCTCCTGAGGAATTGCCGCAGAATTCCAGCAACACCTTGCTCATCATTGCCAGCCCCTTTGTTTTATCTTCCGTCGAAGAAAATCAGCTACTGAAGCTGTTTGTGGCGAACGGCGGCCACCTGCTGATCACGGGCGCGACTGGAGCCGCAATGATTGAGGCGAAGGCTGCCGCTCCGGCGGCCACAGCGCCCGCTGAATGGCAGACCTTCGTGCCCGAAGTGCCCTCGCCACTCACACGTCAGGCTGCGGAAATCTCCCTGCAGGCCCCAGCTTACTGGGCTCATCTGGGCGCAGGCCAGTTGCGATATTATGGCAGCCGGCTGGGGGCCGTCGTCACCAAGAGCCGCGTCGGCAAAGGGGAAATCATCTGGTGGGGAGCCGATTCGCCGCTCACCAACTCCGGGATCGCCAAAGCTTCTAATCTCGCCCTGTTTCTGAATTGCGTGGGTTCCCCGCGCGCGACACGCGTTCTGTGGGACGAGTACTTTCATGGCATGCGCCAAGGGTTTTGGCATTACCTGTCTGCTACACCGTTGCCTTGGGCGCTCTTGCAGCTCTTGCTCCTCGCCGCTTTCGTGGTCGGCACTTTTGGCCGGCGCAGCGGCGCGGTGCGCCCGCTCACTCGGCCCTCGCGCCTGTCGCCGCTCGAGTTTATTGAAACCGTGGGCGCGCTTTACCAACGCAAGCGCGCGGCGGCTGGGGCTCTGGAAATCGCCTATTCCCGGTTTCGTTTTCTCCTCGCGCGGCGGCTGGGATTATCTTCAAGCGTCACGACGGCCGAACTGACCAAGAGCGTGCAAGAAAGGCCCGGTTGGGCGACCCCCGGCTTCGCCGAAACGATGCAGCAGATTGATTCCGCGGTAAAACTCCAGCAAGTTAGAGAGCCGCAGGCTCTGACCTGGGTCGCTGAGCTTTACGACACCGCCCGGAGGCTGGGGCTGGAAGGCTGAGGGATCGGAAGGAGAGCTCATGGCAGAGGCCGTTCAAAAATTCATTTCCCACGCGAGGGCCGAGCTGAGCAGGGTAATCGTTGGCCAGGAAGACGCGATCAACCAGTTGCTGGCGGTCGTATTGTGTGGCGGACACGCGCTACTCGAAGGAGTGCCGGGAATTGCCAAGACGCTCGCCGTGAAAACTCTGGCGCATATTTGCCGGCTGGGTTTCCAGCGCGTTCAGTGCACCCCGGATCTCATGCCCGCGGATGTTCTGGGCGCCAACGTCTTCAACATCTCAGCCGGAACTTTTTCGCTGCATCGCGGGCCCGTGTTCACGGATTTGCTGCTCGTGGACGAGGTCAATCGCGTGCCGCCCCGCACGCAATCCGCCTTGCTGGAAGCCATGGAAGAGCGCCAGGTGACGATCGATGGCACGAGCTATCCACTCTCAGGTTTCTTCACCGTATTTGCCACGCAAAACCCCATCGAGTTCGAGGGCACCTACCCGCTCCCGGAAGCGCAGATTGACCGGTTCCTTTTCAAGATTCGCGTCCCCTACCCCCCGGTGGAAAAGGAAGTGGAAATCCTGGAGCGCTACCAGCAGGGGTTTGATCCCCACCACCTTGACGCCTTGGGACTCCGGCCCGTCGATCCCGAGTGGTTGCCCGCCGCCCGCCGCGAGGTGTCAGCTTTGAGAGTGGAACCGGGCATCTTTCGTTACGTCGTCGCCATCGTCCAGAGGACTCGCGATTGGCCGGCGCTGAGTCTGGGCGGCAGCCCTCGAGCCACCGTGGCCCTGATGTTCGCCGCCAAGGCACTGGCCGCCATGGAAGGGCGTGATTACCTCATCCCGGATGACGTCAAGGCCGCGGCGCCGCCCGTGCTTCGCCACCGGCTCATGGTCAAACCGGAAGCCGAACTGGAAGGCATCACGAGAGACCAGGTTGTGGCCGAGGTCCTGACTGCGGTCGAGGTCCCCAAATGACTGCACCGAATCAGTCAAGCATAGGGGCAGCCACTGTGGCCCCCCAGGGCGAACTACAAGGGCGGTACTCGCCACGCCGCGCCCCGACGGGGTCCACTCAAACCGCAGCGGCATCGGGCCGTCTGGTCCCTCCTACCGTGAGTGCGTGCGCGATCCGCGGCCGCCGATGGTCCAGCGCATTTCACTGGCGCTTTTTTCTCGCATTGCTTTTGGGCTTGGTCTGGATTGGTCCGGCATGGTGGGACCGGCGGGCCCTCTACGCTCTGCCGTTGTGGGACGGATTGGTGCTGGTGGCTTGGCTCACCGATCTCCGGCGCCTGCCCAAACCCGAAGAACTCACCGTCAGCCGACATTGGTCCGAACCCGTTTCGCTCGACATTGACTCGCGAGTCGAGTTACGGCTGGAGAATCATGGCAAGCGAGCGGTTGCGGTGAGCATCGAAGATGATGTCCCCGCCGTTCTCTCTCCCACGCTGCCCAAGTTCACATTGAGCGTTCCCGCAGGCGGACTCGCCGTCGCCTCCTACTCCGTTCGGCCCACTACACGGGGCGACATTCCGTTAGGCCGGGTCTTTTTGCGCTATCACGGCGCCGTAATGTTCGCGGAGCGATGGGCCACGGTGGAGGCCGGCCAGATGATTCGCGTTTATCCCAATCTTCGCGAGCCGCAACGCTACACGCTGTACCTCATCCGCAGCCGTCAGATTGAACTGGAAAAAAGGCTGAAGCGAATGGTGGGACGAGGGCGGGAGTTTGAGAGTCTGCGTGAGTTCCGCGAATCCGACGAAATTCGCGACATCTCGTGGACGGCTACCGCGCGCCGCGGCAAGCTGATCAGCAAAGTATATCAGGCGGAACGAAGCCAAAGCGTTTTCCTGGTGGTGGATGCCGGCCGCTTGATGTTGGCGAAAACAGGAGTCAGGAGTCAGGAGTCTGGAGTCAGAAGTCAGACTACAGAAGTCAGGAGTCAGGAGTCGCAAGTCAGGACTAGGAAGCCGGTAGAGGCGAGCTCGCAGTCAAACGTCATGAGTCTGGAATCTGGAATCTTGAATGTGGACTCCCAAGCGGGATTCAGAAAGCAGCCGTCGACGCCCGCCCAACCACCTGCCCATCTGCCCACCTGCCCACCTGCCGATCTGCCTTCGTGGCCACCTGCTCAGAGTGCTTCGGACCGCCGAACTCCGCCGCTCACGAAATTGGATTACGCCGTCAACGCGGCGCTGACGTTGGCCCATGTGGCGCAGCATTCTGGTGACATGACGGGTCTCTTGACCTACGGGCGGAACTTGCAATCCTACTTGCCGTGTGCGCGCGGCGCGGAGCATCTGCGCCACTTTCTGGATCAATTGGCCATGGTCTCGGGAGAGCCGGTCGAGGCCGACCACGCGCTGGCCGCCGATTCGCTGTTGGCGCGCCACCGGCGCCGAAGTCTGGTAGTCTGGCTCACCGATTTGGCGGAGACGGCGGCGACGCCGGAGGTCATTGAAGCCGCCTCCCGCCTGCTTTCCCGGCACCTCGTGCTGTTTGCCGTGGTAGGGGGCTCTGAGGTGCGCGCTCTGCTGGCGCGCCGCCCTGAAACTCCCGATCAGATGTATCAATACGTGGCCGCACAGCAAGTGATTCAGCGACGCGAACTCCTGCTGCGCCGCATGCGCGAACGGGGCGCACTGGCATTGGAATTTGCTCCTGACCGATTGTCGCCGGCAATCGTGAACCAATATTTGCAGATCAAGTGGAAAGGACTGTTGTAGACCAAAGGACTTTCATTTGGTTGGGTGGGCCGCAGGCCCATGCCCACTCGGTAGAAGGACCGCTTATGGAACTTACCCGGCGCGACTTCCTGATGAAAGCCACGTGCGCCTGCACTGCTTATGGCAGTTGGACAACACCGGCGGCAGGCGGCGAATCGAAACTCAGGCAAAGGCCCGTGGTCCAATGGCAAGCTCACACGGTTGCCCAAGTGCCGAACGGCTACCAGGTAGCTGTGGCTGACGTCAGCGGCGACGGCCGGCCGGATATCCTGGCGCTGAGCTCGGAGGAGAGCATTGTCGAATGGTTTGAGAATTCTTCCTGGAAGCCGCGGCCGATCACGACGGCGACCCGCCACAACATCAGCCTGGCGCCGTTGTTTCACAGCGGCTATCCTGAGCGCGGCTTGGCGCTGGCGAGCGATTTTGCCCTGAACGACAGTACATCGGGTGGGAGCGTTTGGTGGGGCGAACCCGGCGTCTCGTCGGACACCGAGTGGTCGCTGCGCTTGCTGGGCCGCATCCCCACCTCGCACCGGCTGCGCTGGGCTAACCTGGACGGGAGGGGCCTCTTGGGGTTGGTGGATGTTCCCTTGCTAGGTTACGGCGCAAAGGAGCCGGATTACCGAGTCCCTGCCCCGCTCACCTGGTTCGAGCCTCCCGAGCCATTGCTCCGCGGGCACGTGTCCGCCACAGACACCGGCAAGGGTGAGTGGTTTCCCCACTTGATCGACGAATCGCTGACGGTCGTGCACGGCGTCCACATCATGGACTGGGACAATGACGGGCGAGATGAAGTCTTGACCGCCAGCTTTGAGGGCGTTCACTTGTTTCACTCGAGCGGAGTTGGCGGCGACCTTCGTTGGACGAAAACCCATCTGGCGGCGGGCGATCAAGCCTCGACTCCGCGCCGCGGAGCGAGCGAGATCGGTGTCGGCAGGCTGGCTGACAACCGTTTTCTGGCTACCATCGAGCCTTGGCACGGCGAACACGTGGTGGTTTATACCCGAGGCCGGCCGGGAGACTTGTGGAGTCGGCATCCTGTTGATGATAGCTTTCACGACGGCCATGCCCTCGCGTGCGGTGACGTGGATGGCGACGGCAACGACGAAATTGTCGCGGGGTTTCGCGGAATGGGCACTAGCCTCTACGTCTACTATTCCATGGACGCGTCCGGCGATAAGTGGGAGCGGCAAACGCTGGATACGGAGATGGCGGCATCGGGCACGGTCCTTGCCGACATTGACGGCGATGGCCGCCTTGATGTGGTGGCCATCGGTGCATCCACAGGAAACGTGAAGTGGTATGAGAATCTGGGCGCGAAGCCTTGATAGCTTGAGGCGAGAGGTGCAGCAGCGGCTTTATGCCGCTAGATGCGTGTGCCAATGGTCGAAGTCGGGGCGATTCAAACTTGCAAAACTCTGCCGATGCAAGGCCGCTGCATGATCGCCGGAGGTCGGTTTTTCCGCGCCATTGGTCGACCCGGCCGTCGGCCGCCTTTCCTTCGTCCCGTTGCCTGCCAGGGGGACTTCCGGCCGAGCAAAGAACATCATGAATAACAACACACCCAGGATTAACAGGAATTGAATCAGAAAGAAAACAAGCAGAAATAGTTGCAGCATATTATCCTCGACGGGTTCTCTGTCAAGATTTGCCGATCTCGACTGCCATATCACTTATCGGCAGCGGCAGGCGGTTAGATGAGGGTAAGTGGGGGGGCCGTGCCAACGGACGTGTTGAGTAATAAGGCCTAACTAACCTGGGCTTCTCACCACGCCTGTGACCACGGTTGGAAGGGCGGGGCTGAAGCCCCGCCCTTCCAACCGTGGTGAGAAATCCAGCTTAAGCGCGCGGTTACCAACGGAAGCGAAACCGCAGCGCGGAGTGACTACCGAAGGGGCGGGCAATCTCGACTCGGCGCTCTCGACGCTTGACTTCTCGACCTTTCGGCTACGGTTGGCGTTTCGGTGGGCGGCAGCGCATGGTAACGGCTGTGCCCTCACCAAAATTATATTGCACGTCGTCCATGAGCTGGTGGATCAGGTACACTCCGCGGCCGCCCTCACGGTAGATGTTGTCCCCTAAAGTAGGATCGGGGAGCGTGCGGGGGTCAAATCCGGAGCCGGAGTCCTTGACCACGATGATTATCCCGCCAGCCTTTTCGATCGCCACGCAGATGCGCACGTACTTTGTGGGGTCACTCCGATTGCCGTGCAGGATGGCGTTAATAAGCGCCTCCTGCAGCGCTAGCTGGACATTCTCCAAATCGTGGAAATATCCATTTTCCTCGAGCAAACCAACTACTCGACCCACGACGCCTTCGATATGCAGAGAGTCGGAAGGAATCAATTCGTCTAGCCTGACGGTGAGCTTATCCTGGTCAAACTCGCACCGAGGCGGGATGTGCTTTATGTCCGGCATAGAGGGCGCAGGCTTCTTTACGACCGGAAGTTTACCAAATGAACGAGAGCGGCACAATAGTACCAACGGGTGTCAGGTGTCGGGTGTCAGGTGTGAGAGAAAACCAGGTCCAGATCCAAGATGTCAAGATCTGCATAGCCGGATATCAGCACACCCGGTCTAAATGGTCCAACCTACCGAGTCACCTGATACCTTATCCCAGCAGCCTTTTCGCACGGACACCTGACATCTGGCGCCTACTTTTGCAAGCTGCGCGCGCTCCGGTCCTTTTCACCTTCCAGCCAGGCGACGTCGGCGCGCGTATCCGCAAAGCGTCGTAGACCAGTCTCCTTGATGGCGGAATCCGGCACCTTTTGCAGCGGCGTGTAGCGCGGGTGATGAGATTCCTTGTAGGGATCGTTCCGCGCCGCGTTGTAACAACAGATCATGGACCAGCGTGGCTTTTCAGAATGGTTCTGATCCGAACGGTGCAGCAAGTTGCAGTGAAAGAAGAGCGTGTCGCCCGGCTCCATCTCGACGTGCACCAATTCCATTCGCTTGAGTACCTCGCGGACTCGCTCCTGATCTGCACCGGCCTGCTCTCCCGTCAAGACGTGATCGATGCGTCCCAGGTGGTGCGAGCCGCGAATGACCTGCAGGCAGCCATTCTCGAGAGTGGCGGGATCGACAGCGATGGAGGCGCTGGTGAGCAGCGGGGCCAAGACGCCATTCTGGTACCAGTAGCCGTAGTCCTGGTGCCATGTCCACGCGCCGCCTACCTTGGCGTCTTTCATGATCATTTTCGAGTGGTAGTGGTACACCTCTCCGCCCAGCAATTTCTCCGCGGAATTGACGATCGATTCGCAGCGCGCAAACATCCCATACAAGGTGTCGCCGGGATGGTTCCAGAGAGAGAGACGTACTCGTCCACCCTCGCCGTCGCCTCGATCGAAGGAATGTTGATCGAGTTCCCGATCTTCCCGTGCGGCGCGCGCCAATAAGCCAATTTCTTCCCCGTCAAACAGACGTTTGGCTAACACGAAGCCGTCTCGCTCATAGTCCTGCAATTCTTGATCGTTAAGGACGCCTCTCGCCATAAACACACCTCCCCGCGTAAGGATTGACGATTAACCTGAACTTGAAATACCGAATAGTTTGAGTATATACCTGGACGCCTAAACCTTCCAAGTCGCCTCCCACGCAGCGGCGCCGGGGGTCACCGTCAAAATGTTTCCTTCCACTCGAGCTTGGGCGCCTTGGATGGCAGCGAACCCGGAGCGCGAACCGAGCGTCGTCGGCAACTGAACGTTCACTGGAGACGGGCCGGCGCTTCGCTGAAACTTCAAATGCCACCCTTGATGGCGATCCAGCGGCTCAAGCGTCATGTCCAATCGTCCGAAGCGCGTGGGAGACTGAGCAAGCCTGAGTGGTTCTCCGGCCGACAATTCGAGGTCGCCAATTCCCGCCAATAGGCGCAGAGTCTGGCCGTCCTCGAGCGCCAGCATATGGCGCAGGTAGAGAATGCATTCGGCGCTCGCCCAGTTGTGTGGCATATCACCAACGCAATCCGCTGTCAGGCTCCCTCGGATGGGCTGCTCCTCACGCCAACAGTAGAGCTGGGTGGCATGATTCAAAAAGCCCCTAAAAGTCAGCCGCGCCCAGTCCGGCATCCCGGCCCACAGGTAAACGTGGGCCACAAAGCCGGCGTTGTAATTCCACACGCCGCCATGCGGAAGCCAGCCGGTTTCGGCAGGGATATCCTCCTGCGCGCAGGCTCGCATCAACTGGATATGTCCCTTCACGATGGGGTGGTCTCTCTCGAACACCAGGCCGGGATAGATTGCATGGGAAAGGGCCCATTGTGCCGTTTGGGGTCTGGGCCGATCCCACTCATCCTCACTTGCCCATTGGGCGTCGCCCTTTGCCAGCATAGGCAGATAATCGAAGCCCTCGGCATGGTGGCACATCTCCCTGCGGGCCGCCGCGAAGAACGCCGCGCGCAGTTCGTTGTAAAACGCCAGCGCGTCTCCGAGCCCGGCAAGGCCGAGCCGTTCCGCCGCTTCCGTCACGGCCTTCAGGCCCGCCAGCACCCAGAGCGTGTTCGTGAATTCCGACCGAACGCCGCCTAAGCCGCCGTCGGCGAAACCAGGCGCCAGTAGATTGTAGTGGCCGTTGATGCTTCCATTGTTCCGGGCATGGTCGCGCAGTCCAATCAGAAAGTTCACCGCGCGCACGAGGTTGGGTTGCAACTCCCGGAAATAACTCCAGTCCTGACTCAATTCAGCTTGGCGAACCAGCGTGAACATCGCAATCCCCGTATCCTTCCAATGCTCGCGACCGCCCCCCGCGAAGACGCCCCCATCGGCTTCCTGATACTTCCAGGTCGTTTCGAGTCCCTGCTGAGCCTCCTTGTCGTAGCCGAGATAACGGGCAGCCTCAAGGATGAAGTTGCCATCCACCACCCAGAGGCCGCGATAAACCGTGGGCCCAACCTGGAACGTCGTTCTTCCTTCCTTCTCCTCGCGCGCTTGCTGGAGGTTGCGCGCGCAGGCAACCAGAAACTCTCCGTGCCGTTCCGGTAGCTGCCAGTTCACCTCGCCTTCAAAGGGCGCCCAGTTCTGCCAGTACTCGCGGGCTTCAGCCAGAACGCGGTCCGGAGTACCGAGCCCCTCGCGCAGGTGCTCGATTTCCTGCTTCTCCTGCGGGAATCGCAAGAAGGCGACGTAGGGTTTACCCTCCGTTGAGACGCCCGTTTTGAGCTGATACGACTTAAACAAGGCTCCGTCTTCGTGGAGCGACAAGGGAGCATCCGCCAGCAGGAAAGGGGGGCCCGATTCGCTATCCAGGCGCAGCAGGGTGGTCCCGCCGAATGCCTGCAGCTTGATCTCGCGTTTGGTCCTCACTATCACAACAGGGACCACCCGGGTAGAATGGAGGGTGCGGGGCTCGACTTTCACAATGACGTTGTCAACGCGGCCTTCGCCGGGGCGACGAGTGGCGAATGTGGTGAGCTCAAGGAAGGCCTCGGGACGGTCAAGCCGGGTGTGGATAATCGGAACACCCGGCGCTTCGAGTTGCTGGCTCCGCACCTCGTTTGCTTCCATGCCAAGGAGTGAGAACTCCACCACTTCGGGAAAGTAAGCAATGCCCGCGCTTTGCCCGGGGTGACCGTAACGCAGCTCCCCGCGTTCGCCGATCAGGCTCTTGTAGTGATCGTCCGGAAAACAATACGCGGTCTGCCAGGAAAGCGGAGAGTAGCGAAAATCGCAGGCAAGCGGCGCCGATGAACGATCCTCGAGTCCGCAGCATTTTTCGATACCGGCGAGCGAGATCTCGTGCTCCGGCTCGGATGAACGAGCGCTTTTCGCTGCCGTCAACCCTGGCACGCGCCCCGCCATGCCCGCTGTCCCCAACCCCAAGCCAAGGTTTCGTAGAAACTTGCGCCGGGTTGATTCATCCATGGCTCCACCTCTCGCGCCCGTGTGGGCGATCTTCGCAAAATCCGGCGGATTATATCCCACCTGAGGGTATCCAGACCAATACTTCCGTGCCATCGGGTGGGGCGATTTCGGGCGTCGGCGAATCTGCCGCTCTGTCCTGCGGAAAGGCTACGAACGTGGGGAAAATCGGTGACCTGTCATCCCAAGTGGGCATGGGCCTGCGGCCTACCCATGTAAATGAAAGTCGGTGTCATCCTGAGCGAAGCGAAGGATCCCGGCAGTTGAACGAAAATCGTTGACAAAACAACTGCCGAGCGGCGTAGCGCGGACGTGGGCGCAGTTGGCCCTCCTCCGCGGCTCTTCTTCGGGCGCGAGTCCGGCCGAGGACCATGGCAGCGACAAACGCCGCGGAGGAACGCAAAGGAGGCGTGCCTCCGCGCTACCCCTGCCGCGGCGCCCGGTCCGACGGGCGGGCCGGTTGGTTGGGAAAGCCGCGGCGGGCGAGATTGAGAAAGATCAATGCGAGGACTGGGTAGCCGGTAAGATCTTGCGGCGCCGCCCCTAATCCGCCGATGCCGCCTGCAGCCCCGATGCTACGACCCAATCGGTACCCCCTTTCCGCCGAGACCACTAAGAGCGGAACCGACGCCTGTAGCAGGAACCAGGCGATCTCGACTGCGAAGACGACGTTCGAGATGATCAGGCCTGCTCGCCGAAGCAGAATCAGATAGACACCACCAATGGTGAGAGCGACAAGGCAGCACAGCTCCACTACGGTCATCACACAATACGCCTCCCGATGATAGGGCAAGGCGGGAGTGTCGCGAAGCCTCGCCAGGATGTGCGGAGCGCTGCTCAGGGCGAAGTAGCCTCCGACGAAAGCGAGCAATATGCTGACTATGCCAATCGTTCGTATTATGCGGCGGTTCCAAACCAGGTTGCTGAAGCTCATCGACGCCTCCCCCTCACCGGAAACTCCCTCACCAACCACGGAAGAAGCAGCGTGGCGATAATTTACCCCTTATCGCCAGGGCCTGCAAGGGTCCTCATCCCGAGGCGGTGGGTCATTTCGAAGTAGAGGCGGCTTTACGCCGCCATTTGGCGAGATGAACTCGCCGCTACATTTTCAAATTGACCCGCTACCTATCTCGAAGTAAATGAAGTTTTCCGCGCGTCGTGTTAGCTTGGGTAACTGTGCTTGGGCCAAGCTCTTTGCGACGTCGCTCACACGCCCTGCCGGCCGTGCCTTGGATTGTCATGCTCACGGCGTTTTCCGCCGCTGGGCAGACCTCGGCGCGGCACACGTACCGGCAGATCGTCTGCGAGCGACTCGCCCCTGATGCCGCCGCCATACCGCCTGCCGTTCGCCACGCCCTCAGCGAACCGCCCAGAATGCAGGCTCGCGACCGGGAGCAGCGGCTGTGGCAGACTTCGACGGACGGCCTTTTGGAGATCGAGCCATCCGGCAAGAAGAGAACATGGACTGGGAAAGACGGTCTGCCCATCCTATCGCTGACCGGGATCGCTCTAGGGCCTGACGGCAGACTCTGGCTCGCGACCCTTCAGGGCGCCGTGTGTTACCAGCCCGATGCGCCTGCCGGCGAACGATGGTTCTATTTCTGGGGCAAACGATATCTCAACGACAACCTCGTTGTGCAGATCGTACCTGAAAAGGACGGCGCTTGGATTCGCACCGAAACCGGCGTCTCGCACATCGTGTTTGAGCCTTTCGACCTCGAGCGCAAGAGCGAGCTGTTTATCGAGCGCTTGCAGACCCGGCACAATCGCTACGGTTATACCGCCGACTGCGAGTTGTTGCGGCCGGGAGATACGTCTTCATTTCGAATGGCGCCCAGCGATAACGACGGGCTGTGGACGGCCATCTATGTGAGTGCAGAGTGTTTCCGTTTTGCCGCGACCCGTTCGCCTGAGGCGTTGCGCAATGCCCGGGCTTCTCTGGCGGCTTTACTGCGGCTCGAGTCGATCACGGGAATCCCGGGTTTCCCGGCACGCGCCCTCATCCATCGCGGCGACTATCGCGCCCCGGACGGCGAATGGCACTGGACCGCCGACGGCCAGTGGGAGTGGAAAGGCGATACCAGTTCGGACGAATTAGTAGGACACTTCCTCGCTTATTCAGTCGCTTATGATTTGCTGCCCGACGAACCGCAGCGCGCGGCCATTCGGCGGACGGCGGGCCGAATCGCGACGCATCTTCTGGATCATGGCCTGCAACTGGTGGGTCCCGGCGGCCGGGTGACCACCTGGGGCAAGTATTCTCCCGCCTACTTCCAGACTCCGCAAGGCAAGGACGACGCAGAGCTGAATTCCCTCGAGCTGCTTTCACACTTGAGGGTCGCTTACCATGTCACCGGCGAGGAGCGGTTCTTAACGGCCTATCATCAGCTCGTCCGCGAGCGGGGCTATCTTGAAAACGTCATGCGAATCGACCAGAGGAGCGAGATCAATTACTCGGATGAAGAACTGGCCTTCCTCTCCTTCTATCCGCTTCTCAGGTACGAGGACGATCCCGGATTGCGCGGTCAGCTCCAGGCAGCGCTCAGAAGCTATTGGCGCGCCTGCGAAGCCGAGCGAAATCCTTTGTGGGACTTTATCTATGCGGCGGGCACCGGCGCGAGGGAGTACGACGCGCGCGAGGCAGTTGAAACGCTGGAGCGCATTCCTCTGGAGACCGTCTATTGGACGGTGAAAAATTCCCAGCGGATTGACCTACCGCTCGCCCCAGCCGCGGACCGTTTTAAAGAGAAGCAATCCTTGCGAGCCATCCCCGCCAACGAGCGCTGTGTGATGAAATGGAACGGCAACCCGTTCCAATTGGATTGCGAAACCGAAGGACGCTCAGAAGACGACGGTGCGTTTTTCCTGCTGCCCTATTGGCTGGGGCGGTTTCACAAACTAGTTTTCTAGTGATCCGAGCGGTGAGCGCAAGAGGGGAACTGCGTTTGGAACCTGCCCATGCTACAATGAACTCGATCTCAGTTGGTGAAGACGCTGATGTCCGAGCTCGAACAGACACCTGAAAGGCTTTACTGCTTCGTTTCGTACTCCACGAGAGAGCCCCACGTTCGCATGCTGATCGATTGCTTGCGGCTAACTCTCGGAAAGCACTTCAGAGTCGAACTCACGCCATCAGCACTGGAAAGTGGGGCCAGCCAGAGGGAACGAGTCACGAAATTAATAGAAGGATGCGCGTTTGCCGTTGTGATATTGGATGGGCTGCGGCCGAACGTAGTTTTCGAGTACGGTGTTCTCCACGGCAAAGACAAACCAGTGATCCTGCTCAAAGAGGAGAAGGCAACAGTCGATATCCCTGGCTACTACGGTGATGCCCCAGGGCTTAAATACAACCCGGTCGAAATTGACGTTGACAAGTGTTTCTGGGACATCAAGGACGTCAACTACGCCCGCTGGAACCGATTCGATCTTGCCGGTTCGGTCAAGGTCGTTTGGGAAGAATACAGCAAGAAGAAGGACAAGATAGAAGGTTACATAGAAATTGAAGAGCCAAGGCTATGGTAACTCAAGAGACTAGGCCTTTTGTATACGGGCGCTTTCTCACGCTGCACGTACCACCGATAACGTCGGTGATTCCGCCGCCTGCTGCTCCACCTCCCTCCATCGCGTTAGAAATATTGCGCGAATTTTCCGCTACCGAACTCGTCGGCAAGGTTTACGTCAGAGGACCAGGCCCGGGGTGGGTACCAATGGACTCCGGCATCCTGCCAGGTTTGGAGTGGTACAGGGATTTTGGAAAGAAGGACTGGGCAGTACAATTCGAAATGATTCCGTCGGGGCGTTGGAACGTGCTGAATTTCAGGATTGAAAGCGACGAGCGCGGACCGTACCTGGCAGCGGCTCTTAAGTACGCGTCACCACAGTAATCAAATCAGTGAGTTAGTCCATGCTGGTCGTACAGCATCTCCTCAGGGCTCCGCTTATCCAGGACCGGCATTCTGGCGCACTGTCGCCCGATCCTGAGGAGGCGCTCTGCGAATGCGGCAGGGTTACGACCTCTCCGGATGCGATCCAGGCGCTCCGCAATGGCGCGGTCTACGGCTTGCGTCATTGTTTCACCCGCCAGCCGGGCAAGTTCCTGAGCGCGACGGTGAGTTGCTTCGTTCTTGATATTCAGTCCCATCTGTTACTCCCTCGTGGGTAGAAAGCTGGCATGTTTCTACCTTACAATACCCCGGAAGTCTAAGGGAAGAGTGGCGTGCCGCACTAAAAGGTGTACGGTACGCAAAGCACCCGAAGGAAGGACCCTGAATTCGCGCTCTGGTGGAGCTCACTCCCAGGGCGCAAACCTGCAAGACCCCATCACGCTGCTTGCCGCAAACCTGCCGGCAGGCTGGAGCTTAATATCTGCCGCACGCGGTCGGCATTCTCTTTCACCTCGTCTTTGTAGCGAGGGTACATTCCCACCACGATGCAGTCTTTGGGTTTAATATTCGCCAACGCGGTGGCAAACGCCTCGTCGATGCTTTGCGGCGAGCGCGTCACCCGGCCCGCGGCCAGAATCTTGAACAGGAAGCAGGTTTTTTGCGTCTGGCGGGCCACGCGGTAGGCCACCGCCGGATCAGTTTCTAGGTACACTTCCGAGGGCGGCAAGGGCACTACACCGAGCAGCTTGCGAAGTTCGTCGGGGGTTCGGGTGCGGTTGTAGGCGCAGAGCGTATAGAAGTCCACATCCCACCCGTGTTCTTCGACGTACTCGACCACTTCGGGCTTGTGGGTTCCGATCCCCACCAAAACTCCGGTCTGGCGCACTTTCTTGGCGTACTCCTGCACCTGGTCCATTTTCCCGGCGCGGAAAAGAACATCCGTTCTTTCCCCGTGGTGATACAGAGCGATCGGTCCGATGCGCTTCACGGTGTCTGCCACGGGATCGTTGGTCGTCTCGGTAGCGATCAGGAGCATCTTTCCGCCATCGGCACGATATCTTTGTATATCGGAAAGGGCCCGATCATTGTGGCCATACTGAAAGGCGTTGATGCCGTTCTGTTCGCACTGGCGCAGCGTGTCGCAGACGCGTTCCGGGGTGTTCCATTCGCGCATCAACTGATCGAGCAACTGATTGAAGTGGGAGTATCCGTAGAACTGGTTACAGCCCACCACCAGGCGGCTGATATCGTACTGGCCGAAACGGACTTTGGGGAGGCTCGCACCTGCGGAGTCCTGGGCCCCGCCAGCAAGAGGGCGTGCTGCGATTGCGGCTGCCAGTCCGGCGGAAGACTTCAGAAATTCGCGTCGACTATTCATAGGAATTGGGACCTCCTCCTGGTATCGTGCACATGTTACACCATCAAGAGCGGTTGTCAACCCGGGTGGTTGACTCGGGTGGTGGAGTCCCTGATCCGTCGATAACGGCAGACGATGTAGGGGGACGGCTTGCCGTCCCCTTCTTGCGGGCCGCTGGCCCGCGGGTAGGGCCAGCCCTACCCCTACACCTCGCAGGTGCAGCGAGGTTTGGTCTAGCGGCGCACGGGCCGCGCGCCCGAGCGTCGCCGCCCCTCTTACCGGCGGCTTAGGGTGGAGTCGTGTGGTGGAGTCGTGAGGCGGCGGGATCGCGGAAGAGCGCGTGGTAGAGCAGGTCGGTGGTGGACTCGAGCACGGCCTCGAGCTCGCCGGCGGGCAAACTCGACGCCTGCCCCAACAAATCCCAAAACAACCGGTCCATCAGGCGGGCGAGCACGGAAACATTCACATCCTTGCGGGCGCCCGGCAACTCGAGCAAGTCTTGGAAAACGCCCTGCACCCGAGCGCGCGTCCAGCGCGCGATCCGCGCTTGATGCGGCGCCAGGGTGGGATCCAGCAGGATCGCCTCCCGCCAGGCGCGATAGGCGCCCGCATAAGCGAGGTCTTGGGAGAAGGCGCTTCGCAAGAGGGCGCGCAGACCGGCACGGATGCTCTTCGCCGCCTTGGGCCGCAGGTCCAACCGCTCGAGGCCTTCCAACAACTGGTCCATCAGCATCAGCAAAAGCTGACGCTTGTTGCGGAAATGCTGATAGAAACTGCCCACCGCGACGCCCGCTCGCAGCGCGATGGCATCAATGGATGTGGACTCGTAACCCTTCTCCGCAAACAAGGCGAGCGCGGCG